>Ga0256404_1013516_pt1 | contig 10312 bp, 8 predicted proteins | sample RumenRJG_01DNA_FD_185990 | JGI IMG/M metagenome (GOLD analysis project Ga0256404, IMG submission 185990) | Bovine rumen microbial communities from Lethbridge, Alberta, Canada - RJG_01 | ecosystem: Host-associated > Mammals > Digestive system > Stomach > Rumen | place: Canada: Alberta | collected...
CTGTTAATCTTACCTCTAACTTATCAGCTTCCCCAAATGACTCAGATGCATTGAGCTGAGTGTAGACCACATCTAAATCGTCTTGAAAGTATGGCTTCTCATTAACAATAGTATCTATTGTTTTATATCCAATTCCCTTGATGAAGTGAAGTCCCTCCATAGTCTCTGCATTTCCATGGATAATACTTTCATACTTCATATGCTGCATTATCTTTCTCCATGTCTCTGTAGAGATTCCAGAGAATCCAATAGCGCCAAGTATCCTATAGTCTGGATAGATCTTAGACTTTAATTCCTGAATCCTAGAGAAGAAGTTCTTGGATTCAATAGGCCCGAGTATAGCTTCTGCCTCTCTCTGTGGATAATTCAGAAGTTGCCTTAAGCTCTTAATACCAAGACTCCTGATGGTTTCTGTAGAGAAGTCTTTGATATTGAGTTTGCACAAGAAATTAGAGATTCTTGCAATAACCCTTTCTGGACAATTGATATTCACACAGAAAGCTGTGTCTCCAGAATCAGACATCATCAGAGGTTGTCCACATGCAGGACAATGATCAGGAAATTCTTCCAATGGAGCATTGTTATTCTCTGGTTGTAGATCATCTGGTGCTTTTGTGAGATAAACAATCACATCATTAGACAGAGTCAACAATACTTTATCTCCACTATGAAGTTCTAATTCTCTAAATCTCTTCAGAGAATGAACAGTGGTTTTATCATGTATCGCACCCAAGAATTCTACTGGCTGAAAATGTGCCATCGGAGTAATTCTTCCTGTCTGTCCAACAGAGAATGTATAGTGAGTGAAAGTGGAATATTGTCTCATGGGAGGGAATTTAACTGCCATAGAATATTCTGGAACTGCTCCACGTTTACCAAGTCTATCTCTGATAACAGGATCAGTATATTCGACTACAATGCCATCGTATTGGAAATTCATGAAAGCTCTAAGTCCATTTGCTTCCTCGGTAAAGCGTTTTAGCTGATACAGGACTTCTGCGTAGTTGCCATGTATCTCTACTGATCGCATGTCGATTCCTTTTGTATAATACTTATTAAGGAACTCTAATTCCTGCGAACGTGGTAAATTCAGAGAGGTCTCAAGTGGTACAGGAGTAAGGTAGTCTCTTATTTTCCTTGCATCAAGCCCTCCAAGGATACCAATGACCGCATTTCTTGCATTTACATACTGCTTCTTAAAATCCTGAGCAATCCTGAGAAGATTGTGTTTGGTAATGATAAACTCAAACTTGATGCCAAATTCTTCTGTAGGATCTACAACTCCAGTTGCTCTTGGAAACTTAATCCCTCCTAATGCAGGAGTTAGATCAGAAGCTTCGTTATTACCTGTATCTCCTCTGGTACATGCAGAGATAAGAGTATCTCCTCTCACTACCCCTTCAACAGATACACCATCATATTTGATAGATGCAATAACACTGATATTCTGAGGATTGATAATCCCCATCTGAATATGCCTTCCAAAGAAATCTCTTTCTAAGATTTGAACAGAAGGATCTTTGTCATATCCTCCTGCTGCCTTTGCATCAATATCAAGAACAAACTTACACTTATCAAGAGTACCACACATATCATATTTGTGTTGTACATTTCTCATTTTCCTCTTGATAAGATCTGCATTAGCAGTCTGAATAAGATAGTCTTCCATTCTAGGAGGTGTGATGTTAGAAGTTAGGTTTTTAAAATACCACATATTGTCCTTATTAGGAACAAATGCCATTACTTCTTTCTTTCCACCTCCATTAGCTTCTAGTCTCTGGATTTCTTGAGCATTTCTGAATGCTACAGGTTTTGCTCCTACTGGATACTGGATATTTTGTTTCCTGCATAGTACCAGAAGAGCATCATACTTCTCATCATTTAACGGAAGCATAACGTTTGCAGCATTGTTGTAAAGAGTGTTGGAAATTTTGATATCCAAGAACAAGTCTTGGATATCATTTTGCTCTATTCTTCCTTTTCTTATGATTTCATCTGCAACGCAGTTCATATAATCCTTTTCAGAATCGGATATATAGGCATCTCCACTCTCTAGTCTAATCAAGACTTTGTTGAGATCGATCATATTTCTTCCCCATTTACAATAGAATATCCTCTATAGGTTATCAAAGCGCTTATACCAAATAATATCATTCCACTCATAGATCTTGTAGCAACATTGGTTGCTAACACCATAAAAGATGCATAACAACCTATTAGCCCACTAGCACATAATGTCAATCCAACAATTAATTGTATAAATCTGTAAGTCATATCATACTCCTCCTTTATTACTAAAAGTGGTGGTAGTTTCCTACCACCACCAAAATTATAGTATTTAATCCAGACCTAATTTGTGCAGTTTCTTCTTATACTCTTCATAACGAAGATACTCTTCTCTTACTCCTGGGATAAACTCCATTACGTCTTTAGTAGGAGCCTTCTCATTGATAGCATCTTCTTTAATGAGTTTCTTACGAAGTTTCTCTCTTTCTTTCCTAGACAAGCCAGGCTCTACCTGATACATAACGTTCTTCATCTTACGAGGACGTTCAATCATAACAGCCTTAATCATAGGACGTTTTCTGAACTTCTTAATCTTAATGAAACGGAGACGTTCTCCAAGTGTCTTAAGATATGCCTGTCCAATATCTGCGTTCAGCGAAGTACAATTCTCGTCTAATTCTATGTTGAAATCAAATGGATCTTCAGTAAGCAGTTTCTCATGAGAACGTCTACCTTCTGGAGATGAAGAAGTCAACATAAATGCTTCATAGAAGATATCTGTTCCAATATGAGCTCCAATAGTAGACGACTCCATTTCTCCATAGATACGAACAGGAGTAGAAGCAAATTTAGCATTATGGGTCTTGGCAAGTCTTGATTTGGAATTCTCATTACGAATATTCGTAGAAGCAAGAGACACAACAGAGAATTTCTCAACAGCAAACTGTTTTAAACGGAAGATGTACTTGTAACCAATAACACATGGACGGCGAGTATAAACCATGCGATAGTTACCATTAGAATCCTGTTGTGGTGCGCAGACTGGAGTATGCTTTTTAATGAATGGGAACATATTGTACACAGCGGCTACTTTATCGATGGAAATATAGGAAGAGATAGGTTCCATGCAAAGCATAATGAAACCCTCATGCAGCATTTGCTCAATATAGAGATTCCTATTGAAGATAACATCTTCATTCTTCTGTTGGAGACTACCACTAGTAGTCCATTCCATAGGCCCAAACATGTGCTCCATTTCATCTGCCTGATCTGGTGCATATGCTCTCACATAGGAGCAAATCCATTTCCATGCAGTATTGTAGTCTACCTTATTCTGAGACATACCCTGGCGAATAGCCTCGATGAGTTGTTTACCCTGATAAGTGATAGAAGTTTCAAAGAGCTGTCCATCGTTAAGTCTGTTAATACAAGTGAACTTAGAATACAGAACGTCTACTGGAACCCATTCCGGTTTACCAGATTTACCAATACGAAGATAGTGAGGCATCTCATTATCTGGACGTACACGAGAGATGACACCTTTACCACCATAGCGGTCTGTAATCTTATCTCCGCGTTTAAGAGGTTTGATCTGCTGTACGTAGATAAACATTGTGATATTGTTAAAGACCTTATCTTGAATAAATTGGACTCCATTAACAATATCCAAACAGCGAGCATACTCTTTCTTAAGAATATAGGACATTTCAATTGGCCCTTTATTCTTGGTGAAAGCATCTACTGCATCAACAAATTTACGTGCAAATAACTGAGATTCTTCATAATACCTTTTAATTTGGGCATTATACATGATCGTATTAATCTTATCTGGGTTATTGCAATAAACGTCGATATCTACTACTTTGCCTTCTACAGTATACTTCTTGTCATTCATCATAATTTCTTTAAGACGATTCCAAGACTGAGAAAACAAAGCTTCTTCATCTTTAAGTTCGCGTCTTACTGCACAGAGAAGGTTTCCTTTAACATCTTCGCCAATATCAGGAAAGGTTTTATATTCATCCCCTTGTCCATATAAATTGAGCAGAATATCATTGTCATTGATACGAACTTCAACCTTATCAATCATTGGAGCTTCAAAACGCTTAGCAGCAGACTCAGAGATTACAATAGGATCTTCTTTAACGTCCTCACATGCAATATACATTGTAGAAAGATTGAGTCCATATGCCCTATTGTTATATTCATCATAGGACAATGTCTTCTGCATTACAGTTCCCTTATCAATCCCAGTTCCAGGATCCAGACTATCCAAATATTCATTATCATAGAGATAGCCGTAGAACTCTGTGATATGTTTATATCCAACACGTTCTACACAAGTAAGGATATTATCATCCACATCGAGAAGAATAAGCCAGTAGTGTTCATTAGGAGTCTTGGAGAACTTAGAGATTTTATCAATCACCACATAGTTGTGTTCTGCTTTAACAAAGTTAGAGTTATATTCTGCGAACTGATTCTCATACCCAGTAGAGATAATAGGCATCTCTGGATGAGTGATAGATTGGCACTGCTCCATCTGAATGGCTTCCATGATGCAGCGACTACCACTATTAGTATTTCTGAATGGTTGCATCAATCCTTTACTAAGAGTATATTCTGGAGATGGAATCCTTTCCTTCTCCACCTTCCTTATTTCTTCTCCAAGATTGAGTGTGGTTCCACTTTCAGTAGCCATATGTTTCTCCTTCTTATATCTGATGAAACGTTATTGCTTAAAGAATTTCCTTAAGAGCTGGATTAGCTGTGATATCAGAAGAATAATATTCTTTTGCCAATACATCTCTTACTCTAATCTCTTTCTTAAGATGCTCAACAGCAACTGCAACAAATGCATTTCTAAATTCTTCATTATTAGCAACCTGCTCTCTGAAATTAGCTTGAGAAAACTTATACTTTTTCTCTGGTTCAAAATAGAGAGCTGTTCCGGCTCCATAGATGAGCTTATTATCCTGAAGATAACGAAGAATCGAAAGATAAATATCAAAACCCGATTGAAAATCAAACACTAGCCTTGTAGAAGATTTTCTTCCTGATGTACGGGATTTAACAAGAGCAATATCTACAGTAGATCCTTCAAACTTATAAGCTTCATCTTCTTTTAACTTAGAAGCATGGTCTAATCTCCAAATTGTAGATGCCAAGAATCCTACTGTCTTTCCCTTTGGAAGCCGTTCTCCCTGTTTGAGATATGGGAGTTGCGCTTTCTTTGGCATAGCAGTCATATTTACATCTTCCAGAATCTGATTGATAACAAGCATAATGATATTAGCTGCTTTGAGCTTTGGAAGGATAGCCCTGAATACATTTGCTACAATAAGAGCAGATGCAGCACCCATAGACTTACCAGCAATCTCTTTATCATCAAGATACTTCTCTGGCATAAGTTCTGCAAGAGAATCCAAAATATAGATTGTTGGTTCAAACTTCATGATAGGCTGACCATACATATCAGTGTGCCCGGTATCATACAGATAATCTTCTGGATGAGAAATCTTTTCATCATGAATCATTACAATACGTTCATACAATGATTCAGCGGTGATACCAGAATCTCTTACGATATAACGCTCTTTATATTCATTCTCATCAAATCCAGAAAGAGATCTACGTCTCTCTGGAGTAAGGCCACCTGCTTCTGTGATATCCTCAAAGATAGTAGACGTTGGGAATCTGCGTGCAATATTTGCAGCAGTACGGCAAACCAATGTGGTTTTACCAGTGTTCATGTTTGCGATATATTCATTGATAGATCCATCTGCTAATCCAATGGCATAATATTGCTTCTTCTCGCCTGTTTGCGGGTCTACTTCACTTGCAATATACCCATTCAGAAAATCTACAGTAAGATATCCAGTAGGATACATTGTAGTTTCAGTAGCTTCTGTCTTCATGCTAAGGTCTTTACTGTTAGCAACTTTCTGACGGAAGATAGTTGATAAAAGTGTTGGCATAGCTTATAACTCCTTTTCTTCATATTGCAAAATTCATTGGTACTAGGTTGTTAAGTAATAACTAAAAAAATAGTTAACTTACAAAGTACATTGGTATATTTTGAATGAAAAGAGATAATACCTCCCTTCTTCATCTTACAATATTATGGTATGCAAATGAAATACAGATAGGCTCTTAGAGCCTATCCTCTTTTTTATAGTATTTCTATCTGACAAGATTTCATAGCAGTAATAGCAGCATCATGAGCTTCTTGAGTGGTACCAGCACAACACTTACTATCAACAGATATCTTCAGTTCAGGCCAAAATGCTTTAAGAAGAAGTGCATTAGATAATACACAAATATCTGTACAGAGTCCGATAAGCTGATACTCTTTATAGATGCTTTGATATGTGTCTAATCCGTACATACTCACATCTACAGGATCAGATCCAAGAAGAACAAGATCTTTAGAACAAAAAGTAGGCTTCTTAATGGTCTTTGCATTCTTCTGATCTAGAAATGGCTTAAGAGGGTCAATTATCTGCCATCCCCAAGAGGGTTCTATACAATGCTTTACAGGAAGACCAATTCCTTCTTTAGTCTGCAGATAGTTCTCATGATGAGTATCCTGAGTAAAGATAATATCTGTTTCCTCTGGATTAACAGATTTTATCTTTTCTACTACATTGGGCACAATAGCTTCTGCCATCTTAGTGCCAAGAGATCCTGTAACAAAATCATTTTGCATATCTACTACTATCAAAGCACTTTTCATCTGTTATCACCTTCCTGCAAAAAAAAGAAGAACCTTTAACATAAGGTTCTTCTATATATAAATCTTCCACTGCTTCGCTAGGTATTATTTAATAGTTTTTACTGTGGGATTTTTAATACCTTTATTTTCAGAGATCCAGTCAGGAACGTCCAGATCTTCTTTTGTTCCTCTATATGAGATCCTGTTGTTCTCCAGCTTCACAGAAGCTTTGAACATGAGCTCAATGCAATCAAAGAGAATCTGATCATCCTCTTTGAAGTTGGCCGTGGAATGAATCAGCTTCATAAGCTTTCTTGCGCCTTCGGAAAGCTGTTCAGAGAGATTTTCTGTCTCCATAATTCATTTCTCCTTTTGAAAAATAGATTGAATAAAAATCAGATAGGAGGTTTTGTCCTCCTATCTGAAACACTCACAAAATCATAATCTCATTCATATCCAATTCATCCAGAACTTTTGCTATGTTGGAGAATTTATCTCTGTCAATAGATCTAAGAGAAAATCTCACATCATTGAGTTCTAGGTCTTCCATGATACACAACTGGCAGTATTCATTCAACAGTTTGTAGAGATTATCAAAAGACAAGGAGTTCAAGATACTGATAACAGCAAAATTGATGTTATTAGCTGTATCCAGATTATCTTTTGTTATCCAATCTTCCCCAGAATTGTAGATGTATGTATCTCTAATAGTGAGGAAGAAGAGATTCTTGATCTCATCAACTGTATCAAAGATGAGACAATAGATATCTGCTATCTTCTGTACTGTCATAACAGATGGAGATGTACAGGTGATGACAAAGTTCAATCTAGCTACATTGTCTTTCTGGTCAAAAGAAGACTTTCTAACAATAGCTAGATAGGTAGACATAATTGGGTCTACTCCTATTCGTCTGAATCTTTCCACCATATCCCTGTTTACGCATTTACCCAGTGTATAGTAGAGTTTTTGCATATATTCATTTACAGTATCATCTGCCAAGAGATGGTAGAGCATAGAATTGCAGTACACTCTTTCCTCATAGGTAAGATCAGCTTCATCACAGACTTGGGTTAGGATGTAGATAAACTTATCGGACCTTTTCAACTTGTCAAAGCAGGGATTATCAATCGCATTAGAAAAGAGCACATGATAATCAGTTTTAAGGATTCTGTAAACATCTGCTCCTTCCATGCAATCTATATTCTCTAGGTCTTTGGCCAGTTTTTCTGGTCCTTGTACTAGAGTGTTTGGATCCATGGTGTATTCTTCCATGGGCTATCACTCCTTAGAGTTCTTGTTTTGCTGTATTGCTAAACCCAGTTTTCTGATCTTTGGAAGCATCAGCAGCACCAGAAGATTTCATGCCATACTTAGCAAAGAAGTTGGACTTAGCAGCTTTGATCTGATTGAGATCAGTTGTGATATGACTTGAAAGCTGGGAGGTTTCATCCTCTGCATCAGACGTATCGAGTTCTTTGCTGTAGAAAGAATCCTTAGCACGATCAACCTGATCCATAGCTTTCTTATACTTTGCAAACACACCCTTGATCTCATCAGCAGGTGCTTTCATGCCCATGACGAGGATATTGATAAATGCCTCATCCTGTACGTTCTGGTAGTGCTGATAGAGCTGCATTGGGACACCATATGCATTCTTGAGAATCTCGTAGCTCTTATCAATACTAGCCTGAATCTTCTCAGATGCATTGACGATGACACCAATACGTTTGGCAGACTTCTCTGTCTCATACGACTTAGAGTCATCAATCATGGACTGCATAAGAGCATCAAACTCTTCCACATCCTTGATATTCGGAATATGCACAGATTCAATCGTGCAGTATCCGGGAGTCGTAATTAACATTTTCATATCATTGTCATCAATATTATGCTCGCTCTCATAGATCTCCGTACCAAGGAGAACTTTTACGCGAGCGGCAAGTTCCTCATTTGCCATCTGTTCTGCTTTGTTGCGATCATTTGCAGCAGGTTTGAGGAACTTCTTGTTATCGATGACTTGGAGGCCATAGGTGTCATTGAGCTCTTTGAAGAAGTCCACAGTATTCTTCATGCTCTGAACATCATCTTCAAATCCAGCAAATGCAATGACCATAACAGCCACGCCGAGAGATTTGAGATAATCCGCAAGAATAGGAATAGAGCCAGAGCCAGAACCGCCACTCACAGAAGAGACCAGAATGCAGAGAGTATCATCTGGCTGGATGAAATTCTCCAATTGAACCGTGTTGTTCTGGAGAGAACCCAGGATCATGTTACGGCCGATGCTGCGCTGTGCGGCAGCACCTCCATTACCAAACTGGATTGCATACTGATGATACTCTGTTGGAATATCCTTCAGCGTTGTATTGAGAAGAAGGATAGACTGAGGGTCGATAATACCCTTCTCAATCAGATTGATAACTGCTTTGTTACCTGCCTGGCCGGAACCGATGACTTTGATGTGTTGTTTCATTATTCTTTTTCCTCCTGTATGGAAATATGAAAAGTTAAAAATAGCAATGATTTACTCTTCTACTTTATGTTATAGAGTAAATCATTGCTTAATTCAAAACAAAATCAGAGAACTTCCAGAGACGTATTAGCTACACTGCAAATAGTCTGGGACCAATTCTTATCAGAAGCATATCCAGCTTCATGCATCTCTCTGATGGTGGTATAACCATTATCCACATAATTGTGCTTAATCCAATAAGCACCGTTCACTATACCCTCATCAACAGAATCGCCTAAATGACTTGCGCGATCTTCATTTCCATCTACTGCATTGATCCCGAAGTAATTTCCTCTTGTTTTTGCATAGTAGCTATTACCATAACTGGACTCAGTAGCTGCATGGGCAAACAGATACACAGGATTAATCCCTGTCTGTTTTGCTGCCTCTACAAATACATATCCTTTTCCTGTAAATCCTGTTCCTCCTTTAATATGAGAATCATAGAACGCGATAATGCGATCCATGTCTTCTGCTTTGATACCTGTATCTTCTGTAATATCTGTATCTGCTGAGAAACCTTCTGCTTTCAATTGAAGAATCTGATTTTTGTGTTTCTCTTCAAGCATCTTTTGATATCTGATTTGTTGTTCTTTCATCTCCTGTTTATCTTTGATCTCTTGAAGCATATTTAGTACTTGCTGGTTGGCTTCCTTAGACTGTTGGCTCACCACTTTGATTTCGTCATACTCTTTCTCGATTTGATTCATCCTTGAAAGAAGATAACCGTTAACAGCAGCGATTACCAATAGGATAACCAAAATCGCAGAGACTCTCATATGTACTTTTTTGAGCCGACGGAATGAAGATTGCATTGCACCTTTACTTCCGCCATCGTTAGTTTGAATATTATCCATATTCTCCTCCTAGGTCAGACTATATGGTGCCTCAACTTTCAACAAGTCTGTCAAAAGAAAAGACAATCTCTTAGCGGCTAACCGCTAAGAGAATTCGGAATAATGGGTTGTGCCGAAACCTTAGTTTCGACCCTGAGTCTGCTGACGACGTTTCATAGCGTCAACCTTCTTCTGTTCTTCGTCTGTTAGTTGTTTGCAATCTGTATCAAGATCGCCAACCT
>Ga0256404_1013517_pt1 | contig 10312 bp, 8 predicted proteins | sample RumenRJG_01DNA_FD_185990 | JGI IMG/M metagenome (GOLD analysis project Ga0256404, IMG submission 185990) | Bovine rumen microbial communities from Lethbridge, Alberta, Canada - RJG_01 | ecosystem: Host-associated > Mammals > Digestive system > Stomach > Rumen | place: Canada: Alberta | collected...
GCGGGCCACCTTCTCAAAGGATTCCTTTCCTCGAAGTGCCAGATTACGTCTGGAAAGATCGAGACTTGCCATAAGAAGATAGGAACCGCTGGTAGTCTGTGTAAGGTTTATGATCTGTCGTACATATCCGGGATTCATGGATGGACCCAGTAGCAGCAGTGAGCTCTGGGTAAGACTGCCTCCCGACTTATGCATGGACACTGAACACATATCAGCTCCTGCCTCCATTCCGGAGCAGGGCAGCTTGTCGCTGAAGTAGAAATGAGTTCCGTGGGCCTCATCTACAAGGGCAAGCATATGATGTTCATGAGCCAGTTTCACAATGCTTCGAAGATCAGAGCAGATGCCGTAGTAGGTCGGATTGTTAATGAGGACCGCCTTTGCATCCGGATTCTCATCCATGGCTTTCTTTACGTCCGAAACCTCCATACCGAGAGGGATTCCCAGTTCCTTATCTACCTTAGGATCTATGTAGACCGGAGTGGCTCCGCAGAGTACCAGGGCATTGATGGCACTTTTATGTACATTTCTCGGAAGGATGATCTTATCTCCCGCCTTACATGCAGTAAGGACCATAGCCTGTACCGCAGAGGTTGTGCCCCCAACCATGAGGAAGGAATGGGCTGCACCAAAAGCATCCGCCGCCAGTTCCTCAGCTTCCTTTATGATGGATATGGGATGGCACAGGTTGTCCAGCGGCTTCATGGAGTTGACATCCACGCCGACACACTGCTGCCCTAAGAATTTTACAAGTTCAGGATTTCCGCGTCCCCTTTTGTGACCGGGAACATCGAAAGGTACCACGTGAAGTTTTCTGAACCGCTCCAGTGCTTCATATATCGGAGCTTTTTTTTGTCTGCTGAGATCCATTGGATTGCCTTTCTGTTGGTTAAAGTCAGCATAAGTCCTGCGCACGTCTCCGCCTGACACCGGACTTATGCACTAAAAAGGGCAGTACCGCATCCGCAGCACTGCCCGTAATCATTCTTTAAATCATTTCAGATCTGTCTCTGCCTGATTGCCTATTGAACGTTTCACAAGTAGTGTGCTTTTAACACCGGTTATGAAGTAACCAACTTATAAAATTGAGCTTTTAACTCGATCAATATGTGGCGTAACACCACTTCGGCAATGGCCGGCCCTGTCCGATGAGCTTTTCACAGAGGATATACATGCTGTGTATCGGATATCAATGACACCTCATCATATAATCCCTGTAACAGGCCTATAAGAGACAGAATACTTCTGTCGAGATTCAGAATACCAAAAATCCACAGTATGTCAACAAAAATAATTATTTTTTTAGTCAATGCTTACATAATGTGTTATATGGGTTATATGAAGGTTCCTCATTCTTTATCATCATTACTATATATACTGCCGATTTGTTGGGCCAAATAACATTGATAACTTTGATAACTTTGACATTTATGCAAAAAACGTACAGACTTGCAAATAATCAAAAAACAGCTGTACAAATCATCTTTTAATTATAGGTTTTCCCTAAATAATCCGCCTGCACTATCACTATATTGTATATGGACAAATACAATATTTTTGTGTAAAATTACTCGCACGTGATTTTATTGCACAAAAGGAGATTTTTATGAAAAAGCAGTTTTTTTCAGCCGCTGCTGCACTGGCAGCATTAGCAATCACAGCTTGCGGATCTCAGTTCGCTCCAACGTCAACAACAGCTGCAGCTACAACAGCCGCTGCAACTACTGAAGCAGCTACTACAGAGGCCGCTGCTGAGGCAGAGACATTGACAGGAGAGGCTGAGGGTTTTGGAGGAAAGGTTACTGTTGAGCTTACAGTGAAGGAAGGAACCATCACTGATGCGGTAATCACCGGCGATGGAGAGACTCCTGCAGTTGGCGGCGCTGCCCTTGATACATTGAAGGAACAGGTTATCGCTGCAAACGGTCCTGCTATCGATGGTGTATCAGGTGCTACAGTTACATCTACAGCAGTTAAGAACGCAGTTTCAGCTGCCATGGGTCTTCCTGTAGAAGAGCCTGAGACAAAGGCAGCTGCAGTTTCAGCACCTGCTGAGATCGTTCCTGTTGAAGGCGGTATACAGATGGGACAGGTAATCACAGCAGCTCACGGCAACAAGTGCTTCTCACAGGTTACAGCAGTTGTTAAGGATGATGTTGTTATCGCAGCTTACATCGATGAGTATCAGTTCGGCGCTGCTGACAGCGTAACAGGCGTTCCAAACGGCGATGACAAGGACAACTTCGGTGCAGGCTTCGCAGATGGTCAGATTCTTTTCAGCAAGAGAGTAAATGCAGATTACTACAGCAAGAACATGGCTGAGAAGGCAGGAAGCACAGTTCGTCTTAACGACAACTATGATGAGATCCAGAAGTTCGCAGTGGGCAAGACACTTGACCAGCTTCTTGCATATAAGGATGATGCAACAGCAGTAGACGCAGTAAGCGGTGCTACTCTTGCCGATACCGGCAACTACCTTGCAGCTATCGGTGAGGCAGGTAAGGCTGCTCAGAAGACACAGGCTGTAGAGTTCAACGGTTCAAGCGAGGACCTTAAGCTTAACATGGCTATCGGTGCAGCTCACGGCAACAAGTGCTTCTCAACTGCCGCAGTTCTTACAGACGGTGAGAATGTTATCCTTTCATGGATCGATGATTTCCAGTTCGGTTCATCAGCTGATGTACAGGGTGTACCAAACTCTGATGATACAGACAACTTCGGTGCAGGCTACGCAGATCCTGCAAATGTTCTTTTCTCAAAGCGCGTGAATGCAGATTACTACTCAGATCTTATGAACAAGAAGGCCAATGCTACAGTCCGTATCGATGAGAATTACAATGCTATCCAGAACCACGTAAACGGCATGAGCATCTCTGATGTAAAGGCTCTTTCAGAGAAGGATGATGCTGTCGATGCAGTCAGCGGTGCTACTCTTGCCGATACAGCAGGTTACGTAGGTCTTATCGCAGAGGCTGCAAAGTAAATAGTTTTTTCCCCTCATAATACAAAAAGCTTTCCTTAATGAGCATGTAATATAAATCAAGCTTAAAAGACGCTGTATATACCATTTGGGTATGCAGCGTCTTTTATTTTATTATCGTCGTTTTCCTTGCTATAAGTGATATTGAACCCGATTACATACAGATACATTTCCCTTGATGGAGATTTTATCTTGACTTATATTTGAATAAGAAAAATATATCAAGGAGGCAATTATGATAAAGGTTTACTGTTATTCAAGATGCACAACCTGTAAAAAAGCTCTTAAGTGGCTTGATGATCAAAGTATCAGTTATGAATCTGTGGATATCAAGGGAGATCATCCTGATGAAGAAACTTTACGGGAGCTTCATAAAAAGAGCGGGCTGCCCCTTAAAAAGTTCTTCAACACAAGCGGACAGCTTTATCGCAGTATGGAACTGTCAAAGAAGCTTCCTGATATGAGCGAAGATGATATGTTCAAACTGCTTGCTTCAGACGGCATGCTGGTGAAGAGACCTCTGCTTGTTAAGGATGATACCGTACTTCTTGGTTTTAAGGAAGAAGACTGGCAGTCCTCAGGGCTCTGATACTGATTTTAGATCTGCAAAAAATTAATACCGATAATCGTGTGAGTGCCAGAAGTCGATATCGGATCACTCCGTACATGGCGTTCACACATAACTGAAAAAGGAGGATGTACATGACTGAAAATATTGTTATTTTCGGACATAACAGTGTGGGAATAAGAAGTGATTCCGGCATGATCTATGTTGATCCGTTTAAGATGAAAGTTTCCCCTAATGATGCTTCTTTTATTCTTGTAACCCATGAACATTATGATCACTTTTCACCCGAGGATATAGCGAAAGTAACTTCAAAAGATACTGTTCTGGCAGTTCCCGAATCCATGAAGGAAAAGGCACAGGAAGCAGCGGGGCTTGTAAAAAAGATCATTACCGTAAAGCCCGGAGAGAGCTGTGCCCTGGATGGTCTCAGCTTTGAAACTGTTCCGGCATACAATATGGACAAAAAATTCCACCCAAAGAGCAATGAATGGGTGGGTTATATTCTGAATATAAACAAAAAAAGGATATACATAGCCGGCGATACTGATGCCACCCCGGAAGCAAGAAATGTCAAATGTGATGTGGCCATCGTCCCTGTGGGCGGAACCTACACCATGGATATCCGTCAGGCGGCAGAGCTTGTAAATGAGATTAAGCCGACCGTTGCCATACCGGTGCACTACGGCTGCATAGTGGGTGAAGCTTCCGACGGTGAAGCATTTGCAAAACTCGTGAAGGAGCCTGTCAAGGCGGAACTGAAAATCAGATTTTAAATCGAGTAGGGCGGATTTCATCCCCATCTTTACTTCCTCCAATTGCCATTCTGGATATGGTGAACGCCATAAAGGATATAGAAAGGAACCACAAGTCTTACAACATCATCCCCGGTGAGTATATGATAGGCGGATTCTCCGCAGGTGCCACTCTTGCCGGAGAGATAGGTTCCGAAAACTTCGGTTATAAGGTAAACGGTATCCCAAAACCTCAGGCAATATTCCTTGGCTACACCGCAGTATCCATGAAAGAATTCTACAGGAGCTACATGAGTATTCCGGACGGTAATCCTGCAAGAGAGAGCATAGCGCCTTTCCTAAGGCGGGTGGGTGGTCCGTGCTTCACTGAAGAGACATTGGCACCCTTTGATCTTCCATCTCACATCGGCTCTGATTTCCCCAAGACCTATATCGTTGCCAATGAAGATGACGGGACTGTTCCGGTGTCAAACAGCAGACTGATGGACCGCTGCCTCACAGGACTTAATGTTCCGCATATTACAAAAATCGGCACCAGGGGAGGTCATAGCTTCGGCCTGGGAAACGGACTTCCGGTTGAAGGCTGGCTTGAGGAAGCAGTATAGTTCTGGAGAGAAAGCTGATATAGGGCTGCCTCACGTACTTTCGTGCTTTGCACTCTTAATTTCTAATTCTTAAAAATTCCTAAAATTTTGCTTGCCACTAATATATATATATATATATATATGCCGACTTCTTAAAGCAGATATCTTATAACATGAGTGTCAATAGTATTTACCACTCTGGTCTCAGCGCCGACACACATTGTATGTAGTGTGCTGCTGAACACTCATGTCTCGATAAGAGCGTGAATTTTTAAGTGAAGGAACACGAAAAGGAGGTTTACTTTGAAGAGAAGGAACTTATGTAGAACAAGGAAGTTGCTGGCTGTGATAATTGCGGCATCCATGAGCATGAATTCAGGGATGGTAGCTATGGCAGATCAATTATTAGGAACAGTAGAATCTGGAGTTGGAAATAATAATGAAAATAATAATGTAGATAATACAGTCAATGTTACGGCTCCCGAAAAGGAAAATGACCAGTCAAAAGATGCTACAGGAAAAGTAGCGAAAAATGCTACATCAAGCAGTGATAAACCTGCAGTTAACGTATCAAGCTATGATGGCTACATTGCCGAAGTTACAGTTACCGGAAATGTGGAAGCTACAAATACTTCTGGAATTGCAACAGGTGTTAAAGCGAAATCTTACGGGAATACAGAAAGTTCATCCTCTGATAAGAATTCCTCAACATCAGTAACTGTAGAAGGTGAGGTATCTGCTAGTGCTGAAAAGGGTTATGCTACAGGTATAAGTGCTGATTCACGTTCCGGAGGCTCTACAGCTGTCTCTGTAGGCGATGAGGTATCTGCTAGTGCAAAAGATGGTTCTGCTACAGGTATAAATGCTGATTCACATTCCGGAGGCTCTACAGATGTCACTGCCGAAAAGAGTGTCTCAGCTACAGTAACCAAGGGCGATTCTTCTGCAACTGGACTATATGTATCTGCAAACGGCACAGGATCAACTACGAACGTTACCGTTGGTGATGATGTTTCGGCAACAACATCCGGCTATAGGGCCACCGGTGTTAGTGCTACGGCTAATACCGGAGCAACTGTCAACGTTAAAATCGGAGATGATCTTACCGTCTCATCATCGAACGGCTATTCAGGTATCTCAGCAAACGCTTTTGGTGAGAAATCATCTGTAAACGTAACTGTTGACGGCGATGTTTCTGCAACAAAAACTTCTGATAATTCCGGATCAGATGACTCCTCTGCCATAAGCACATCTACCTATACAGCTAGTTCTTCTGTAAACGTAAATGTCGGTGGTAATGTTACCGGTAACGGAGGCATCTACGCATCCGGCTCCGGTCAGACGAATATAACTGTTGGCGGAAGTGTAGTTCAGGAAAGCCAAAAGAGTGAAACGCAGTTAACTGCATCAGAAAGTTCTTCCGGAGGAATCGCAATAACTCTTTCCGATGGCGAATACGATGGTTCAGAAACTGCGGATGTTACAGTAAAGGTTGCCAAAAACGTAACTGCTGATACGACAGCTGTAAAAATCACTAAGAATACCGAAAAGAGCGATATCCATCTTGAAGTTGATGGAACCATCTCCGGTGGAGAACACAATATCGTTCTTTCCGAAAAGAGCAGTCTGGATAATCTGGATATCACCGTTTGGCGTGTTGACACATCAGATGAGAAAAATGTTGTAGAGACATTAACATCTCCCACCAGTGAAGACATCTATAAATATGAAAAAGCACTGTTCGAATGGCAATCAAGCGGTAATCAGTCAACTTCTGCACCGGAAAAACCTCAATCTAAATATACAGCAAACCTTGATGCTGAAAAGATGATCAACTACATCATCAAAGTAGATGATGTACAGACTCCGGGCGGAAATCTGGGAATTGCAGGCGCTTCAGCCGGTGGAGTATATACCGCTCATCAGAATGATACTGTTTATCTCGAGGTAACCATCCCTGATGGTTATACCATTGACGGTTTCTACAATGTTGATGGTGCTGCAGATGTAACTGTCATCTCCGGTGATGGTAAGTACTATCTCAACGTTCCTCGTGGCGGCGGTGTATATGTCGGTGTTAAGATGAAGAAAATTGAATCCACAGCTACTCTTGATCCTACCCCTTCCTCTTCTGCTTCTACTTCCACATCATACAGCACATACGGAAGTGGTGACCATAGAAAGTCCGAATCCAACGATCAGAATTGGACAGTAGGAAACAATCCTAATGATAATTCAGGCAACAGAACCACTCTTCCGCCTGAATTCACAGGATTACAGATTCATGCAATGACTATGGGCGGGGATGCTGTTCAGAATTTAAGTGATGTTCTTACCTTCATAGATCCATTGGCAGCACTCAACAACTTTATGGATAAGGGAATACCTACTCAGGGAACTCAGAATGTTATCGGTGCCGGTATCGTGAATTTCAACAATTTGTTTATGGCATCCCTTACTGATACCGTAGACGTTCCTGTATCCGCAAGTGTTAAGGCTAATCAGTCCTACACTGTATTATTCAGTGACGGAACAAGCATAGTCGTTCCATGTATCATGGATGGCCTTCTTACCATTCCGTTCAATAAAAATACAGCGGGTCTCACTTACATGATTTACGGAACAGATATGAATCCGGGAGCATTTGTAGGTTTGACTACATCTGACTGAACTCCGTAAATGTCTCTCAAAAGCTCACTTGTGCAAGCACAAGTGAGCTGGAACGATAACAGAACGCCTTCGCACTTCGTGCTCCCGGCGTTCCTCCCACATTCCGCACTCCCAGTCCGCTTCGCGTCCTTTCGTGCTCCATGTGGGGCGTGTCATGAAAACAAAAGTCCGCCTTTGTGCAAGCACAGGCGGACTTTTGTTTTATGACACTGTTATCTCATATTATAAACCTCATTCCCGGGAATCATCGGATACTTCTTTGCCTGGGCCATTTCACTGACGGTCACAAGCTGAAATCCCTTTTCAATAAGCGCAGGGATAAGTCGCTCAGCTGCGTCCGCAGTCTCTGAATAGGTATCGTGCATAAGAACGATATCTCCGTCCTGTGCCTTTTCCATGACCACATTGAAGGTATTGTCAGCATCCTTTGTAGAATAATCCAAAGGATCGATAGACCAGATTATCATAGGAAGTCCAAGGTTTCCTACAGCTGAAGCTATCTCTCCCGATCTGTTTCCTCCCGGTGGTCTGAAAACAGTAGGCGCCACCTTGACGGTCTCCTCAACCATATAGTCGCACTTTCTGATAACAGACCTTATGTCCTCTACAGGAATGGAATCAAGATAATCGTGGGTGTAGGTATGATTTCCCAGTTCACAGCCAAGCTCTACCATCCTCTTTACACATTCGTTGTTATCCCCTACAACACGGCTTCCCTGCATAAAAAACGTTGCATGCCCTCCGTACTGCTGAAGACAATCAAGAATCCGGTTTGTTACCTCAGCCTTTGGACCATCATCAAATGTCAGGGCTATCATAGGCTTTTCCGGATCTATATGACTAAGATCCACTGTCGCTCCGAGAAACTGATTGTTCATGGCGATGTAGTCATCAGGAATCAGATACTTCTTCAGAACATAACAGGTCTGTCCGTTGGCACTGAACTGATCCCATCCTTCGATATTTCTCTCAACCGATACAGGAGCATTTTCCTCAAGTACTCCGACAACAGCCGAATCACTTTCTGAATCAGCATGCATATTTACTGCTGTCAGGGCTCTCGCCGTGTACGGATAGGGAAACTTCGTTCTCTCGATCTTCCCGGAGGCCGGAGCTGTATCACTTTCGATTTTTATCGATGCAGACTCCTGCTCGCCTGAAGTTTCAACAGCTTCCACACCTGTTGTTTCATCCTTCGCCGCCGGTACCGCTATGGCACCGCATGCTGAAATTCCCCAAATCGCTGCACAAAAAAATGGCAGCAAAACCACTTTACTTACTCTTTTCATACCCTTTCGCTCTTTTCTTTACTCTACTATATAAACTCTGTCCCCCAGCTGCATGATGTCATAAATTTCCTTGTTCCATTCATTAAATACACCTATACAGCCTCTCGTCGCATCCATCAGCTCACCGTTTCCATGCACTTCTATAGCTCCGCCCAAGCGCGTACGCGCTGACGGTTTCTCCAGTTTACGACTGGTCTCGATAATCTGCTCTGCAGTTCCCCTGTCGATAAGTCCTGTCTTAAGTCCCCTCTTTGCATCCTCAATATTCGGATAATTAAGATACAGCTCCTCCTTCAGGGAATCCGAGACCTTTTTGTCACAGATATAAAAATATCCAACCGGGGTTTTATAATCCCCCTGCTGTTTTTTATCCCCCTCGGCTGCACCGGAGGTCACCATATATGATTTAGTCATCACCCCGTTCACCCATAATTCCATGTAATGGGATGACTTGTCATAGGCCAGTGCCCGTCTTCCATGGCTTGCGTACTTCATGAAAGTCCTGTTTATATTGTTGTCCGCAGGATCCAGCTTTATGCCGTCAATGTCTACATAAGCGCTCCTGTCCGGAACAAGTCTGTCTCTCACCATCTCGCCGTTTTCATCGAAATATCTCTCGAATCCGTCTGGACAGATCATGAAACTGTTTTTAATCCCCTTTTTTGTGGCGATTTCCTGAGCCTCTATCATTCCCTCCGCATGCTCCGGATTGGAAACCGGATGATATCTCTTTGCCGCCTTTTCCGCTTCGTTGGTTATTCCGCTCAGGTCTACGGTAGCATCCAGCTCCGCATCATCATATTCCTCGCCATAGACAACTCTGCCCGGTCCGCTTACAGCGACTGACAGCATGATCATAAACCCAAGCCCAAGTGCCTTCACTCTCCGAGCCGGAAACGAACCACATCTCTTTTTTTCCTTCATATCCAAAATTAACCGTTCCGGAATTTCCATACACCTTTGACCGTTTCATTCTTATGACTTCCGCGAAGGCATAAGCATGAATCCACTGTCATCAGTCCTGTCCGTTCCCCCCGAGTATAGTCTTTAAATTGCCGTAATACTTCTCAACATATCTTAAAATCTCATCTGCATTATCGCCGCCCCTGATCATGGTGATGTATCCCTGCAGGGACTCTGCCTTTGATTTTAAGACCTCTGACCTTTCATCGACAAAAATACGGCTTTCGTACTTACTGTTTCGGGCATCCTGCATGAGATTGCAAGCGGCACTGTTCCCATCCAGGGCTATCATCACCGACTGTCGGCGCTTGAAGATCTCATAGGCAAAGCTCTTATAGGTTCCCAGAGGAGAAGACTCTATGGACACTCTTATGCCGGTCTCTGTTTCTCTCAGCTTATGGAGCTCGCTCTCCGTAATGGAGGCAGGAACAAATGTAAATACCCTGAACTTGTTTCTTGACTTATCAAGAACATACTTTTCATATCCGCTTATGGACGGACCGATG
>Ga0256404_1013519_pt1 | contig 10311 bp, 6 predicted proteins | sample RumenRJG_01DNA_FD_185990 | JGI IMG/M metagenome (GOLD analysis project Ga0256404, IMG submission 185990) | Bovine rumen microbial communities from Lethbridge, Alberta, Canada - RJG_01 | ecosystem: Host-associated > Mammals > Digestive system > Stomach > Rumen | place: Canada: Alberta | collected...
CGGCTCTTTTTTCAATGCCACGCTCTTCATAATATTTCTTTACCATTCCGTAGGCAGTCTTGTCCGCCAGGGTACCGATGGTTCCTGCCTTGAAGGTATGACCTTCACCGAAGATTACGCCGGTGTAGGCATGGGCCTTTGCCTGGTATTCGCCGGAGAAGTTAAGGTCGATATCAGGCTCCTTGTCTCCTTTGAATCCAAGGAAGGTCTCGAAGGGGATATCATAACCCCATCGGTTAAGCTCGGCTCCGCATTTCGGACACTTTTTCGGCGGCATATCGCAGCCCGCCATACCTGAGTACTGCTTTACCTCAGGTGAGTCAAAATCGTACCAGAAACAGTCCGGGCAGACGTAGTGAGGGCTCAGAGGATTAACCTCTGTGATATGTGACATGGTGGCTGCGAAGGAGGAACCTACGGAACCACGGGAGCCTACGAGATAGCCATCCTCGTTTGACTTATCAACCAGCTTCTGGGCAATGATGTACATAACGGAATATCCGTTTGAAATGATTGAGTTAAGCTCCTTTTCCAGTCTGTCGGAAACTATCTTAGGAAGCTCCGGGCCATACATCCTGTGAGCTGTTTCATAGCAGATCTCACGAAGAGTCTCATCGGAGTTTTCGATGACGGGAGGACATTTGTCGGGACGCACCGGCTTTATTGGGTCGCACATGTCCGCTATCATGTTCGGGTTGTCGATGACCACTTCTTTCGCTCTCTGAGGCTCAAGATAATCAAATTCCCGGAGCATTTCTTCAGTGGAACGGAAATAGAGCTTGGCGTCGCTCTCCTCCTCATCAAATCCGCGGCCCGCCTGAATGATCTTTCGGTATATGTCATCATCCTCGTTAAGATAATGTGAATCACAGGTAGCGCAAACAGGCTTACCGAGCTGGTCAGCCAGAGAAATGATCTTTAAGTTGTAATCTATAAGGTCCTGTTTTGTCTTTGCAGTGGAATCCTCCTTTGAAAGAAGGAAGCTGTTGTTTCCGAGAGGCTGTATCTCCAGATAATCATAGAAGGAGGCTGTGTTCCAAAGCTGAGTCTCATCCATGCCTCGGAGCATTCCCTGGAATACTTCACCCTGTATGCAGGCGCTTCCGATGATGAGACCTTCTCTGTGCTCACGAAGCAGGGACTTCGGTATACGAGGTCTGGACTTGAAGTAGTGAAGGTGACTCTCGGAAATAAGACGATACAGGTTTATACGACCTATGTCGTTTTTAGCCAAAAGGATGATGTGGTAGGTGGGCAGCTTCATGACATTGGCAGCATGATCGAACTCCAGGGAATCGATCTCTGAAAGTCTGGTGCAGCCGCGCTGTCTCACCATCTCGATCTCCTTGATATAGATCTCTGCGGTGCAGCCTGCATCATCCACGGCTCTGTGATGATGCTCAAGGGAAACATTGAGCTCCTTGGCAACCGTATCCAGCTTGAAACGATTTAATTTCGGAAGGAGCAGACGGCTCAGGCTCACGGTATCAATGATGGTAGGGTCATAGTGGAGGCCCAGGCGCTTGGCATTTTTCTGAATGAAGCCTGTATCGAAGGAGGCATTGTGGGCAACGATGACCGCATCTCCGCACCACTCGAGGAATTTCGGGAGCACCACCTCGATTGGATCGGCGCCCATGACCATGGAATCGTCGATGGAGGTGAGCTGGGTGATACGGAAAGGAATGGGCACCTTCGGATTAACGAAAACGTCCATGCGATCCACTATTTCGTTGTTTCTGAGCTTTACGGCACCGATCTCTATGATGTGGTCGGTTTCCGCACTGAAGCCTGTGGTCTCGATATCGAAAACAACGGTCTCTGCGTCGAGATTCTGACCCTTTTCGTTCTGAACAATGGTTTCCTGATCATCAACGAGATATCCCTCACAGCCGTAGATAAGCTTAAAATCCTTGTCATGTCCGATCTTTTTAAGATGGAGGTTGGCATCCGGGAAGGCCTGGACCACGCCGTGATCTGTGATGGCCATGGCCTTCATACCGAAGGAAATGGCAGTGTTTATGTAATCCGTCACATCGGAAACCGCGTCCATATCGGACATCTTTGTGTGGAGGTGAAGCTCCACACGCTTCTCCGGAGAGTTATCGGTTCTTGCCGCCCTCTTCATATCATGCTTCAGGATACCGTCGATGAAGCTCATCTCAACCTGCTTGTCGAAGGTATCGAAGGAAACGGAGCCCTTTATCATGAGGCCTGTTCCTGGCTTGATGAACTCGTTGGCCTGCTCCATATCATCGTCTTCAACGAAGATCTTGCAGGTGATGGAATCTGTGTAGTCTGTGATATCGAACTTCACGATATTCTTTCCTGTCTTTGTATGAACAGGATCGTGTACGAGGAAAATGTTTCCGGCGATGATGATATTGCCGGAGCCCGCATCGATATCCTTGAGAGGGACTGTTTCGCCTTCGAAGTATTTGCCGTAGAGAACCTCGGCATTTTCAGACATTTTGAAGGCTCTCTTCTTACGCTGGTACTGACCTGTCTCACCACCGAAACGGCTGCCGGACTTAGGCTGCTGGGAAGCTCCGGAGTTCTGAGAGGCGTCCCGGCTCTTAGCGCCTGCACCGCCCATACCTGCAAGATCTGCCGCCATACGTACATTCTGCTCATCAAGTGCGGCACGCTCCGCATCGCTGTTGCTGCCTGCCATATCCATTCCGGTGAAGTCTTTTCCGGAGGCATTCATGAAGCCCTCGGCCTTTCTGAGCTCTTCTCTTCGTCTTCTGGACTCATCGGTATCACCCCTGAACTCAGGAGGAATATAGTTCCTGTCAAGCTCCGGAACAGTTTCACGCTTCTTTTCCTCATAGAGCATGTTCAGGTTGAATTCTATGGAGCAGCGGTCCTCAAAAAGGCGCTTCATGACATGGAGAAGCTCCTTACTTGCTTCCTGATAGAGATGGGAATTGGGCACGGTAAGCTCAAGGGTATCATCGTCATGCCATGAGATTCGGCCCTTTGTCATCATATTGTAGAGTATAATGTTGTAATTCTTCAGCTCTATAAGGATGCTGTCCTTATACATATCATAAAGAGTTCTTGCGTTATACTGGGAGCTTAAGTGAAAGCGCTCGGAGATCTTTACAGTGATCTGCTTCTTGCCGAAGATCTTTTCTTTGATGATCTGCTCAAGACGGAATATAGCGCTTTTTTCTATGAGATGAGGACTGAGGATATAGATATGGATGTGCTTCCTGTCCTTTGTGAGAGTGACACGGGTCACAAATGTGTCACGAAATAAGCCCTCGAGCTCGGAACTTAGCTCAAGGGAGTCAAATACTTCAAAAAACTTCTTCATGGTTCTGGCGCACCGCCCTCGCCTTCCGCGGTATCTGCGGTACATCCCCTCTCTGAATACTAAATGATTAACATGTTCTTTAATTACGGATTGCTTCGCGCTTAGCGCTTCCGCAATCCTGCCTGCATTCGCAATCCATGGGGCCCCTGCCCCATTACTTGCTCATGAAGGGGCGCGTAACTAATATGAATTATGCTTTTCGTACAAGCACGAAATCATAATTCATATTGTTCCGCTGTAATTACATCTTTGCAATCTCTTCTCTTAAGGTATTGAGAAGCTCTGCCTCAGGCACCTTACGGATGATCTCGCCCTTCTTTATGAGGAGACCTTCTCCTTTACCGCCGGCAATTCCGATGTCGGCTTCCCTGGCTTCTCCCGGACCGTTAACCACGCAGCCCATAACAGCCACCTTCAGGTTCTTCTTGTCATCGTACTCTTCTACAAGAGTCTGAACCTCGTTGGCAAGAGAGATAAGGTCAATGTTGGTTCTTCCGCAGGTCGGACAGGAAACCACCTCTATGCCGCCCTTTCGAAGTCCAAGGGTACGGAGAATGAGCTTCGCCGACTTTATCTCCTCAACAGGATCCGCACTCAAAGAAACTCTTATGGTGTTTCCTATTCCCTGACCGAGGATGATGCCGAGACCTATGGAGGACTTGATATTTCCTGACCATGCGGTACCTGATTCGGTGATTCCAACATGAAGAGGATGACGTGTTTTAGGAGCTATAAGCTCATGAGCCTTCGCGCACATAAGTACGTCGGAGGACTTGATGGAGATGACCAGATTGTCATAGCCCATGCTTTCTATAAGCTGAACCTTTTGAAGAGCAGAGTCTACTATGCCTTCAGCAGTAACATGTCCGCCGTATTTCTCAATGAGATTCTTCTCGAGAGATCCTGAGTTAACCCCCACACGGATAGGAATCCCGTGCTCCTTTGCGCAGTCCACAACAGCCTGGATCTTTTCGTTTGAGCCGATGTTTCCGGGATTGATACGGATCTTATCGGCACCGTTCTCTATGGCAGCTATGGCCATCTTGTAGTCGAAGTGGATGTCTGCAACAAGAGGGATATGGATCTGCGACTTTATCTCTTTAAATGCCTTTGCAGCTTCTAAAGTGGGAACCGTACAGCGGATGATCTGGCAGCCTGCTTTTTCAAGTCTCAGTATCTGCGAAACCGTTGCGTTTACATCTTCAGTCTTCGTGTTGCACATAGACTGAATGGCGATGGGGTTATCACCGCCGATTTTGACATTTCCAATGGATACAACCTTGGTATTTTCTCTTGGTAACATATATAAATCTCCGTATATTTTGATTTTGCCTCGCAGGAAGCTGTGTGTCGAGGGCAATGTACCGTCTGTCAGGGTACAGTATCGTATTTATCTAAGTCGTATTTATCTAAGATTAATGCATATAAGAATAGTTTTCAGCCTCCAAGTATAGATGAGTAGGCGCCTGAGAATATATTCCAAATGTCGTTTGACATGATAAGTGCCATAAGCACAAGAAGTGCCATCATTCCGGCCTGATTTATGCGGTCCTCGATGGAAGGGTCAAGCTTCCTTCTGGAAAGCATCTCGATAGTGATAAATATGAGCCTTCCTCCGTCAAGAGCAGGTATGGGCAGCAGGTTCATGATGCCGAGATTTGAAGAAATCATGACGAGAAGCTCAAGAAGCACCAGGAAAGCATTGAAAAGACCATACTTTGTCGAACGCTCCACAGTGGTTCCCATGACGGTTACCGTGCCCACAGGCCCCATGACTTCGTTTCTCTGAACACGTCCCCTGAAGATAAGACCGAGACTCTGGATGACAATGTTTACATTATATCTTACTTCGTAAAATGTATCTGTTAAAAACTCATAAAGATTCCCGGCAGCGAATCTTCCGCCGTAGAAGCTTATTCCCAGCATGTACTTTTGTGCATCCTCATCAAAACGGGGTTTAAAGGTGATGACCTTCTTCTCTCCATTCCGGAGAACAACCGCATCAAGGAGGGTGTTGTCATCGAAATACTCGGAATTGACATAATTCCAAATGTAAAGGTCCCTGTATCCCGGCGTAAAGGACTGTTCCTTATCGTGAAAACCGATGGATCTGAAGACATCTCCGTTCTCAAAGCCCTTTTCCGATGAGATATTTCCTTCGGGAGGAACCGATACATACAGATTGTCAAATCCGCAGAAAAAAACGATGACTCCCGCGAGGATGGCGGCAAGGATAAAGTTGTTGAGAACACCTGCTACACAGATAAAGAATCTCTGGGGAGCGGTTTTGTTCTGGAAATTGTATTTCTCAATCTCGGATTTACGGAATCTGACCCCCTCATAGTCTATGATGGGATCCCCTTCAAGCTCGGAAAGCTCCTTTCCTTCCGCAGTCGAAAAATCTCCGGAGCCTGCGGCATCCTCTCCCAGCATGGCGCAGCTTCCGCCTATGGGAAGAAGTTTCAGGGAATATCGTGTGTTTTTCCACACGCGGCTTAGGAGTCTTGGACCCATTCCGATTGAAAACTCAAGGACACCGACGTGGCAGATTTTGGCTGCCAGAAAGTGTCCAAGTTCATGAAAGAATATTAAAAAACTTAATCCAAGTAAGGCTACTAGTATACTCAAATTATAACTCCTATATAAAGCCGGCTTTACGGCCGGCCTGTTATCCGGCTCAATGATTGAACGGAAGGATAAGTATCAGTGCTTATCGTACGATCTTTGAGTTGGTTTTTACATAGTTTCTTGCCCACTGCTCTATGGACAGGATCTCCTCCAGGGTAGGTGTCGGTATAATGTCTTTCTCGTGGGCGTCCATGGCTTCCTCGATAACATCGGCGATCTCAAGAAAATCTATGCGGTCTTCAAGGAACATGGCAACAGCTTCTTCGTTGGCAGCATTATAGACCGTAGGCATGGAGCCTCCTGCCCTTCCTGCGCGATAGCCAAGTTTGAGGCCCTTGAAGGTATCCATGTCAGGATCCTCAAAGGTAAGTGTTGCGAGCTCTGCAAGGTCAAGTCTCCTGTCCTCGGGAAGAGGATGACGGTCAGGAGCATAGAGAGCATATTCGATAGGGATACGCATGTCCGGAAGACCGAGCTGTGCCTTGACGGAACCGTCAACATACTGTACGGCCGAGTGGACGATGGACTGAGGCTGAACAACGACCTTTATCATATCAACAGGGACATCGAAGAGCCAGTGGGCCTCGAGGACCTCAAGACCCTTATTCACCATGGTTGAAGAATCGATGGTGATCTTACGGCCCATTGCCCAGTTTGGATGTTTCAGTGCATCCTCCTTGGTCTTACCTCGAAGCTCCTCTCTTTTTTTACCTCTGAAAGGTCCGCCTGAGGCGGTGAGCAGGATCTTTTCTATACGATTGTGGGGTTCTCCTGTAAGAGACTGCCAGATAGCGCTGTGCTCAGAGTCGATGGGCTTTATCTCGATACCGCATTCCGCTGCAAGGGGCATGATGATGTGCCCTGCGCAGACGAGAGTCTCCTTGTTTGCAAGAGCAACTCTCTTTTTCGCCCTGAGAGCTGCGATGGTAGGTCTGATTCCTATCATGCCTACAACAGAAACAACGACTTCATCACAGTTCTCCATGGAGGCTATCTCTACGAGACCGTTCATGCCGGAAAGAACCTTGACCGGAAGACCGAAGGCTTTAAATGCTTCTGCCTTTTCCTCATCGTAGACACAAACCACCTCCGGATGCAGCAGTTCCACCTGCTCCTTAAGCTTGTCTATAGAGCCGTAAACTGCAAGACCTGTGACATTTATTTCAGGATCATCCTTTATTACATCGATGGTCTGTGTACCGATGGAACCGGTGGATCCAAGAATGACTAATTTTCTCATTTGTATAAAACTCCATTCTGCCGCAGTAATATGCAGGCATAGTTGACATATGGATTACTTTGCCGGGAGCGATCCGACAGAGTCTGTATATATGGTAAGACTTAATTCTGTTCAATCTGTGAATTCACTGTAATCAAGCAGATATATTAAAGAAAGTTAAAGCAAAGAATACTGCCGGGGCTGTGAAGATCAGGGAATCGAATCTGTCCATGATTCCTCCGTGACCCGGAATGAGAGTTCCGTAATCCTTGACCGAATAATCTCTTTTGATGCCGGAAGCTGTCAGATCACCCACCATGGAAATAAGGGCTCCGATGCTGCAGGCTATGGCACTGGTGGCTCCGGGATTTATGACAAAGGTGAAACGGTTTCTGAAGATGGTGGCGTATACGAATCCCAGAAATGCTGCGCCCAGAACTCCACCTATGGCACCCTCGACAGTCTTTTTGGGACTTAAGACAGGAGTCATCTTATGTTTTCCGAAGAGCATGCCGGCACAGTAGGCACAGGTATCGGATCCCCAGCTGGCAAGGAAAATGAGCCAGACAAGATATGCTCCGTCAGGCATGACTCTGGTCTGATAAAGATAGCTCATCATGATTCCGGCATAGCAAACCGACATGAAGGCCTTTGCCACTGTTGATATCTTGTAGGTGGGATATGTGATAACGTAAAAAGCCATAAGTGCCATAAGGCTCAGAACAATCATAAGAGTGAAATATTCATCTTTGCTGAACCAGACTATCACATAGTAGGATATGGTAGTGAGGTATCCCACCAGGCCCAGGGAACGTTTTTCTATTCCGAATACTCTGTAGAGCTCAAAAAGCCCTATCATCGAAATGATAAATGTAAGGAGAAAAAGAGGAAGTCCTCCCATGGGAACTATCACCACTGCGCACAATATCAGTATGATACCGCTGATAAGACGTGTGATGAAGGAACTCATTTTTTTCTCATTATGATCTTTTTTTAAATTATCAGTCATGTTATTTCTAAACTTTCATCCGGACAATGCTAAAAAGATACCTGTATCCGATGGATGCTCATGCACTGCCCTGCCATATATTTTATACACTAAAGACAGGCTTCTTTTCTGAATGTGAAAGAAGCCTGTCTCATAAACTATTTTTTTAATCTGCCACCGAATCGACGTTCACGACCGTTGAAATCATCAATGGCCTTAAGTAATTCAGCCTTATTGAAATCAGGCCAGAGCACGGGAGTTATATAGTACTCTGCGTATGCGCTCTGCCAGAGCAGATAATTGGAGATACGGAACTCTCCGGAGGTACGTATAACGAGATCCGGATCAGGCATGCCTCCGGTATCGAGATAGCCGGAAAACTCCTGCTCGGTAAGAGCTTCTATCTCTTCCTCTGTTTTTCCTGATTTCAGAGCTTCTATGGTATATTTCCTGACAGCTCTTACTATCTCATCTCTGGAACCGTAGTTGACCGCAAAGACAAATGTCATTCCGGTATTGTCTTTTGTTTCGTTCTCGAGTTTGGTTATCCCTTCCCGGATATCGGGGGCAAATCTGCTCTTTTCACCGATCATACGGAGGCGGACATTGTGCTCATTGGCGACCTTGACAAGCTTGACCATGTAAAAACGGAAAAGCTTCATAAGGGCTCCCACCTCTTCCTCGGATCTTTTCCAGTTCTCTGTAGAGAAACCGTAGACCGTAAGGTACTTTACTCCGAGCCTTGCACAGTCACCGATAATGGTCTCAAGGGTCTCACAGCCCTGCCTGTGTCCCATGGCCCGGGGAAGCCCCCGTTTCTCTGCCCATCTGCCGTTGCCGTCAAGTATAATGGCGATATGGTCAGGTATAGAGCGACCTTCGTTATCTATAATATCATTAATATTTTCCATATCAGACTGTCATGAGTTCCTTGTTCTTAGCTTCGACAGACTTGTCGATCTTCTCACACATGTGGTCTGTGAGCTCCTGGATGTCCTTGGTAGCACGTGTAAGGTCGTCCTCTGTCATCTCTGATGACTTCTCAAGCTTCTTGGCAAGATCCATGGCATCACGGCGGATGTTACGGATGGCGATCTTAGCTTCTTCGCCCTTCTTCTTAACATCCTTTGTGAGCTCCTTACGTCTTTCCTCTGTGAGCTCAGGGAATACAAGGCGGATAACAGTTCCGTCATTTGTAGGGTTGATACCGAGCTCTGACATATTGATGGCCTTCTCAATCTCCTTGAGCAGGGACTTGTCCCATGGCTGGATCTGGATAAGACGTGCCTCAGGAACAGAAATGTTTCCTACCTGCTGGATAGGTGTAGGTGTTCCGTAGTAATCTACCATGATACGGTCAAGAACGTGCGGGTTTGCACGACCTGCGCGAATGGTAGCAAGCTCAGACATAAGATTGTCATGAGTCTTGTGCATCTTTTCGATGTAGATAGTAAATTGATCATCCATAATATAGTCCTCCGTTATATATGTTGAAAAGAATTTGTATTTGCTGACCGGGATCATATATGTAATCCGGAATGCCGGAAAACCGTCCGGCTCTTAATGATCCTCTTATGCAGTTACTCTTGTTCCTGTGATTCTGCCCTTCAGAGCATTGGCGATGCCGTTCTCCTCATTAAGTGAGAAAATAGCGAGCGGCATATGGTTCTCCATGCAGATTACGGAAGCTGCAAGGTCGATGACTCCGAGACGTTTGTCTACAACCTCCTGAATGGAAAGCTCGTCGAACTTTTTCGCATCAGGGTTTATCTTAGGGTCTGAATCGTAAACACCGTCGATTGCCTTGGCAAGAAGTATCTCTGCACACTCAAGTTCAACAGCACGAAGTACAACGCCTGTATCTGTTGAGAAGTAAGGATGACCTGTTCCGCCTGCACAGAATACAACAGTTCCCTCTGACATGGCCTTTATAGCCTTATCTTTATTGAAAAGTTCTGCCATATCTCCGATCTGTATAGATGACATGACCATGGTCTTCATACCCTGGGTGCGGAATATCTCGGATACATAGATACAGTTCATGACTGTGGCGAGGATTCCTACCTGATCCGCCTTGTATCTGTCCATTGCCTCAGACTGACGGCCTCTCCAGAAGTTTCCGCCGCCGATAACGATGGCGATTTCTACACCCTC
>Ga0256404_1013520_pt1 | contig 10309 bp, 7 predicted proteins | sample RumenRJG_01DNA_FD_185990 | JGI IMG/M metagenome (GOLD analysis project Ga0256404, IMG submission 185990) | Bovine rumen microbial communities from Lethbridge, Alberta, Canada - RJG_01 | ecosystem: Host-associated > Mammals > Digestive system > Stomach > Rumen | place: Canada: Alberta | collected...
GCCCATGCGGATCGCTATCGCTCTTTTCTGTCTATTCTGCAAATCGATTCCTCCTTACCTCAGCCGGTGCCGATCGTCCCCGATGCAGCAGTTGTCTCCTGGTAAAAATCCTAACAAAAAGTAAGATTCGGTATTTGAAAAAAATAGAAAAATCACACTCAATGGTATGGGTTGTATAGATATAATCATATCATCATGATACGCATTTTTATACAATTGTGAACAAACTGTGTCTAAAATTTTTGCGGCAAAATGTGCGGCAAAATTATTTTCAGGGTGTCTTACAGAAACCAGAAAAGGCTGCATGTGCAAAAACAAACACTTGCACAAGCAGCCTCTCACTTTAAGCCGGAACCCGGGCTTGAACCGGGGACCTACGCATTACGAATGCGTTATGCAAACATTCCATATGGTTCCTTATCGCTGCATATGATGCCGTATCTTTTACTATCGCATACGTTGCGTTTGCATCAACCTTTCTTATCTTTTCGTATCGTTACCTATCATTCTGTATCTTGTACACCGTTTTTGCGGCAAAATGTGCGGCAAGTGTGTTTCTGCCATGCATACTTTATACAATTAACTTATCAATTAGGCAAGCCATTAGATCCGCTGTCAGAGACAGGGTCTTCGCCGTCTGACAATTTGTCAGGACTATTGAGAATTTTGTCCATAATATCTGCACCAGTACGATCAGCGTTTCTAAACTGATGGACATAAATTCTGGCTGTAACAGATGGATCAGAATGTCCAAGCCCTGCTGACACAATGTTGATTGGAACCCCATGAAGAGCCTGAATTGTTGCAACAGTGTGACGGTTATCATGCAGCCGTATTTTCGGGAGTGTTAAAGTTGGATCCTTTTTACATTCCTCGCTACGGTTGAACAAAGCACAGAATTTTTCAAAAATTCCATATGGCGTGTCTACATGTATATGATTTGATCCGTCACGGTTTGTGAACACCCAATTTTCGTCGAAAAGCCGGCCCTTCTTTCCTTTCCATCCAGCTTGTTTTGAAAGGCTTATCTGTTCTTCTTTCCATTTTTCAAGTGCCTGTATGGTGATTTGAGGAACAGCTACTTTTCTGCCTGCTCCGCTTTTTGTGCCTTTTTCATACTGTTTATGATAGGCATTGGCTATTGAACTGTCAAATGATATTGTACCTTCCTTAAGGTCTATATTTTTCCATTTAAGCGCTACTCCTTCTCCTCTGCGGTTTCCTGCTGTAATAAAGAGTGTTAAAAGTGCCACATGCATGGGTGGTGCTTGGTACTCTACAACATATGGTTTCGTTGTTATATTCTTTCCCTTTCTTATATACTCCCTTCCGCCATACTCTATATGAAATGCATGATTGATATAGTATAAATACGTTTTCATCTGACTCTCCGTAAACGTATTCATGGATGTCTTATAATCACCTTTTTCATAATTCTTTTTATGTCTCAGTCTCCCTGATGCAACGACAGAATTTGAATCAAGATCTCCTGCTGATATTCCATACTCCAAAACAGAGCTAAGTACCCTTAAATCCTTCGTAATCGTACTGCGGCTTAATCCTCCAGGCTTTCCATCATGTCTTACCCCATCCTGCCGCATTTGCAGCTCATACCTTAGAAGATCAGCACGTCGAATGGATGCCGCCTCCATTTCTCCGAAAAATGGGATAAGTCTTAGCCGAATCGTCTGTGCGTATCCTGCATGAGTTGTAGCTTCTATCCCATTTCCACCATTTGTATATTCAAGATACCTTTCAGCAAGATTTTTGAATAAAATACAATTGTCTGGTTCTGGAGGAGGCATGCTTTTTTTCTCTTCTTCAAAAGCCGCTGCAAAAGCCTGCGCCTCTTTCAGCTGTCTGTATGGTGATAGGCCTGGAGTAGGATGGAATATTTTTATTGCACGCCTTTGTTTTCCATCAGGGCCATGTTTTAAACTTACCGTTATTTCATAGCTTTTTCCACGTTTCCGTATTGTAGCCATGCCCTGCACCCGTCCTTTCCTGAAACATGAGTTTGCAAGACATGCTGCTTCATCCAATTTTTCCTCTTAATCCTGCTGTATTTAGATAATCAATAAGTCTTGGAAGATTGATTAGTATCTTTGATCCGGAATGAACATGCGGAATCTCACCCTCTGCGCATAACTTTCGCAGCAGCTTTGGTGATAGTCCTGTTTTCTTTGCTGCTTCGTTTACGGTAGCCATTTCCGGCACTTCTACCATCATCATTTGTAATACTTTACTGCCATTATCCATATGTATCCGCCCGTACGGGTATGGGCTCCTCCTTCCACCTTGTATATCCCGCTTACACCAAAATGGTGGAGGTTTGATTTATTTGAAATTTTTCATATATCACAAAAAAGGCAGCGCCAAGCGCCGCCTTTTTGATATTTGTCAGTCTTCGTCTTCTGAATGATCAGGAAATGCTAATTTTGTCTTACCGTCTTTTCCTAATTCAAGGAACGCATTAAATGGTTTTCCTTTCCTGCTTATAAATCCCTTAAGCATTAGAGTGCGCCCCTGCCATAAAAGCGAGTTTGCCTCGTCTTCCGTTATGTCGCGTTCACATATCTTATAAGGGATAAATGTTCCACATCTGTTTTTACACGCCCATCCATGTTTAAGTGGAATCATTGTTCCGTGACACTTCGGGCATTTGGCTTCGAGCTCAGAATGTTTTTTCTTTTCTTCCTCATCATCAGGGAATTCAAGCCCTACTTTGCCATTATAGTCAATCCTGAGTCTTGCTTTAAATGGAGTCCCAGCTCTGCTTGTGAAGCCGTCCAGAATCGCTGTTTTTCCTTCTCTGACGACTTCTTCAGCTTCCTCTTCTGTAATTTTTCTTTGTGCAATTTCATATGGAATAGTAAAACCGCAGCTGCATCTCCAGCTGTACTTCATTGCTTTTATCTTTTCGCCACAAATCGGGCACAAACCATTAAGTGCTTTTTTCCACATATTATTTCCTCCGTGGGTTGTGAACTGCCCTGCTTTGCTATATGCTCTTTATTTCTCAGGTTTTCTCCCAAAACCCCACCCAGATGTTTTGCCAGCATCCATTACATGTATATGTGATAAGGTCTGCGATCCTGGATACTCCATAGTAATTTCTTGTATCGAAGAAAACAGGGCCTCCGTTAATTCCAAGCTGCGGCCCGTTGTTGTAACCATTCACAACTTTTGTACAGATGTAACGTGTGGTTTTATCCCCGACCGTGACATACGCATACGAGCCTGCTGCGTCCTTCATATTCAAAAAGTTTCCCTGATTCCAGTGATCGCAGATTATGTACTGTGGCGTATCAAGGAACACGCATGCCGAGTTCTGGTTGTCACAGATCTGTTTTGCGTAATCAGAGGCTCCGACGCTTAAACATGACGATGAGTAAAGAGCCACATTTATATTCTGCGCCGGCGCACAGAAGTTTCCTGAGTCTCCCTGATTGTTGGCTCCTTCGTAGATCGCTGCGCTGCTATCATCGGCCACATAATCGAGCGTTCCGTCATCGTTGAAGATACAATATTTGTTTTTTATCTTGCAGACGCCCGTCTGCATAGTGAAGTCATCAGGGGAAAAATAATAGTTCTTGCCCTTCTTACCGCTGTAAATTTCGTGATACCAACCGGACTGCGCGTGTCCGTTAGAGTATGCAAAATTGTAGGTCTTGTCATCATCTGTCTTGACGATGCCGGTCCTATAAGCACCATCGCTTCCAAGAAAGTATAATTTTCCATCTATCTCCTGTAGTCCTGTTTCCATAGCCTTGTCTTCTGGAGAGAAATACTTTTTATTATGCCATCCTGATACTGCCCTATTGTGGAAGCCTGAGAAACAGTATGTTTTTCCGTCTATTTCATACTCTCCATGCTTTGCCTTTCCGTCATCAGAGAAAAAATATAAGTTACCATCTATTGTCTGGAATCCTGACACCCGGTGGCAGTCAGCAGGCGTAAAATATGAGTCTCCAAGCCATCCGCTGACAGCTTCGCCCAATGGTCCTGCGAAATTGAAAGCCTTGCCTTCATTATTTGTAAAAACTCCTCTTCTTTGCTTTCCATCCCTGTCAAAATAGTACATGCGAGGTCCGATATACTGAATACCTACCTGTTTCTCCCCATTCTTTAAATAGTAGATATCTCCCGCTTTTGACCTGATAAAGCCGCTAAAATTCTCCCTCTCGCATTTTGACAGCGAATATGTTTCTTTATCGTTCCCCAGAAGGATTGCTATCTGTTCATCCTCCGTCTGCGGGGACTGCTGCTTTCCCTGTATTGTTTGTGCTCCTGCATTTTCCGCAAATAGCGGATGTGCTTGTAACGCTGTGCATAGAAGTGCTGCGGCAATAACTGCCTTAAACATATGATTTTTTTCCATAAAATATCAGAGGCGGCGGAACCTGCGAAGGTATCCACAAGAGGCTGCCTCATTTCCTCCTTTCAAGACTGCTGGGCAGGTACCCCGGCTATTTAATAGCCGAGAGGAAAGCATCCTCATCCTCGCTGCCCACTCTGTTGTCAGCCAACGGCCCCGTAGTACTGAAAAGCAGGCTGCGGCATATATGGCCTCTGTAGCTGATGCGGCGGGTATATCTGCTGCATTGGCTGTGCTGGCTGTTGTGGCTGTGCTGGCTGCTGTGGAATTCCCTGTGTTTCGTGTCCTCTGTATCCGCTTTTAGTGCGTTCTGCTTCAAGTGCTGCCTGTCCTGCCGGAATAAGCTTTTTTGCGTAAATATCCGACGCCTCCATGATTGCGATGTGGATTGCTCTGAAAAGTCTGTAAAACTCTTCATCAGCAAAACGCATTGTGAGGTCACTTGTCGTTATAAACGTACCCCTGGCTTCATAAAACGATCCTTTTACGCTTCCAGGATTTGCCTTTGCATATCCATTGATAATCCTGATTCCCCACGGGTATGTACTTTTTGCGCCATTCTGCATAGCGGCCTGCCTGAAGATGGATATTCTGAACGTCTGGCATAGTCCTCTGTACTGTCCCTGCTGCTGCGGGGAGCTGCCGTAAATCTTTGTTCCAAAATGAGTAAAATTATCCCTGATGTTCTGAGGGCAGGACATCTCATATATCCAGTCTGCCGCATGCAGGTCAAGGTTGTAATAGGCGGTTTTTGCAGCTGCCCCCTTGCCATGCGAAAAATCCCTGAGGGTCAGGGTGATCTTTCCAGAAATGATTTCCATAAACGCTTCAGGTTTTGCAGGGCCAATCCCCGCATACGCCGCAAAAGTCATCTTATTTGTGAGCGATCTGCACACCTGGTTTGTAACGATGTTATAGTTTGACATAAGTTCCTCCCCGTTTAACACCACGGCTGAAGTGCTGTTTTCTTACAGGTTTATTATGGGTGTTTAAAGGGCTTCAAAAATTTCATATATCAGGATACTTCCCTCCCGCATTTGCTCTGCGCAGGTTCAAAAAAGCCCCAGAGAAAGCGCCATCCGGAAAACATCCTTTCAAGAGGGAAAGCGTATAAGCCGAAATGTGCTGCATACCAAAAAGACGGCCGCTATTACGCGAACCGTCTTTTTGTATACTTATAGCCTGGACCCAGATTATTATCTGATGTATTCCCTGATTCGTTCTGCCAGCATTGTCTTTCGGGTGCCGACACTCTTTTTTCGGATTGCAGAGTTTAAAGCTCCTTCTTCCGATATAATAATGACACCGCGCTTTGCACGCGTGATGCCGGTATAAAGAAGCGATCGGTCAAGCATGAAAGAAAATTCTTTTTCCAAAACAATGACCACAAAAGGGTACTCACTGCCCTGGGATTTGTGCACTGTGCATGCGTATGACAGGCTTACATCTGGGAATAAATCTCTCGGGATGTTTATATCTGTGCCATCGATGTTTACTACCATCTCAGACTGTGACACAGAAACGATATGCCCTATGTTCCCGTTAAAATAACCGAGTGCATAGTTATTCGTTTCCATCATCACGCGGTCGCCCGGATAAAAATTTTTACCTCTATACTGGACAGGTTCAATCTTCCCTGAATCAGCATTTGGGTTGAGAATCGGCTGTACCGTGTTGTTGATGATAAACGTTCCGCATTTTCCTTTTCTTGTTGCTGAAAGGATTTGAATGTCTTCTGGTGTTACTCCAGGCATTGTGAGGAGCGCTTTGACTGCATTTATAGCATTCTGGCGTCCTTCTCCAGCCTTGACTGTTTTTATCTTGAAATCTCCGAACTGATGTACTCCGGGATCGCCCGATATTACTTTGTGGGCATTCCACGGTATTGAACTTCCCTTGCTCTGCCTTCTGACTTCTGTCAGACGACATACTTCGATGCGGTCTGAGTTAATCATATCGTGGAGTACTGCGCCAGGGCCTATGCTTTGGAGCTGGTCAATATCACCAACAAACAGGACAAGCGCCCCATTTTTGACAGCATCGAGAAGCTTACAACACATCTGCATGTCGAGCATTGACGTTTCGTCAATAACAATGACACCTGACGGAAGCGGGTTTGAGGCGTTGACTTCGCATACACCACCGTCATAGGGCTGTGTTTTTAACAGCTTATGAACTGTAGACGCTTCACGTTTCGTCGATTCTGTCATACGCTGTGCTGCTTTTCCGGAGAGAGCAGCCAAAGACATGTCTTTTAATGACAAATGACATTTTTTGACTTTGTCAGCCTCATCTGCACACATCTCAAGATATTTCAACATCCCGTTAAGTGTTGTTGTTTTACCTGTCCCAGGGCCTCCTGTTAATATTTTCACCCCAGTACTTCCAAGTAGATTGAATGCTTCCAGTTGGTTTTTTCCATACGATATATGGAATTCCCCTTCAATCTTTTTGATATATTCGGGATGTCTTGGCAGCTCCACGCCTGATGCCTGCAGCCTTGCTATGTTTTTTGCAAGGCCTTTTTCAGCTGCAAGCATATAATCTGTATAATACAGATCATAGTTCTTTTCATCTCTTATCACATGTGTGACGACAGCTGGGTCATTTTGCGCTTTCGCGTTTGTACGCTCAAACACAGATGCGACGGAGGGCACAGAAAGCGGCTCTCTGCGTTTGGTATATTTATTTACCATACGACACAGATCATTGATCGTCGCACAGGCATTCCCTGCTCTTTCTGAAGAAAGAACAGCTTCCCGGCACAGAGCGTCAATACGTTCTTCTGACTCCTGCCGCATTCCAAGCTGCTTTGCTATTTCGTCCGCGATCTCGAACTGGATCCTTGCTTTTGCAGCGACCCGGTAAGGATTCTTTTTTATTTCTGCGATCGGGTTGAAAGGGAACGATGTGACGATATTCTTTGCCTGTTTCACCGTCCCCTTATATGGTGCGATCATTTTATAGCAGTCCTTCGCATAGACGATTTCACGGACCGTCTTTACGATGGTTCCCGCTTTTGTCTGCGAAATTCCGGCTGTACCTGCAATAAGTGCAGCTGCATTTTCTGGTAGCACTTCACTGAAAATATCTGAAGTGTTTTTTGCGACTTTTCTTATGTCTGTCATAGGAAGAGTCGTAACTGCCATTAAATATTCTTCTGTATCTGATCTTGATACCGGAAAAGTATCAAAAGAAGCGAAACAGAATTCCCAACCCTCATCGTCAGATTTCCATTTACCGGAAAATGACGCAGGCTGACCAATAGTTTCAAATGTGCAGTTCCCGTAAACCTTAAACAGGCTTCCTTTTCTGCACTCTTTCGCGATCTTGCAGCGTCTTGGTTCTACAAGATACGCTGCTCTTCCAGAAGATGGGTCGTAAAAAATTATCTTTTTGATAATTCCATTGACTTCCTTCTGGTCTTCCATGTCTGTTTTTTTGATTCCAAACATGGCCTTCCTTTCCGGAGTGTTAGTCCTTGTATATACCGGCTTTTGGGCAAAAAAATACAAGGCATCGCCTTGCATTCCAGATAGCCGGATGTTTTAAGTATCTGGAACCAGGTATTTATATAAGCCTCCTTTCTTCAACATTTGATTCCAAATATATCGTGGGTGATTGGACGGCATGCCAAACTTTCAGCCCATGGAAGTGTGCCCTTTGCAGCAACAAAAAGATTCAAAGAATGAGGAGGGGCGTTTTTTCCCCTCCCTACATGTTTTTCTCAGGATTTCTTTCTCCCCGATATATGATGGCTGCTGTATTTTTTGTCCTTGTGCATCCGCATCACGTACCACATCGCTCCGGTCAGGCACACGGACGAGTACATACCGGCAATGATACCGACGATCAGAGGAAGTGAGAATTCCTTGATCGAAGGCACACCGACGATGTACAGGAAGAAGACGGTGACAAAGGTTGTCAGCGAGGTATAGATGCTCCGCGTCATGGTGGAAGTGATGCTGTCATCGACCAGCGCTTCAAGTGACTCATACTTGTCGCGGCTCTTCAGGTTCTCGCGGACACGGTCGAAGATGACGATCGTGGAGTTGATCGAATAACCGACGATTGTCAGCATGACCGCGATGAAGGTACCGCCGACCGAGATCCGCGTGATGGCATAGCTTGCAAATACGACCAGCACATCATGGATCAGGGCGATGATGGCCGAGGAGGCAAAGCGCAGATCCGAGAAGCGGAACCAGATGTAAATCAGCATGCAGACGACCGCGATGATAACCGCAACGACAGCATCTCTCCTCATCTCATTTGAAACCGTTCCAGATATGGTCTCAAAGCTGATGGCCTTTGCCTGCTCGCCGGCATTGTCCTTGTACGTATCGATCGGGAACTCCTTGTCGAGCGCGTCGGAAAGCTTCTGACGTTCGTCATTGCTCAGCGTGCGGGTCTTGAAGATGATCTCATTGCCGCCGGCAACCTTCTGCGCCTGCACCTCCGCTTCCCCGATCACCTTCTGGATGACAGGCTTGATCTTGGTATCGATGGCATTGATGTCATAGGAATCCTTGAACGTCACATCTGTGGAGGTGCCGCCGCGGAACTCCATCGAGAAGTTCAGGGCCCCTCTCCCTGCAGCATGGTTTGCAATGCAGGCGACAGGACCGGTCAGGATTGCGATCAGAGCGATCGTGAAGAAAAGCTTCCTGCGCCCGACCATGTTGAGCCGCTTGATCGCGATCATCTTTCCGAAGTACTTCGGATCGGACATGCCAAGCTCATAGAAGGACTGGACAATCCACTTGGACACGAAGAGCGCCGTAAACATGGACAGGAAAATACCAAGCGCCAAGGATTCGGCAAAGCCCTTCACGGAGCCTGTTCCCATAATGTAAAGAACCAGGCATGCGATCAGTGTTGTGACATTGCCGTCGATGATGGCGGACAGGGCCTTGCGGAATCCGGTGTCAATGGCGGAGCGGACAGAATTGCCGCCTGCAATCTCCTCGCGGATGCGGGCATAGATGATGACATTGGCATCGACTGTCATACCAATCGACAGAATGACACCTGCAATGCCAGGGAGCGTCAGCGTCATGTCAAAGGCATTCATGGCAACGAGATCCAGCGCCGTGTAAAGAAGGAGGGCGAAGGAAGCGACAATGCCCGGAACCTTGTAGGCAATGATCATGATGATCATGACACAGATGACACCGATGATACCGCCGATCAGGGAGGTCTTCAGAGCCTGCTGACCAAGCTGTGCACCGACAACCTGTGAGCGGATTTCCTCCAGTTCCAGGGAAAGGGAGCCGATCCGAATGGAAGAGGCCAGTTCCTTGGCGGAATCCAGCGTGAAGTTGCCTGAAATCTCGCACTTCCCGTCTGTGATAGCCTGCTGCACAACCGGGGAACTGATCGTTTCACCATCATAGACAATGGAAATCGGCTTCCCGACATTCTTGGTTGTCGCATCGCCGAACGCCTTCGCGCCCTTCTTGTCGAAGGTGACCTCGACAACGTACTTGGTGTTGTTCATGTTGTCTCTGGTTGAAGCGGCTTCCGCGGACTCAATATGAGACCCGTCCAGGATTTCAGTCCCGTCCGAAAGCTCAAACTTCAGAGAGCCTGGTTTCCCCAGCTGGGAGAGAATCTCCTCCGCGTTGGAAACGCCTGGGATCTCGATGTTGATCCGGTTCGATCCTTCCTGGTAGACATGCGCTTCGGTCGAGATCGCGTCGACACGCTTCTGGAGCTTGTACACAGTGTCTGCCATGTCCTCGGCTGAAGGGTTGTCCTCCTTCGCCTGATAAGTGACAGACACGCCGCCCTCCAGATCAAGGCCCAGCTTGATGTTTTTCATGGCACCTGTCCCGGTCGGTCCCCACCCGATAAACGCAGTGTAGAGCAGAAGGACCAGGGAAGCTGCCAGAAGGATCAGAATGATTCTTGCCTTCTTCTTGCTCATTG
>Ga0256404_1013521_pt1 | contig 10308 bp, 11 predicted proteins | sample RumenRJG_01DNA_FD_185990 | JGI IMG/M metagenome (GOLD analysis project Ga0256404, IMG submission 185990) | Bovine rumen microbial communities from Lethbridge, Alberta, Canada - RJG_01 | ecosystem: Host-associated > Mammals > Digestive system > Stomach > Rumen | place: Canada: Alberta | collected...
TTAACTGTGAATGTTAAGCTTTCATATCCTTCGTCAATTTGAGGGCCCTGATAAATGTCTGTCAAAACAACTTCAGTAACATCTTCAATGTTTTCCAATGTTTCGACAATGATGTTTGGAGTAACTTTGTCGTTAAATAGGCAGCTGATTGATTGCTGTTTTTCTTCAATGTTATCTAATTTCCATTGCTGCAGTTCTTCACTGTTCAAAACTTCAATATTGGCTATACGAAGTCTTGTTCCATTGTCTAAAATTGCAGTTTTATCCTCTATTTTTTCCAACACTCCAATATGCACTTTTCCTGAATAAATATGTTTCAGTGCTATTTCATTTCCGATTGATTTTTTCAATATGTTAAATTCATGGCTTAGCGCATTGATTGCCTTGTCACTTCTACCTAGTGCATTTTTTGTATCGCCCATATTTTTTGTTGCTTTGATTGCAATTTCAACAAATTTTTTATCATCATTTGCATTAATTGCATCTTTCAGTTCAAGTGCAGCTTCACAAAATGTGTTTCTTATTTTTTCTCCGTTGTTGTTTGTTGATTGTATGAAATATGTTAAATATGGGTTTTGTGAAACGATACGTGCAATCATATCAATCATCAGGTTATATATTGGGCTTTCATAATTCTCTGTTTCTGTAATGTCCACTTTTAGCTTTTCCATGGCTGATGCAGTGGAAATAAATGAAAAATGAGTTAAAACCTGGACAATACTCATCATATAGTCATGATGTTCTGCGGTGGTTTCTATTACTCTCATGTTTTTGCCTGACAGGTAATCATATACCTTTTTGTACCATTTTCCTTTTTCAGGTGCTGTCAGTACAATAACCTGATTGTCAAGTTCTGTTGTTCTTGGACCAAAAACAGGGTGTGTTGGAATATATTCTACATTGCTTGGTAGATTTTCTTGCATTGCCTTTAAAGGTTCTTCTTTTACTGAAGTCACATCTATCATTAGAGAACCTTTTTTCATGAATGGTGCGACTTCGCGAATAACTGATGTTGTGGAATTAATTGGAACGGATATTACTAATATATCACTCATGCCTGCTAATTTTTTGTTTGATTCAATATATTCAACATTCATTTCGTCTGCAACGTTCTGCCCTTTTTTGTGATCCCTGCCGCTTATAGTTACATCAAATTCATCTCTAAAGTAATAGATTAATGTTTTTCCTAATCCATCACTTCCACCAATTATTCCAATTTTCATATTAATAACTTTAATAAACATTATTTATATAAATAATTATCAATGAAAATCGTTAAACAAGATACTAAAGATGGAATAATTGAGGTAATTCCTGAAACATTGGATGATTTATGGCATTTGTCCCATATAGTTGAGGTTTCAGACAATGTTTCATCAAAAACAACCCGTCGAATTCAGGATAATACTGGAGATAAATTAAGAAGTGACCGGGGGGTCAAAAAAACTTTTTATTTGGGCATTGATGTAGAAAGTATTAATTTTCATTTATTCACAGGTAAATTAAGATTGACTGGAGTTATTACTCGAGGTCCTGAGGACTTAATCCCTTTAGGTTCACATCATACTCTGGAAGTTAAGTTAAATACTCCTCTAACAATAAAGAAATTGAAATGGCCAAAATGGGCATTGAAAAGGTTAAAACAAGCTATTGATGCTTCTAAAAAATTATCTGCGATAATTGTTGTAATTGAGGATGATACTGCAACTTTGGGTCTGATGAGACAATTTGGTATTGAATATTATGGGCCAGTTAAAGGAAACATCTCTGGAAAACGCATTTTGGATAAAAATAGGAATAAAAACATTATAAAATTCTATGAAAGCATTATAGATTCCATTAATAAATTTGATTCAATTCAAAATATAATCATTGCAGGACCGGGATTTTATAAAAACGATTTCTATGATTATATAAAGGATAAACATAAGGATTTGGCATCAAAATCTATTATTGAAAGTACTGGTACTGGTGGAAGAGTTGGAATCCATGAAGTGCTGAAAAAAGGTACTGTTGAAAAATTAACTGTTGAAAACAGAGTCGCCAGTGAAATGGGTGCTATTAATGGCCTTTTGGAAGAGATTGCTCAAAATTCATCTAAAGTGGCATATGGTTTGGATGAAACTACTGATGCCATTAACCTTGGTGCTGTTGAAAGATTATTTATATTGGATAAAATGGTTGCAACTAATAATTTAGGCCAGCAAATGGACATGGTTGAAAATATGAAAGGAGAAGTCATGGTTATTAGCAGTGAACATGATGGTGGTAAGCAATTAGAGAGTTTGGGTGGCATTGCAGCTATTTTAAGATATGCCTTATCATAGATTTTATATATGATTATAATTATAACTTATAAGTAATAAATTGAGTGAGAAAATATTATGTATGTATCGATGGTTTATGCATTTATTTTTGTTTTTATCGTCACTGCTTTAGGAACACTTTTTGTAGATGCATTGTTTAGATTTCTTGGTAAAAGAGGATTTTTAGGAAATTTATTTCCTAATGTGAGGGGGGGAATTCCTCGTGGAGTTGGAATAGTTCCATTTATTGTGTTATCTTTTTATTTACTGCCAGGATATAATGATCTTGTTTTAATCATCGGTATTTGTGCTTTTATTGATGATGTTTTCGGTAGAAGGAAGTTCAGTTTTATGAATATAGAAATCGGCCAGTTTTCAAGAGGAATCGGTATGATTCTTGTAATGATTCTTGGTTTTATTCATGGATTCGGATTATCATCAATCATTATTGCATTTCTGATTCAACCGTTGAACATTTCCGATATGCAGCCAGGGTCCTGTGCAATGGTAACTATGGTAATGTCTATAGTAACTATAATCTGCATGGTTATTGCAGGATCACATCCCGTTGCAGAGCTTCCGGCAACTTATACTCCATTGTTAATATTCGTTGTCTGTCTGGCTTATTGTCCTCTTGATTTTGCAGGAAAAATCATGTTGGGTGAAGTCGGAAACCACACTTTTGCGGTGGCTTTAGGTATTGCATTTTATTTGACTGGTGGATTCTGGTGGACTCTCTTACTTGCAATATTCACAGTTCTATTTACAGCATTTGTTAGAAGAAGCACTCTTAAAGTATTCTTCAGACAACGTTTAAGATTGTTGAATCCTACTTTCGGTGATTATATCATGGATGTTTTAACCGGAGGAGGATTGGGTGATTTATTTAGAAAATGGATTCTTAAGGATAAGCAATATGAAGTTAATAATGAAATTTTAATATCTTTGGGTTTTAGAAGACTATTGTTTAATCCTCATGCAGTTCACACAGATGGCTTTGTTCAAAAAGAACCACAATCTATTGGGAGGGTTCGTTAAATGAATGCATTAGTCATTATCACAGGTAGAGGCTTGGGGGGAGATGCAGTTGTTGCATATAATGTGATATCTGCTCTTGAAAAAAAAGGTGTTCACTGTGAAATAGCTCTTGATGAGTCTGCTCCAGGAACTATCTTTAAAAAGAATGGTTTGACTTGGCATAAGATTTCCATTCCTCAGGCGGGAGGCCATGCAGCTACCAAAGTGTCTTCTCTTAAAGCGGCTTTTAAAATGTTTACTGCCACTTTCAAAGCAAGAAGATTAATTAAAAAATTGGACGTTGATTTTGTTGTCGGCATTATCGGTGGTGGAGCTATTGTGGCTAGTGTTGGTGCTAAATTTGCTGGAAAACCATGTGCAACATTATGTTCTACTCCTTTAGATATGAAAGTTTGCCCTAAATTAAATCATACTATAATTTTGCCGGAATATTATTTATTCAGGGAAGATGTTTTGCCCGAAAACCTGTCTAAAACTTATTATCCGTTAAATGATGATGTAGATTCTGGTGATGGAAATATTGCATTGGAAAAACTTAAGGAATATTCATTATTTGATGAAAATAAAAAGACTATTCTCTTTTCTTCAGGATCATCTCTTTTTAAGGGCATGATTGAAGCTGCTAACAACTTTGTTAATTTCACTGATGAGTATAATGTCCTTTTGATAGGTTATCCTATGCATGATGAGTATGGGGATCTGATTAATCGGGATAAAATTATTTATTTAGGTTTTCTCGATTGGCTGAATCATCTTTATAATTATATAGATTTAGCTGTTTTAACTGATGATGGTGTGATGATTGAGGAACTTTTGGCATGTGAAGTCCCAATAGTCACTATAACTAAAATCAAGTGGGGAAGATATCACAATATGGAAGGTATCTTTAAAGGAGCTATTTTAGAAACAGATATTGAAAATGCTAATGAAACTATTTTAAATGCTTTTGAAAATTATGATTCAATTAAAGATCGTGCAGATATTTTTTCTAAAGAATTGTTGGATGCTAAACCTAAATTAGCACAAAAAATAATAGATGTTTGTGGTAAATAAATTATAACCACAAATTTTTAATGATTTTATAATTTGTATCCGTGGACGGATGTATCTCCAGGAAATTTGAATATTCATCTAATGGTGAGTCTATTCTCATTAAGTATGATAAATATGCAACATCACTAACTGATGATGGGGATATTGAGTTGATTTTTTTAATTCTATTATTTTCTTTATCAAATTCTATTTTTGCATAGCCAGTATCTCCGGTAAGTATTTTCCAAAATGCTCCAGGCCCCGCTATTGCTGGAAGTGCAATTGTTTCAGTTTCAACATCACCTATTTTTTCGTTTTCAACAAAACTGACTTCAGTGTTTAAACTTATGCTTTGAGGAACTGAGTTGTAGCTTATTTTATTTTTATAGTTAGCCATATTTCTTGCAGCACAAATTCCTTCCATTCTTGCTACTGGAGTTAATTGCCATCCTCCAGTAACATCGCCTGCAGCATATACATTGTCTCTGGATGTTTCCATAAAATCATTTACTTTTATTGTTTTGTCCGGATTAATGTCAACAAATCCTTCTGCAATTTCGGAATTAGGCACTCTTCCTGTTGCAAAAAATGGAACTCCTTCCAATTCATCACCATTTGTCAATATAACTTTGTTTTTGCTACATTCACTAATGTCGGTATGCTCTAAAACATTCACATCTTTCATGATATGTTTTAAAATATAATCTTTTGCATCTTCGTCAATCTCTTTTAGGAATTCGCTTCTTACTATCACATTGACTTCACTGCCTAATGTTGAGAAGATGTTGGCAATTTCGCAGGCAATGATTCCTCCGCCAACAATATTTAGCTTTTCTGGAATATCATCTAATTTTAGAATGTCTTTATTTGTCAATCCATATTCGCTGCCTTTAACATCGGGAATGTGTGGTCTTGCTCCTGTAGCTATTAACAGATTGTCGTATTCAAGGCTTTCACCATTAACATTTACAGTATTTTCATCTATTGATGCTTCGCCATATATGACATTGTTTCCAACACTTTCATTTTCCATCTGATTTAATTTTCTCAGCAAGTCCTGTGTTTCTTTAATTTTTGAAACGATTTTTTCATAGCTAACATCAACTTGGCTTTTAATGAATCCATACTCGTTAAATCTTTTGTTGGAATCTATGAATTTAGAAATATCACTCAGTGCGCAAATAACCATGCATCCTTCATTTAAGCAGGTGCCTGCTATATGGTTTTTTTCAATTAGAGTAACATCTTCACCTAATTTGCCCAGTTCATAAGACCCTAATCTTCCGGCAGGGCCTGATCCTATAACAATATTTTTCACTTCATCACCTTTTAGATAATTTTATATAATATTTAATAGTATATTTATTTATTAATATAATTTAATTATTGGAGATGAAAAATATGTGTATTGCAGCACCCGCTCAAATTGTTAAAATTGATAGGGAAGCCAATGTTTTGTATGCTGATTTTGGTGGAGCAAGACAGGCTGCTAAAATGGATTTACTTCCTGATGTTGAAATTGGTGAGTATGTTTTAATCCATGCAGGTTATGCTATCGAAAAATTATCAGAAGAAGCTGCTAAAGAGTCTTTAGAAGCTTGGGAAGAATTATTGGAAATTCTTGAAGAAGAAGATAAAGAAATGGAAAAAGCAAGAATTGAAGCAGGATTGAATCAATAGATTGATACTCTATTGACACCTTTTATTTTTAAAAATTCATTAATTAACTCACCATTTATAGGTTCATTTGTTATTACTGTGAGGATAGGATACTTCTGAAGTTCACTGTCTTCAGCATAGGCCTGTCTTATGTTTATTCCATTGTTTGTAATTAAGTTTGTTGCAGCAGCAAGCACACCCTCATTGTCTGATCCAACTTCTATTTCTATTACTCCCAAATCTACTATTTTTGCAATGTTTTTAAGTAGGGTTCCTGCGGGAATGATGTTGTTGAATAAATCAAATAGTTCAGAATCTTCATTAATAACTTCAATTGTTGATTTTATAGCTCGTCTATCCACATTTGCTGCAGTTGCCAATGCTTTGTCACTTATTTTTAGATTACCACAATATATTTTTCCATCTTCATGAACTGAAAGACCTAATTCAATCATTTTTTCTGCAACACGTATTCTTGCAGGGTATTTTTTAAATTTTTCATGTATGATTTCCCACATTTTTATCCCTTATTACACTTTTTTGTACATTTAAGTTATATTATGTTGAATATACTATTTAAATGATTTGGAAATTATAAAAAATATTTTACATGACTAATTAATTGAATAATATTATTTAAATATTTTGAAAAAATTTGGAATAAATTGTCAGGAAAAAGATAATTTCGAGAAAAATAGTTTAGTAAAGTAGGCTAGATGGGATTCGAACCCATGACCTCCCGGTTATCAGCCGAGCGCGCTAACCAAGCTGTGCCACTAGCCTATGTAACAACAAATATATGTATGGATTTTATACATATATAAATCTTTTGGTTTTTTTAGTTTTTTTATATAAAATCAAAAATTTTCAAGTTAATTAATTTTTAACTAACTTGAAATATATAACAATTATCTGTTAATCATTTCATTTATTGAATCTGCCATTGCGTGGCCTTCAACAATAATAACTGCTTTAGATACTCCATCAACTTTCTCAGCTTGAGTTTTAGCATCCGCAGCGATACGAGCAACACTCATACAACCAGGGTTGGTTGGTTTAATAATAATTTTAGCTTCGTCACCATCTACACTTATATCTTGTACAATTCCCATTTCAACAATACTAACTCCCATGTGTGGGTCATTAATAACAGAAACAGCATCTCTTATTGAATTAACTAGTTCTTCTGACATTTAATAGTCACCTCTTTATTATTGTATAATATAACAAATAATATATTTAATGTTGATGTTTGATTATATATAATGTTATTGTTTTTGAAAGATTATTTCACACGATGTTTTATTTTAACACCTATGCCGTTTGAGCATAATTCCATTTCACGGCCTGTTAAAATAGCCTTTCCAACACCTACAACTTTGTCATCGTTTACAACAACAACTTGATCATTAGGAACAATATTGTGACTTGCTTTATTAATTCCTGGAGCAAAAACGGTATTTGTTTCTAAATCAAAATCAATATTGACAATATTAATGCCCAAATCTTTTAAGATTTCTCCACCAGCTAGATTTAAACGATAAAGTCCCGTATCCATATTTAACATGGCAATTTGAGTGCCGTCAACAGTTATCTTTTTGTGATATCTTCCTTTTGCTTTAACATTATCTGGTATAAAATCGCATGCTTTTGGACCAAATTGGTATTTTGCAATGGAGCGGAGTTCATTTAAAACCTTGTCTCTTCTATTTATTTTTTCATGCTTTTTAAGTTCCATTCTTAAATTGTAAATGGAATCTGGTGAAGTAGGTTTTCCATCCAGACAGGTTAATGTGAAGTCATCTAAAAACGCTTCGCATGATTCCAAATATCCTCCATGGAGGTGTGCAACGACATTTTTGCCTTCACAATATTTTTTAATTAACTGGCCGCTTTCTTGGATTTCATCCTGAGACCATGAACCTGTAGTACTCACGTCATATGATTGGATGGGGAATGTATTTTCAAGTTCTCTTGGACAAATTCCAAATGGTGAAGTTACAATAAGCTCTTGAAAAGACCGAGTAACTTTTCTAAATGCTTGATGGGATTTGGAATTTGAGTATGGTTTTTTCATACTGCACGGGAGCAAAACAACGCTATCTCCCACAGGTTCCATCCATTCCATTCTTTGTCTCCATCTTACGGCTTCTGGCCTATATAAAGATTCTTCACTTGAACATATTACTTTCATTTTATTCATCCTTAAATGCTTGTATTAACTCTTCATCAAGTTTTATTAATCGTTTAATATTATCTTCAGGATTATCCATTCGGGATTTCCATTTTTTTATTACAAAATCAATGTCAACTTCTTCAGTTCCACTAATTAAATTATCTGCATGAGCGACAATTTTTTCCTCTAATGTTTCTGGAACATATGATTTTTCAAAAAGATTCAACTCTTCAGCTTCTTTTTTGGTGATGCCCGCTCCAATATGTCTTTCGATAATATTTAAAACATCATCGCCGTATCCGTATCCTCGAGCAATTTCAACACCTTCGACTGCATGGGTAATGCCGTGAGTTCTGGATCTGCCTATATCATGCAATAATGCACCTTTCTGCATGATGTCCAAATCAGCTTCAGGGAAATTTTTAGCTATTTCACATGCTTTTTTACAAACTGCTATTGAGTGATCTATAACATTTTGTGGTGTTTTTTCTTTTTTAAGAATCTCAATTTCTATCATGTCTATTCATTTACTGCTTCTTCAAATTTTTTGAAATTCTTTTTATCAATAGTAATCCTTCTTTTCAATAGGGATTTTTCTTTTTTTGCATCATAAGGTTCTAATTCATAATCACATACTGGGCAATAGAACTCGAATTCTGAAGATTCCGTATAATCACCTTTAAAGTGTTCTGGTTCCATACAGCAAACAAAGTATAAATTGTTTTCCAAATTATCTAATGCTGATTGTCTTTCATTTAATCTGTGTTCATAAAATTTAGTTATTTCTTCAACATATTCTTCTTTTTCAAATCTCCAAGTATATGTGAACCATTGTGTTTCAGGGTCTTTGTTTCTTTTGTAATTGGCTATTGATGCATCATGTAACTTGTAAAGTAATTTTCTAACAGTATTTAATTTTATCTCTGTTTTTTCATGTATTGCTTCATCTGTATCAATACCGTCAATTAATGCTTGGATGATGGCTTTAATATTTTTTAAATCGTCAGCGCCTACAATTTGTTCTAAAAAATCGTTAACTATTGGATTATTTATCATTTAATTACCCCTAAAACTATAATAATATATTAATTTTGTTTCTTCTATTATAAAAAGTTAGTTGATTTTTCGTATGATTACTGCGGGGGTATGTGTAATACTGTCAAGAGCTTCAATAGTAACTCCAGTTTCAGAAGTTCCTAAAACTTTTTTCACACTATGTATTGTTTTCATTTCAGTTGACAATGACTTTTGATAATCTTCAGCAATGTTAGCTATTTTAAGGGCTTTTTCAACACTTATTTCTTCACTGCAGCCTAATGGGGTTGATCCCATATTTTCACTTAGCTGGCCTTTGAAATATCCGAAAAATCCCTTGTCTGCTTCAATTCCATCTATGGCTATTGGAAGACCGGTAAAATATTTTCCATTTTTCATGTATGTGGCATCTGTATCTATAATCATGACACATACTTCCTTACCTATTTCTGATTTGATGTCATGAGCTACTTTTTCAGGGTTTTCCGGAAGCAGTGACACACATGTTCCTGGAGCATTACTCAAATCAATTCCTGCTTCTGAAGCAGGTTTGAGTGCATGTTTTAATCCATATAATTGAAGAACAACTTCTTTATGGGCTTTAGTTTCTTCAGGTAATCTTCTTAAATTTTTAATAGTTCTTTTTTTAATTCCCAATAACGGTCCAAGAATATATCCCCAGATATACTTGCTCCAGACGGTAGTTAGGAACTTGGCCGTAAGGGATGGTGTGTATTGCGCTTCATCTATTAGTCTGCCTTGTGAAACTGAAATTGGAGTTTCTGCAATTACTAAATAATCTCCGTCTTCCATTAATTCACGGGCAGGAATAATTATTGAATTCAAGTCTTCATTAGGTTTTATGTATCCGGTTTCTATTGGGATTACAATATAGTTCCCATTTATCACATGTTTTATATTTTCATCAATCATATTAAAATCCTTAAATAATATATGATATTATATAATATTTAAAGGTGAGATAATGAAAATTACATACTTTGAAAAACAGGGTGAAGATTATACTGATGAGTTAGTGGCAGCTGTAAAGGAAAGACTGGA
>Ga0256404_1013522_pt1 | contig 10308 bp, 6 predicted proteins | sample RumenRJG_01DNA_FD_185990 | JGI IMG/M metagenome (GOLD analysis project Ga0256404, IMG submission 185990) | Bovine rumen microbial communities from Lethbridge, Alberta, Canada - RJG_01 | ecosystem: Host-associated > Mammals > Digestive system > Stomach > Rumen | place: Canada: Alberta | collected...
AGTATGCCGTCCAACGACACCTGCCACAGCAGCATAACGCCCGCCGAGACGAGCGTCGCCAGGGTGATGATGGCGTCGAACAGGGCGTCGGAACCCGAGGCCACCAGGGCGTCGCTCTTCAGCTGTTCGCCCTTGTGCTTCACGTAGCGTCCCAGCAACAGCTTGGCCACGATGGCCACGATGATGACCACCAAGGTGGCGGTGGTGTAGGAGGGTACGGTGGGATTGAAAAGTTTCTTCACCGATTCGATGAGCGACGTCACGCCTGCCGACAGCACGATGACGGCAATGATGATGGCGCTGAAATACTCTATGCGGCCGTGGCCGAAGGGATGCTTGCGGTCCGCTGGACGCAGCGAGAGCTTGGTGCCCACGATGGTGATGATGCTCGACAGGGCGTCGCTGAGGTTGTTCACGGCGTCCATCACGATGGCCACACTGTTGGCCAACAAGCCCACCACCGCCTTGAAGGCCGCCAGCAGCACGTTGGTCACAATGCCGACCCAACTGGTTCTGATAATCTGCGCACTCCTGTCCATCTCTATTTCAAGCATTCAAGATAACGATGTATCGTCTCCTCGATGCCGAGGTAGAGGGCGTCGGAGATGAGGGCGTGGCCGATGCTGACCTCGTCGCACCAGGGTATCTGCTGGTGGAAGAAGGCCAGGTTCTCCAGCGAGAGGTCGTGGCCGGCGTTGAGACCCAGGCCGCAGTCGCGCGCCACGCGGGCGGCCTCCACGAAGGGGGCGATGGCCTGAAGCGCCGGCATCTTGCCGGCAATTTCATGATACTCCCTCGCGTAAGCCTCCGTGTACAGCTCCACGCGGTCCGTGCCCGTCCGCGCCGCCATCTCGATCATCTTCGGGTTGGCGTCGATGAAGATGCTCACGCGGATGCCGCAGGCCTTGAACTCCTTGACCACATCGCACAGGTAGTCCTGATTCTTGACCGTGTCCCAGCCGGCGTTGCTCGTCAGCACCCCCTCGGCGTCGGGCACCAGCGTCACCTGCGCGGGCTTGATTTCTTTCACCAGGTCGATGAAGCCGTAGGGCTTGCTCTTGGACACTCCCTTGGGATTTCCTTCGATATTGTATTCCACGCCTATCAGCGGCTTGATAGCCAGCGCGTCGGCGTAGCGGATATGCCGCTCGTCGGGCCGCGGATGCACCGTGATACCCTGCGCGCCGAAGCGCTCGCAGTCCACGGCAAACTTCAAAACATCAGGCGTGTTGCCACCCCGCGCATTGCGGATGGTCGCCACCTTGTTGATATTGACACTCAGCTTTGTCATCGTTGTATCGGTATTAAATTCGGCTGCAAAAATACGAAGAATGTACGGAATGGCAAAATAAAATGCAAAAACCATCCCCACACGACCTCTTAGGTTTTACTCCCCTTTTACTCAAACTCTACTCAAACACTACCCCGGTCCATGTCTCCACCATGCTTCCAACGTCACACCGCCTACGTTCGTCCACCAATGCACACTTGAAAATAATGTTGGGTTGACGATGATGTATTGGCATATCGGCGAGTGTATCAATCGTGAAGTGCTTGGTAACAAACGCGCTGAATATGGAAAACAAATTGTTGCGACAGTGTCGCAACAATTGCAAACGGAATATGGAAACAAAGGATTTGAGAAAAACTCCATCACAAGAATGATGAAGTTCGCACGTCTTTTCCCCAATTTTCAAATTGTTGCGACAGTGTTGCGACAATTACAGGAAGAGTTTGACGACGAAGCATTTGAGCCAATTAGAGATGGTTCGCTTAAAAATGCTATGATATTAGCTTGATTTAAAGTTAAATAAAACAAGGAATAACTATTAAGCATGTTCAAACATGCTTATTTGTAAATTCACCCATAACACACTGTATTAGCGTTGATTATAATTGAATATTAATTTTACACAAGTATTTTTATGCTTTGTGGCCGGGTATTGTTTTCTTAATAATATTTGAGTTTATTAAATGTAGTATTTCATGCTTATTTTATTACAAAAACAAATATTAAGCGCAAGAAAATCGCCTTATTTAATAAAATATTTGCATATTAACAAAAAAAGTACTATTTTTGCAGTCTAAATATATATGATATGATTTACAACGAACTGATTGAGAAACAGGTTATTGGTAGACTTAGGGTGGATAATCCATGGTGGACGGAAAATGAAATAGCGAAATACTATTCCCAGATGCGCCCCCGTTTATACCTTGATATCTTCTATCCTTTGGTGTGTGATACTGAGGTAAGGCGAGCCCTTATTCTAATGGGGCCTCGTCGCGTTGGCAAGACAGTCATGTTGTATCATTCTATACAACGATTGATTGACGACGGTGTTTCTCCACAGAACATCATATATATTTCGGTAGAAACCCCTATCTATAACAAGATTCTGCTCGAGCAGTTGTTTAATCTGGCCAAACAGGCGTTGGGTAAATCAGACAGCAAAGAGCGTTTCTATGTGTTTTTCGACGAAATACAATACTTAAAAGATTGGGAGGTCAATCTGAAATCTTTGGTTGACACCTATCACAACGTAAAGTTTGTAGCTTCAGGATCGGCTGCTGCCGAGTTGAAGAAACGGAGTGACGAAAGTGGCGCCGGACGTTTCACCGACTTCAATCTTCCTCCATTGACATTCTACGAATATGTGCACTTGAAAGATTATGGGCAACTGATGCATCCTGTGGAGATGGGATGGGCAAACGGAACTATTGTGGGCAATAGCACCATCGACATTGCAAAGGTGAACAAGTTGTTCGTCGACTATATAAACTATGGTGGCTATCCCGAGGTTGTCTTTTCCCAGCGAATCCAAGAGAATCCAGGACAGTTCATCCGACACGATATCATCGACAAAGTTTTACTGCGAGACCTACCCAGCCTGTATGGAATAACCGATGTTCAGGAGTTGAACTCTCTTTTTACCATGATTGCCTATCATTCCGGCTCACAGTTCTCTTATGAAGGATTGTCCAAGGAATCTGGAGTAAAAAAAGAACTTCTCCGCAAATATATACAGTATCTTGAAGCAGCATTTCTGGTAAAAAAGATTCGCAGGGCTGACGATACAGCCAAGGCCTATAAGAGGGAAGTATTGTTCAAGCTCTATTTGACCAACCCTTCGCTGCGCTGTGCTCTATTCCAACCCATCGATGAAAACGACGAGGTAATTGGCAATATGGTGGAAACAGCTGTATATGCACAATGGATACCCCGAAATGCCAATATCGCTTACGCCAACTGGAACGAAGGGCAGAAAAAACAAGGTGAAGTGGACATTGTTGGTATAAATGAAGCCCGACAGAAACCGGAATGGGCCGTTGAGGTAAAATGGACCAACAAACCCTTTGCAAATCCCCTGTCCGAACTAAAATCGTTAGAGACATTTATGAAAAATAACGGGTTGACGCATGCCATCGTCACCTCCATTTCAGAAACTGGGAAGAAAGAGCTGCCCTATGGTTGCCTTCAGTTCATGCCTGTCGCATGTTACGCCTACACTGTGGGAGAAAACACATTGAAGTCGACCAAGAAAACTTATGGGTTATAGATTATGGACAAACTGAATATACAGACCTCAAACCTGAGTTACCTTCCAAAGAGCTGCTGCAACGCCAGCTTCACAAAGGCCTTGAAGCCGCCCGCCAGCGCTGGGATAATCTCACAGGGTATTAACCATTAAATTTGGTGGACAGCAACCGAAAATTGGAAGAGTGGTAAAAAACACTAACAGGACTGGAAGAATACCGAAAAGAACAAGAAAAAACTAGATGCACTTTGTCTGATTTGCAAATAATCAGATGAGACATAAAACCGAAGAAGTTATCGTTTTTTATTTTTAGAAACCCCTTTAATTGTAATTGTAAAAATGGCAAAAGAAACGTTAGAACAATCCGCGGAGTTATGCATAGGGGCTTTGTCTCAGGCAGCTTTAGATTATAAGGCCAGATATATTAAACTACAGCAAGAGAAAGTTCCAGATATTCTTAAATTAACAGCTGAGTTACGGATGGACGTATTGTTTATCCAAATAGATTTGTGCACTTCGTTTATTGCGTGTTGTAAAGCAGAAAAGCCTTATGCTTGTCGCTACCATATTAAAAATCTGTATGCTGGGATGCAAGAAGCATTTAAGCTACTGCGTGGCTATGGGAAGAGTCAACATTATACAATATGGACCAAAATTGGAGAGTCAATTAATGGGAAACCCACAAGTGAATGGAAAGAACAGCCGCAACTAGAATCTTTGTATAAGATTGTAAGTGCTAAATTGGATGGTTTATCGGGTACTGAGATCGACAAAGCACATCGTGATTTGACGTATCATTATGATGATGATATGAAGCGAGTGTATACATATACCCTAGAAACAAACAATCTTGAAAAAGCAAGTAATCAATACTGCGCCTACTTAGAGGTGCTTACGGGTATGACCCAATTGTGCAATGAAATAGAAAAGTGTTTCCGAAACAGAGGTGATGCAACTGTTGTTGAAATTGCATCTCCGTCAATAGACAAAAGTCTTCATTTACCCCTCATTCAGTATTTATCAAATAATAAAGAATTACCTATTGCTTTAGAGGGGATATTGAATGACATAAAACCGATTGACGACTACGCGCTTCAGCTGGATAAATTTGACAAACTAAACGGATTGATGAGTGGCCAAATAGAATTGCCTGAGATCAACAATGTTCTAATTATACTTAATTTGCAACTTACTGTTTATTTTATGAGAGCAGATATGGCAGCAATTACACAATCGTTTCTGCTTTCTAAAACAAGCGGTGAAGCCATGTTAAACATGAGACGATATATTATTACTATCACTGCTGCTTTTAGCCACTTGTATGGCTATTCTGAGGACGAACAATCAAAATCAATTTGGGCATCAATTATGAGTATGATTCCAGAAGATGCTACAACCCTTAAAGAAAAAGCAACTAACATATCCAGCATACTAAAAAAAGTGGTTTTGAATGAGGACATGGACGTTCGTACCTGTTATGCACATTTGTACGACAACAAGACTCGAAAAACAAATGTTCCATCAATTATTGACTTGCTTCTGAAGCAAGATCCAATTAAAGAAATACAGAAAGTGACCATAATGCTTAAGGTAACTAAACTTGTGATAGACTTCTCGACAATCTTGATGGACGAACTCTCAATAAGAGCAAGGCAGGCGAGAGAAAAGAGTACAGAAGATCTTAAAACCACATTACTTAAGATTAAAGGATTTACGGAACTGCCTAATTGCCCTATAAAACTTAAGGAGATGCTATGTGAAACAATTGGGAAAGTGCAGGGAATGACTGGCATTATTATATAGAAATAAATCATAGTTGGTAGTATATTAACATTAGGGAATGGCAACTATTGTTTTATTATAACAGATGTATGTAAAAAATGCGACAAAAACAATATAAGGATTGCTATTCGAAAAATAATCCGTATCTTTGCAAACGAAATAACAACTAAAAAACAATATATAGAAACAGAAAAATAGAAGATAAATAACATAGAATAAAGCGTTTTCGCTCTAACCAGCCCTCTGAAGTTCCACAGATCAAGCACATCAGAGTAAAGCGGTAAAAGCTCACGAGAATATCGTGGGCTTTTCTTTTTTGCTGGCAGGTCGTGGAACGCCTAAGGAGCCATATGCAAAAAGCACAGAAAATCATCCGCTGACGTAACAAACTACTTAGAAACGCCGAAGACGGGAAAAAGCTACGAGACATATTGTTCTCATGACAACCGAAGGAGTGATGAGCACCGCTGTTTTATATTAATTGCAGCGGATAGGAGTTGTTACTGCTTCCGTTTTTAGTAAATAACCATTATTGTGGACTGCTAAAAAGGTGACATAAAGACATACTTTGGGGAGGCGGAATGAAAAAAAATTGTGTCATTTCGTTTTTTCTTTGTATCTTTGCCGCGTCGTTTCCGAACCACCGAAGCCCCACTCGAGAGCGATGGGCACGTGGGCGGGAAAGGATTCCTGCAGGGGCGACAGACATAAAAAAAGACGTTGTAACGGCGTTTTATCTGCGGCATTTCGAACTTCGCAACTTCAGAACTTATCACCGCAATAATGCAATGTTCATCGTCCATGGTTTGGCATACAATGATCTAGTTGTATACCATCAGCGTGGGCTTCGGCATTGTTTATTCTGTGATAAGGGCAATGCGAAGGCCTGAGATGCGGGATAAGCAAGAAAGTTGTTCCCGCGCTCCTTTTTTATGGTGATTGACGAGCCATGTTTAACTTAAAAACTAATAAAAAATGAAGAAAAACGTATTTTTTTTATTGGCTGTAATGCTTTTGGGAGTGCCCAAGGCTTTTGCCTATGACTTTTCGGCAGTGGCACCGAGTGGACAGACAATATATTATCAAATTGTGAATGGCACTGCACAAGTGACAAGCCAAAATGTAAGTTCTCCTTACTATAATAGTTTCCCCACTGGTGCATTAATCATTCCATCAAGTGTCACCTTTGGTGGCTATACATATAGTGTGACCAGCATCGGCAACAACGCCTTCGGAAATTGCAGCGGGCTGGCCTCGGTAACCATCCCCAATTCGGTGACCAGCATTGGGGAATATGCCTTCTCTGGTTGCAGTGGATTAACATCGGTGACGATACCGAATTTGGTGACCAGCATTGGGGGGCGCGCTTTCTATGGTTGCAGTGGATTGACGACTGTTAATTTCAATGCAGATAGTTGCACGTATAGGGGTTCGAGTGGATACCCTGTCTTTGGTAGCTGTACAAATTTGGCCACCGTGAACATTGGCAATAATGTAAGGATTATCCCAGACAATGTTTTCAGAGGTTGCAGTGGATTGACGACTGTTAATTTCAATGCAGATAGTTGCACGTATGGGGGGTCGAGTCAATACCCTGTCTTTGGAAGCTGTACAAATTTGGCCACCGTGAACATTGGCAATAATGTAAGGATTATCCCAGACAATGTTTTCAGAGATTGCAGTGGATTGACATCGGTGACGATACCTAATTCGGTGACCAGCATTGGGGAATATGCCTTCTCTCTTTGCAGTGGATTGACGTCGTTGACGATACCTAATTCGGTGACTACCATCGGTAGCCATGCTTTTGATTTATGCGACCATTTGACCAATCTAAGCTTTGGTAGTGGGCTGCAAAGTATAGGGAGAGAAGCATTCAAGGGATGCACACAGGTGGTGCGTATCAAATCGTTTGCTACAACGGCACCGACCATCGATAGTACCACATTTAAGAATCTGAGTGACGATGTGATACTCAATGTGCCGTGCGGATATGCTTCAGCATACGAAAATGCAGCCTATTGGCATCGTTTCGACATCCAAGATGAACTAATGTACGAATTCTCCGTTGCTCCGAACGACCCTTCACGCGGCACAGTGCAGATACTGAATGCACCCTCGTGCGACAACTATGAAGCGCAGATACAGGCCAACGCATACCACAACTTTCATTTTGCACGCTGGAGCGACGGGAACACCGACAATCCACGCTACATTGTAGTTATGCAGGATGTGAATCTGGAGGCCATATTCCTTGCCGAGGGCGAAACAGAGGGCATTGACGATGTGGAGGAGGGTGCATTGAGGGTATGGGCCAACAATGGACACATCTATGTCGCCACCGACAATGCAGCAGGAGCAGAGACTTCAGTAGAAGTCTACGACATGAAAGGCTGCAAGGTGGCCACGATGGCTACTGACGAGGAGTCGCCCCTGTTTTCCAAGGGTGTCTACCTGGTGAAGGTGGGGACTATGGCGGCGAAGAAGGTGGTGGTGTTCTGACGGGAAACCTCCAATTATGATAAAAGCGCATGGGTCAGGTACCCATGCGCTTTATTTTTTTCATCATATAACCGTCATCAGGCATGAACCTATAGTTTGAACTCCTTCTTGATGGCGTCAACCATGTCGAGTTTTTCCCAGCCGAAGAACTGGACGGTTTTTTGCTGGGGTTTGCCGTTCTTGTAGACGGTGACTTCGGCTTCGTAGGGGTCGCGGCCCATGTGGCCGTAGGCGGCGGTGGGACGGAAGATGGGGTTCTTCAAGCCGAAACGCTCCACGATGGCGTAGGGGCGAAGGTCGAAGAGTTTCTTCACCTTCTCGGCAATCTCGCCGTCGTGCATCTTCACATGGGCGGTGCCATAGGTATTGACATAGAGTCCCACGGGCTCGGCTACGCCGATGGCGTAGGCCACCTGCACCAGCACCTCGTCGCAGACGCCGGCAGCCACCAGATTCTTGGCGATATGGCGCGTGGCGTAGGCCGCCGAACGGTCCACCTTCGACGAGTCCTTGCCGCTGAAGGCACCGCCACCATGGGCACCACGGCCACCGTAGGTGTCAACGATGATCTTGCGGCCCGTCAGGCCCGTGTCGCCGTGGGGACCGCCGATGACGAACTTGCCCGTGGGATTGACATAAATTTTCATCTGGGGATTCGACTCTTGCCGGCGGGACGCCGGCGTTCCAAAGAGCTTCTGCGTCTCTTTTGGCAGGCGCTTGATGACGCGCGGGAGGAGGATCGTCTCCACATCCTTGCGGATCTGATCCTGCTCCACGTCGGGGTCGTGCTGGGTGGAGACCACGATGGTGTCGATGCGTTCGGGCTTGCCCTCGTCGCTGTACTGCACCGTCACCTGGCTCTTGGCGTCGGGGCGCAGGTACTTCATCTGCTTGCCCTCGCGGCGGATACGGCTCAGCTCCTGCAGGATGATGTGGGCCAGCGTGATGGGCAACGGCATCAGCTCGTCGGTCTCGCGGCAGGCATAGCCGAACATCATGCCCTGGTCGCCGGCGCCCTGGTCCTTCTTGGCCTTGCGGCTGACGCCCATGTTGATGTCCTGGCTCTGCTCGTGGATGGCGCTGAGCACGCCGCAGCTCTCGGCCTCGAACTTGTACTCGCCCTTGGTGTAGCCAATCTCGCGGATGACATCGCGCACGGTGGTCTGCACATCGACATAGCCGTTGCACGTCACCTCGCCGCTCACCACGGCCAGGCCGGTGGTCACCAGCGTCTCGCAAGCCACATGGCTCTCGGGGTCGTGACGCAGGAACTCGTCCAGCAACGCGTCGGAAATCTGGTCGGCCACTTTGTCGGGATGGCCCTCGGAAACACTTTCACTTGTGAAGAAATAACTCATATTTTATGTATTTTTATTACTGTTGTGGCGTGCCTCCGGCACGCTGGCGGGCGGGGATGCGTTGTTTTCCCCACATTACGCTTCGCTCATGTGGGGTTATTCACGCTTCGCGTGGTGTTGTGCCTTCGGCACATATCTGCAATGAAACTACCGATGAATTAACGCTTTAGCATTTTTATTCGGTGGTTTGCTCCCTTACGGTCGCATCCCACTCAAGTGGTTGCAATCATTACAAATCTATCCACATTTGCGGATGCAAAGATACGAAATAAAGGCGATACGGCAAAATTATTTTTTCAGGCGACTGTAGTGGCAGGTGAGCAGGCTGCCCTCGTCGTCGTAGAGGTGGAGGCCGGAACCCTCGCAGTAACGCCACACCTTGCACGAGGCGCACTGGTCCTTCCTGGCCCAGCTGCGGTCGCGCATCACCTGGAAACGGTTCTCCCACACATCCCAGAAATCGTCCTTGTAGATATTGCCCTGGTCCATGTGGCTGCGCACGGAGGTGCAGCCGCTGATGGCGCCGTCGCAACGGATGCTGGCCACGTCGACCCCACTGCGGCAGTGGAAGAAATGGTCGCGCACCTTCTGCTCGTACTCGCCGAGGAAACCCTCGCAGGCGTAGCTGACGTTTATTACACCCCTCTGGCCTTCGGCCACCTCCCCTTGCAAAGGGGAGGAACCCTGCCGGTGGGATGAATCTGCTCCGGCCATCACAGGGGAGGAACCCTGCCGGTGGAATGAATTCTCTCCGGCCGTCACAGGGGAGGAACCCTGCCGGTGGAATGAATCCGCTCCGGCCGTCATGGGGGAGGAACCCTGCCGGTGGAATGAATCCGCTCCGGCCGTCATGGGGGAGGAATCCTGCCGGTGGAATGAATTCTCTCCAGCCGTCATGGGGGAGGAACCCTGCCGGTGGAATGAATCCGCTCCGGCCATCACAGGGGTGGAACCCTGCCTGTGGAACGGAAGCTCTCCGGCCGTCATGGGGGAGGAACCCGCTTGCGCCAACTGGCTCTCCCCCTCTCGAGGGGGAGTACCCCGCAGGGGGGAGGGGGTATTACGGCACTCTTTGATGAAATCCAGCAGTCCGCGGAACTGCTCGTCGGTGAACTGCAGCTCGGGAT
>Ga0256404_1013523_pt1 | contig 10306 bp, 6 predicted proteins | sample RumenRJG_01DNA_FD_185990 | JGI IMG/M metagenome (GOLD analysis project Ga0256404, IMG submission 185990) | Bovine rumen microbial communities from Lethbridge, Alberta, Canada - RJG_01 | ecosystem: Host-associated > Mammals > Digestive system > Stomach > Rumen | place: Canada: Alberta | collected...
AAATTGGATAATCATAAAGATAACTCGCTTATTTGTGAAATTTCTGCAAAAATAAGAGTTTTCTTTCAAAATTCCAAAAGAAAACTCCAATTTCTGCAATTATTTTATGATTTTTTGATGAATAGGGACATTTCGTGTTATGGATAACAGTTTACACTCCTATCTCCAGGCTCCGTGCCTTCTGTTTGATATACAGCTCGGGCGAGAGGAACTGCTGGCACTGCTGCTTCTTTTGTTTCTTCTTTGCCATTTGTTTTGATGTAAGATGTGCAAAGGTACGAAATCTCCAGCGATTTTTCTCTTTTCTTACCCTGATTTTATGATCTACAGCGGCCTGAAACGTGACTCCGCCAAGGCTTATCTCGACAGCCTCTGTCAGGGCGAGCATCCCCGCCTGCGGAAGGTGCGCTAGAGCCGCCGCTGGCTGTACTTCCCAAAGAAAGACAGTCCTACGGAATAAAAGCCGGGTTCTGCCGTCCGCTCCAGCATAAACGGGCGGGTGCTCCAAGATGTAAGGGCGCCCGCCCTAATTAGTGAGGGCGGGCGACAGCAACGAGCCTGAACGTACCTTCCTCCCTGTTTCCTAGTACCCCTCCCCCTGTTTGCAGGCTTCTTTCTCCCTTTTGCAAGGCTTATTCTTTTTTCGTAGGCCTACGTCCTCTCCCACCCCGTGCCGTTCTCTTTCCGCAAGAGACTGTTTTCTTCTGCGATGCAAAGGGTTAAAAATAACTTAAACCGCAGCCTGATTCAATGATATTCGGATATTATTTTGTAATTTTGCACCTGCATTCTGCCTGTTGCGGCAGCGATGTCCTTTGAGGAGGACGGAGCCGATGGGTGGAGCACTACATATTGAAAGGCGTTACTGACGCTTTGTTTTTGTACTTCGAAACTACCACAATCGAACACTGGACAAGAACAATGCAAGGGTGACTGCCACGGGGTGTTGTATATACTCTCCGTAGTGTGCTGCGAGGACTAGCCATGTCCTCACTAGCACACTTTACGGATGTCTATATTCCTCTTGCGTGGATGTTTCTCTGTTTGTTTTCCAGTTTGGCTGTGGTAGGCCACGAAGTAGAACAGGCAGATGTAAGCACCCACGTTTTTTGTATGTAGTCATCAAAAGAGTAAAAACAACCTGACTTTGGGGTGCTTGTCAGAATAAAGAATTAGAACAGGGCAACAAAGAGAAACTGACAAATTTTCGATATAGAGATTCATTTCACTTCTGGTGACATAGAACTGGAAAACTAACGACGCAGAAGCAGAAAGAGATAATGACCTCGCACGAACAGCGTGGGGGATTCGTTATGCTTCATTCTGCAGCGTTTCCAGTCGCTTATGTCACAAGCATGACACCCCTGCGCTTTTCGGAAAACGCAGGGGCTTTCTTGTTTCTTTTATTGAATTCATTCGTATGGCAGAAAGGGAAATTGGAATTATATCTTTGTTTTCTGGATGTGGTGGCTTAGATTTGGGTTTTGAACAAGTAGGTAATTATAAGACATTATGGGCAAATGATTTCAAACACGAAGCTTGCGAAACTTTCAGAAAACATTTTGGTGACGTAATTGTTGAAGGAGATATTGAAAAAATTGATCCCTATACTGATTCGACAGTACCAAACTGTGATTTGATTCTTGGAGGGTTTCCTTGTCAAGACTTCTCCATCATATGGAAACAGCCAGGTTTAAATGGAGAACGAGGGAATCTCTATAAAAGTTTCTTAAGATTCGTTGATGCGAAAAAGCCTAAAGCATTTGTGGCAGAAAACGTGAAAGGAATTTTGACAGCCAACAAGAAAAAGGCTATCAAACAAATAATTGAGGACTTTCAGAACATAGAACCCGGGTATGTTGTCATTCCTCACCTTTATAACTTTGCAGATTATGGAGTCCCAGAATTCAGAGAACGTGTTTTAATCGTAGGCATAAGAGTTGATACAGGGTTCTTCTTTGAACATCCCAAACCTACTCATGGAACTGGTGATGGTCTATTGCCATATGTCACCGTAGGTGAAGCATTCAAAGGAGTTGAAGATGTCCCATATAATAATGAACATCTAAACGTTCAGGAAAGAACCAAGAAGATTATTAGCCTTATTCCAGAAGGGGGTAACTTTACCTGTATCCCCAAAGACAGTCCATATTATGTTAAAGGTATGATAAGCCACGTTTACAGAAGGATTCATAGAGGAGAACCTTCAAAGACTATCATTGCTGCTGGAGGAGGTGGAACATGGGGATATCATTATCCTGATAATAGACCTTTGACTAACCGGGAGAGAGCAAGGATTCAAGCATTTCCTGACGATTTTATCTTCTATGGAAATACTACAGAGGTACGTAGACAAATAGGAAATGCAGTACCTCCTGTTGGTGTACATGCTATAGCAAAAGCTTTAAAACCTTTGTTTAATGGAGAATACGAAAAAGTAGATCTAGTAAAACAAAGAGAGCAATTAATAAATCTGTCATTTGAAGACAGATATAGACTAATCACAAAATAGGAATGTTTATGGAGTTACTATTTCCTGCAAATCCGATTATTCAGCAACAAGTACGTACAAAAAGTATTTCAAGTCTATATAATAGATTAGTTGATGAAGCTACAGACTTGAACATTGCTACAGGCTTTATTACCAATGACTCAATAGCTGCCTTAAGACAGATTGTGGAGTTCCGTGATGGTAAACTAAATCTCTCCCTATTTATTGGCATGAACTATCTTGAAGGATTTACTAAACTTCAGTACAATGCAGTCAAGGAATTAGATAAGTTCTTGAATTTAAATAATTTAGGTAAAGTAATGCTTTCTTCACATGCATTATATCATGGGAAGATGTATTCATTTATGAAGAAAAATAATTGTCTGGCATCATTTGTTGGTTCGTCAAACCTTGGAAGCTTTGTTGGTACTTCACAAAATTTAATTGAGGCAGATGTGTTGTTTCAGAATGTTGAAGGATTGAAAATCAATACTTACATAATGAAAATATCAAAAGCGCTTGGCACAAGTATAAAGGATTTGCCTGAAGTGGAGAAATTTAAAGAAGTAGATGCGGAATTACTCAAGGACTATTCATACGTCAAGAAACTGTCAAAAGATGAATTGCAAAAAGAATTAAGTTCAAGGACGAATTCATATGTTGATATTCCACTAAAGACGGAAGCAAAGAGTAATTTGAATACCTATTTTGGAAAAGGAAAAATAAAAGGGAAATATAGTCCAAGGGGATGGTATGAAGTGGAAATAATTGTTGGAAAAAATTTGCCTGGGATTGATTTAATTCCTGACAAGTATAATGGGTCGTTTACGGTTGTGACGACAGATGGTTATGAGTTTGAATGCTCCAGACAAGGCGATTACTCAAAGAATTTCCGGTCAGAGAACGATTTGAAAATCCTCGGAAGATGGATAAAAGGACAAATGGAGAATTGCGGTGCCTTGGAAATAGGAACTCCTGTCACAGAGAAAACACTGGAGAAGTTTGGAAAGAATAATCTTAGACTAGAAAAGACAACTACCGGAAAATTCATATTATCCCTTGTATAGCTTATGTATCTCGACAGTTATTTATCCAGTATTAATAATGCAGAATTGGTTCAAACCATCAAAGAAATTTCTGCGTCATTTCTTCAAAAGATAAATACCAATTTTGACATAAACAAACAGCTTAATGCTTTATTGCTTGGCAATGTACAGAGTGGAAAGACTGCCCAAATGCTTGGTATTATTTCAAGAATGGCCGATGAAGGATATAAACTGTTTCTACTGCTGACTACAGACAACGTTGATTTACATAGACAGACATATAATAGAGTGAAAGAGTCTTTGCCAAACTTCAATGTTTTGAATGAAAAGGAAGACTCAACCTTAAAACCAGCTACTCTAATTAAGCCAACCGTAGTTGTGTTAAAGAAGAACTCGCGCGTGTTGTCAAGATGGAAGAATCACATGCTTAGTACAAATATATGTAGGGGGCTTTTTCTAGTCATCGTTGATGATGAGGCTGATGCAGCAAGTCTGAACACTTTGGTCAATAAAGACAGAGTAAGCACTATCAACAAGCGTTTGGCAGAAATAAAATCATCATCAGCCAATACGATATATATAGAGGTAACAGCTACACCTCAAGCTGTAATCTTACAAACTTCCATGTCTGGATGGAGACCAAAATTTGTTTGCTATTTTAAGCCTGGGACGAATTATCTTGGTGGCAATTATTTTTATCCTCGAACTAAATCATTAACCACCATATATACTCCAGATAACGAACTTGACTCTTTGCTAAGTGATGGCGATGTCTTTTGTCCAGTAGGATTAAGTAAAAGTATTTATTCGTTTTTAGTTAATTGTGCTCATAAAAAGTTAAATGGTCAGCATAACTGTAACTTTATGATACATCCAAGCATGAGAATTAATGTACATAATAAGTTCGTTACAGCTGTGCAAGACCATCTGAATTTACTGCAGAGAGCAACAGATGAAAAAGCATTTGAGAACAACCTTTGCGAGCAATGGAGGGACTTGCAACAAACAAAACCTGACTTAGAGGATTTTGAGGACATAAAGGGTACTGTCATAGATATCCTTGATAACACAGAGATAATGGTAATTCCCTTAAATTCTAAAAGCTTTGTGTGCAGAGATCCTAATAATCCGGATGCCTTAGACCTAAGTAAAGGGTATAACATAGTTGTGGGTGGAAACACTTTAGGCAGAGGAATTACTTTCCCTAATATGCAGACGGTGTATTATTGTAGGACATCAAAAACTCCACAAGCAGATACCTTTTGGCAACATTCTCGAATTTTTGGATATGACAGAGAAAAACAAATGGTTCGTATTTTTATACCCCAAGGCCTTTACAAATTGTTTTCTGACCTTAACGCTTCAAATGAATTGCTAATCAGTCAAGTCGAAGATAATAATCAGAATATTCAATTAATATTCCCAAGTAACATACGACCTACACGAAACAGCGTCGTAGATAATGAATTCGTAAACTTGATACATGGTGGCGTAAACTTGTTTGCTGCAACACCTATACGGGTGAATGTTGAAATTATCAACCAAATGATAGCCCATTATGCATCCGAGAAAAGTGTAGAAGTTGATCCTGAATTAATAATTAGTATTCTTAAGCTTATCAAGACTGAATCCATTGAGGACTTTAACACAAACAAATTTATTTCATGTATACAAGGACTAAAAGCGAAAAGGCCTCAGTTGAGGTGTAAGTTGATAGTAAGAGTAAACCGCGATATCGCAAAAGGAACTGGAACTATGTTGTCACCCAATGACAGATTATTAGGCGATACCTATAAAAAAGAAGTTGTTCTGACTATGTATCGCATAACGGGTAGTAGTCAAAAAGGATGGGATGGGCTTCCTTTATGGATTCCTAATATAAAATTTCCAGAAGATTGTTGCTTTTATGATTTAGTTGAAGCTGCTCGAGATGAGTTTAAACATTCAACTACACGAGGGAAAATAACTCTTGAGAAACAACTTATTCCATCAAGGTCTGTATTACAATCTATAGTAGGTGACAATGAAGTTCGCATTCTTATCCACAACATGATGGAACTATATGAAGGAACAACCATCATGAATATAGTTTTGGAATGTCAGCGAAAATTTCAGGAGCGATACTTCAATATGAAGACTAACGACTGGCGTCACTTGATAGCCAACTATGTCCGTCAAGTAACCGAACGTCCAGAATTGCAAGAAACAGAAGTGTTTAGATATGCAGTTGCAGGATGAATTGTTGTACTCCACCCCAACCAAGAGCAGACGGTAGGGCAGAGGAAATTGAAAGTTTTACACGATAGCAATTAACTTGCTGTCGGGTAAATCGTACCTAACGGGATGGGCAAAGCTGATTGCCTTACCATCATAGATGGAAGAGACATCAATGCCTCGTCGTAGGAACTCGTCGATGAGTGCCTGGTTGTGATAGGCACGCATACAGGACCAGCCGCGGTTCTGCACTTGGGCGTTGAAAACTGTTACTAACTCGGGAATCTGCATGTCTGCGAATTGCAGGGCATAGCGAATGTAATAAATGTGATGTTTCATAATTTGGAATGTTTTGAAGTTTATAAATGTTGCTTCCGCATCGTACTGACCACCGTGGTTTCCAAAACTCGGTTGGCGAGTTAACCTCGAAAGGTTACTGCTCTTGATGCTTTCGGGTGCAAAGGTAGTGAAATCCTGGCAAAATGCAAAACAAACTTCAAATTATCTGTGGTTGACAGTTGAAATCACATAAGCATTTTCAACTTGTCCGCTCGGCTTTGCCGCTTGCCTTAGCAAGAATGTTAGAACTTGACAACACTCTGCAAATATTATCTTTTGCAGGATTTGTGGCTACAGATTCTGCAAAGGTGAAACACTGAGTGGCTACAAATATTCAGAATTGGCTACAATTTGGCTACAAATTTGAAATATGTGAAAAAGAAAAGTCCTGTAAGTCATTGACCTACAAGACTCTTTCTTTGCGCTTCAGGATGGGCTTGAACCAACGACCCCCTGATTAACAGTCCTTTCTCACTTATTTTTAGTGATAGCGAACTATATAAATAGTTGCTCATTTTCAGCGAGTTAGCTGACAAACTGAAATTTAGTGAATGTTGCTGATATGCCTTAAAAGGCCGACAGCGTGTTCCCTACGTGTTCCCTCTATCAGGTTTTTCGGAATGTCTGAGAGCGCAATTTGAGAGCTAAAAATCACCCTTTTTTTCTCGTTTGCAAAGGTAATAATAATAATTTTAACGCCCTTTTTCCATTAGCAATTTTTAACCAATTTCTTAATAGCGCATGTAATATTCTACCTAACTTTGTTGGTACAAATAGCATATTAAGAGATAGAATATGACAACGAAAAAGAAAAAATTTGACGAGATTTCCGTTCTTTTTGAAGAGCGTGTTGGAGTCTGCTCCATATCCATGTGCCTCGATAAAAGACACCCCAAAAGGGAAAAAGACGAAGCCTTTCCACTATGCGTAAGGTTTACCATTCAGCGCACCAGATACTATCATAGCCTTGGTGAAAAGTGCTCATCTTCACAGTTGGCAAAGGTGGCGACTTCTACTGGCCAAGGAGAACGCAAACTTGGAATTGAGACCAACTATGAGAGACAGAATAGACTGCTTGATGTATTCAACAGCTTTGTGAATACTGTTGTAGGCCTGAACCAGACAGGGCCTCTCACCCTTGATCGTATCAAGACAGCATTGACAGGCAGATGTGAAGCGACCTCATTCATCAGCGTCTGGGAGGAGATTATTGCAGAGAAGCGTAATGCAGGAAAAGCAGGAACAGCCGACTCATATGAGGGCGTTCTAAACTCTTTCAAAGAGTTAACAGGTTTTGATTATAAGGATGGATTTGCCATCGATTCTTCTCTGATAAACAAATGGGTAGAGGGTATGGTCGGACGCAACCTTGCCAGTGCCACACAAGGAATCTACCTGAGGACATGCCGTTTGGTTGTCAACCGCTGTATTGGTGAGGGCTATCTCATGCCAAAGGCCTATATGTTCGGCAAAAGCCGTGATAAGGTGAAGATTCCTGCAGGAGCCTCACGCAAGGGGTGGTATCTGGATGTAGCCAAAATGCAGGAGCTATTTGGCCATTGGCAGAAAAAAGATGTGCACTTTACCATCCATAATTCAAGGAGCAAAGATAACCCCAAGAATACTGTGAAAACAGAGGCTAACATAGAATTGATATACAAGGCTTTGGGAATGTTCCTAATGCAATACTTCTGCTGTGGATGCAACCTCGCAGACCTTGCACTATTGAGATACAATCGATTCTATTTCGATACCAATGGGGATGCTTTCCAGTTTATTCGTAAGAAGTCTGAGGATGAAACTATGGATGGAGAGGGGATGGAGGTCATCGTTCCTATCATAGATCCGATGCGTGAACTCTTGGAAGCTTATGGAGCTGATCCAAAACTTGATGCGCTGGTATTTCCTTTTTTGTTGGGCGATGCTATTAAGATGGACGAACAGGCCATGCGCGACCGTGTTCATCAGGAGAACAAGAATATTGCAAAGAGACTGAAGAAGTTCACGGAACAAATAGAATGGACTGTACATCCTACAGGAACATTCGCCAGGCACTCTTTTGCTACCAATCTCCATGCTGCCAAGGTGCCAAGAGAATATATATCAGATGCAATGGGACATAGCCTTGGCAACAAAGGGCAGATTACTATGCGCTATATATCTCCCTATACGGTAAAGGAGCGCATGACATATAACAATCTCTTGATGGGTATTGTTGAAGATCCCAATCCCACAGCAAAAATTGTCAAGGTCAAGACTGTCAAGCAGTCGCTCCTTGACAAGATGGAGAACTTTAGCGAAGAGGAAATCAGAGATGCTTTGATAATGATGAAGAAACGTGAATTGGAAAGCTTGATGGCTCTTTAGAACCCTATTTTTTCGGGTTGTTTCTCACATGCTCAAATTGGTATAAAGACAATGATTATGATGATTTGAGGGCGATTTGGTGGAAAAGTCCTTATTTAGAATTAACACTTTTAAGATGACAGAAAAGGATAACAGGATGTCGGCAAATAAGGCCGTTAGGGAATGGAAAGTAGGACATAAGAGAGAATACGATGACTTCAAGCGGCAGGTCGCGGCCATTGGCAAAGGTGACCTGTCACTGCTGGAGCGGATAATGACGCTGCTTAATGACTGCATGCCACAGGATGCCCGAAACTTCTACGGGTACATATATAAATATATAGGGGATCCTGATTCCGTGAAGAATGACCAGACAGCATTCTCACAATATGATCAGTTGGCAGCCGAGTGCATTTTCAATCATGCGCTTATCAGCATGAACTTCTCCACAGGTCAGATAGAGCAGACCAATTCCCCAAGGCAGGATTGTACTATCATTAGAACGGATGACTTTGAGCAGACTGTACTATCAATGCCACAGTCAATGAAGTGCTTCCTGAATGACATGTGCAGGAACCTCGTCGCCGATGGAGTTGGTGGCCAACTTACCGATGATGAACAAGATGCCCTTCAAAGTATAGGGTTGCTTGTGGCCAAGACCGTGTATGTCTATTCTTTGTTGTTCGTTCCAGAATACCTTGACAGGCTCTACAAACGAACCATCATTGATGGCGATGCCCTGGCATACTGCATCTACTTCTTCGTGACCTTCGACCACGGGCTAAGCCAGATGGCCGACATGTTCAGTCACCAGATGGTAGGGAAACATAGTTCCTGCTTCACCTCTGAAATGTTCCGTCTGTGCATCCGTAGTTTCGTTGGCCATAGCCTGACTAACAAAAGCGAGACGAAGGAAAGCTGGGAAGCACTTGCCAACAACACTTCCAATGATGACCTTTGGAAAGAGGTTCATTTGGCCTTGCGTGACAGTCATACGCATGGTGGCCAGCAAAAGGACAGCCGGACACTCGACGAACTGCTGATAGGTGATACGGAAGCCGTAAAGTCAAGGATCCTAGACTATCTTCGCGAGAACCCTCAAGCGTCTCGCCTCGCATATCTGCTATATGCTCTGCGACAGACAGGAAAGATACAGCCCTGCAGCTATATCACCTTCCATCGGGCCGTACAGTCATTGTCACCTAAACCGCTTGGTGGCCCGGATGTACCACAGAAACGTTTCCATGAGCTAATGGCAGACCCGAAACTGTTGGACTCGAAGGGAAAGAAATGGCAGCAGGCGAAATCAATTATCGACCATTGGCAAGCAGAATTTGACAAAAAAGACATATAAAACATTAAAAAACGCAACTTAAAAGTTGCACATTACAAAAATAATCATTAAATTTGCAGCGCATATGAAATTTGAACGTATCATAGAAGGCAAAGACCATCTTTGGGCAGTAAGAGACATGAACAAGCCCAACAACGAGTTGGCAGCACTATTCCAGAAGTGGAACGATGCCGAATACTTGTGGGATTTCTTTCTTGAAAACCAGAACGACCTTCAGGAGTTCTTCCATATAGAGAGAATCAGCGAGGCCGTTGAGGACACGATTGATGATGCAGAGCAGTTGGAGAGGCTGATCCTGGAGATACCCTACACGGAGAATCTTGACGAACTCTTCATTCCGCTCAGTTCCACCGACATGACCATTCGGGAGTTGGCGAGGGAAAAGGCTCGGAACTGGAACCGCACAGGGCACGCAAGCTGGCTTCGTGTCTATGCCATCCGACTTGAAAAGAATGTGTTCGTCATAACAGGTGGAGCCATCAAGCTCACAAGGACGATGCAGGAGCGTAGCCATAC
>Ga0256404_1013524_pt1 | contig 10306 bp, 7 predicted proteins | sample RumenRJG_01DNA_FD_185990 | JGI IMG/M metagenome (GOLD analysis project Ga0256404, IMG submission 185990) | Bovine rumen microbial communities from Lethbridge, Alberta, Canada - RJG_01 | ecosystem: Host-associated > Mammals > Digestive system > Stomach > Rumen | place: Canada: Alberta | collected...
TGTATGCTGTAGTTAACGCTTCGTGTGCCACAAGAGGAATCGCCATAAGGCCCTGCTCAAGGTTCTTAGCAAGATCAGCGCCAAGAACCGGATCCACTTCTTTCAGCTTCTTTGCAAAATCTTCCGGCACCGGACGCGGCTTCTCAAACCGTTTCATCAGTTCTCCGGCAATATGTTCCGAATCTGCTGCCGATCCACCATTGCCTGCTACTAGGAGTTTCCCGCCATTTTCATAGCAATCACGCAGCGTGATAAATGCATCCTCAATGCTCTGTCTGCATACATCCAGCTTCGGATATCGTTCGACCAATAAATCAATGTGTGCTTGTTGTTTAGGTTCTAACATTATTGCCTTCTCATTCTATCGACTACCGATGGTTACTTTTCAATGAATCTATCTGTAAAATCCAATAAAGACTTTACCGTCATTTCTTGTCCGTAATTTTCTTCACCGATCAGAACCGTTTTGCATCCGGCATTCTGACCAGCAAGAATATCATTCTTACTATCACCAACCACCCATGACTCATTCAGATCGATGTTGAAATCCTCAGCTGCTCTAAGCAACATTCCGGGTTTCGGTTTCCGACAATCACAGTCTATCTTTAATTCTGGAATCTCTCCCTCAAACCCCTTGTCCGGATGATGCGGGCAGAAATATATAGCGTCAAGATATGCTCCTTCTTGTCCGAGAAGAGTCTCCATCTTGTTATGGATTTCATCCAGTTGCTCGAACTTAACTTCACCGCGTGCAATCACCGGTTGATTCGTGACCACAATTACGAGGTAGCCAGAACTGTTAATCTTCCTTATCGCTTCTGCCACACCAGGTAATAGTTCAAAATCATCAATATTTCTCAAGAACCCGACATACTTATTGATCGTTCCGTCACGGTCAAGAAAGATTGCTTTCTGCTTATTCTTCAGATTCTTTGCGGTTACCACGCCGGATTTGAAGTCACTACAGACCTGCTCATATCTCTCCGGCGTGCCCATGTCTTTGACATATTCCGGGCTGTCGTAGCAGAACATCCGACCGCTGCCGCAGAGAGGCTTTAGAATCTTCCTGTCGAGATCAACCTTAATTACCTTCCCTGTACTTTCATCGACTGTGCCAATTCTATTCGCTCCACCTGCAAGCCCGTCCAGAACTTTCGCATTTATCACATGGAGTCCGGCGTTCACGCGGTTTTTATACCACTGTGGACGCACATCTTCTTTGGTAAGCCAACGCTCTACCCGGCCATCCTTATCCGCAATAATGAGTCCACTATCGTACGGATGTGAGTTCGGATGCGTAAAGAGTGTTACGAGGCCGCCTTTCTGCCTGTGGTAATCAACAAACCGGTTGAAATCAACATCAAAAATGCAGTCGGCATTAAGGAGCAGGAAATCTCCGTCCAGCTTTCCACCTGCTCTCATTTTCACAAGAGCTCCGGCATTTCCGAGAGGAGTCTTCTCCACAAAGTAATCAATATTTACACCGATCTTCTCGCCACTACCGAAGTACTCCTCGATCTTCCCTGCCATGTGTGAAACCGTAAGGATGATTTCTGTGAAACCCTGGTCACGGAGACTAATGATCTCTCTTTCAAGAACCGGTACTCCATTAATCGTAATTAGCGGCTTCGGAATGTCCGGAAAAAGCTCTGAAATTCGTGTGCCTCGGCCACCGGCCATGATCACAACTTTCATTCTGTTTCCTCTTCCTTTGGCACATAGCTCTCCGGTGTATAATGGATCACTCTTGTCCCGCCATCCTCAAAATGGAATGGAACATAGAGCAGATCTTTCATCGCTTCTTTCACTGCTTTCTTCTTTTCCGGCTGCACATAGAACACAAGGAAGCCGCCGCCACCAGCACCGAGAAGTTTTCCACCAAGAGCGCCAGCTTCAATTCCGCGCTGATACAGTGCATCTATACTATTTGTGGTTATCGCACCACCTGTTTGTCTCTTGAGTTTCCATGTGTGGTCAAGCATCCTACCAAAGTCATCCAAATCAGCATTCTTATCTGTCAGGATCTTCTGTGCATCATCCACCAGTCCCAGCATTTCCAGCAGTTGCTTTGTCTTGTCGTGGTATCCCTTGGCATTGGCTTTTTGCATATCTGAGCTAAATCGCGTGAACCCGGTGAAGAACATGATCAAATTGTCGTCGAGCTGTTTCTTACGATCCGGATGGATAATCAGAGGGTAGACATTATACGTGCCGTCTTTGTTAAAATTGATCCGGTTAAATCCGCCAAAAGATGCTGCGATCTGATCCTGCCAACCTCCTGCTTCATTGCAGAGGACACGTTCTAAGTAGATGGCGTCATCGGCCAGTTTCTTCTTGTCAGCGTATTTCCCCTTCAGAGCATAGAAAGCATTAAGCATTCCGACAGCAAAACTACTACTCGTCCCAAGTCCTGACCTTGCTGGAAGATCTGCTTCATAAGTTAAGCGAATCTCATGCATATCAAGCATCTTCATTGCGTTTTTCACAGCCGGATGTTCGATATCATCGATACTTGTAACGCGCTCAATTCTCGAATACGAAAGCTCTGTACTATACTCAAAGAACCTCGGGAGATGTCTTACGATTACATAGCAGTATTTATCAAACGTTGTGGAAATAACCGCGCCGCCGTGTTCTGTAAAGAAATCCCTCATGTCCGTGCCGCCACCGAAGAACGACATACGGAATGGTGTACGTGTGATAATCATCTTGTGTTAACTCGCTTCTCTATAAAAAATCTAATAAATGTCTGTTGTTGTAATAATTCAAAAATTCCTGCTGATGTTTCTCTTTATCCTCTCTGCTGCCTACTGGAATCGAATTTATCATCTTTACAAATTCTTCCGGAGTATTGGCACGATAAGTGAGGCCATCCAGATCTCTGATTCCTTCAAAAGCGGCTTCTGTTCCTATTACCGGTGTCCCGGTATTAAAGGCATCCAATACTTTCACCTTAATCCCCGCACCCTCAAACACAGGTACAATTACGGCTGCATATTTAACAATTTCTGAATAGCTGTCCTTCACATATCCCAAATACTTAATGTCGTACGGTTTTAAATACTTCTGATAATTATCGTCAGTCAGTCCCCCTCCCATCACGGCGAAATCACCTTTATGGAAATCCGGGTTCTTCGCTACAACATTCTCAATAAACCAAGCCAGTCCAGATAGGTTTTCATATCTCGACCAAAGGCCAAAAAACAGAAACTCGTGCGAAACTATTAGATCATCTGGGATAGAAAAGTCGGTTAAATATTCATTGGTATATATTGTATCCAAGCCATAAAGCTTCTTTACAACATCAACATCTTTATAGGAAGGAACAAATATCCTCTGGACGCTGTGAAGTATCTTATTCTCCGAGAACTTTACCCATGAGAGGAGCTTGCTTTTTTCTCTTTGATATTTCTGGCCCAGAATATCGTGACATCTGACAACTTTATTTGGATGTTTGATGAACAGTGAATACGTTGCCGTCTGGATAAAATCAAAATATAAGACGTCATATCTGGATGAAATGTGTTTGATCTTCCTTAAGGCATCATAAGAAAATCGTCGCGTGAAAACCGGATAATATATCGGGAGCTGCGCACAACCTTTCATACTCGGAGTAAAATGGGCGATAACACGAACGCCATCTATCTTCTCTGGCTTATGATCTGCATAGTCAAAATAAATAAGATCAATTTTATATTTTTTGCTAAGATCACTCAGTGCATTAAATGAATATGTCTGGCCGCCGCTCAAATGGTTTGGCGGAAATGCGCTAATATAAAGCATTCTTTTCATTCGTAGCCAAAGCTCCTTTATACGTTGTATTCCCCAACAAGATATAGAACCTTAAACACGACGGTCTCATATCCCTTCTGCCGATATAGCTTGGACTTCGTTATATAACTCAGCCGCTTGCCGAAGCTCTCCTGGGAATTGAAAAATCGCTTCATCTCTTGCCGTTCGTCAGGCTTCAAATAATCCTTATAATCGGAAACAAACTGGCGCAGCTGCAAAGCAATCTTCTTTCCCTCATTCTTCTTGAGTCTGCTAAGATGATCCTTGACCCATTCAGCCTTGCCTTTTCCATAGCTAAGCTGATTTTCGCTGTGCTGCCGGTATAATGTGTGCGGCGTATTGTCAAAGATCATCTTTCCCGTCACAGCCGCCACATTCGTAATCCACAGATCCTGAGAGTAGATGTTTTTTAAATCTGTTGTCTTCTCTATCACAAGTCTTGCCAGCGCATGATTCAGCACTTGGTTGTGTCCCGGAGAAAAGTTCTGAATCGCAGAATTAAAAAAAGTGATTCCACGCAAGTTACACTGTGTCACTCCATTCTGATCATGAAGGTTCTCATTAACGAGTTCGGAACAACTGCTGTACATCAGCGGCTTTGTGTCATCCTCTTTCTGTAAGGCTTCCACAGCAACGGATAACTTTTCTGGTTTCCAAAAATCGTCCTGATCAGAGAACGAGTAATAGTCGTACTCTTCACTTACGCACATTTTTAATAGTGAAAAGAAACTCCTTACAAGCCCTGCATTCTTTCCTTCGATCAGGTGGATATTGGGATTCTTACCTTGCAATCCTTTTACAATGGATACCGTCTGATCCTTTGACCCATCGTCACGGACGTAAAGTGTTATATGGTCGGCATTCTTCTGATCCAAAATGCTCTGAATCTGTTCCGTGATGTATTTTTCACCGTTATACGCTGACAGCATCACGGCGATTCTATAATTATCTGCCACTGTTACTTTTCTCTCTCCCCACTCATTTATGTTTCTCTGTTTCAAATCCCTCTGTAGATAATCACAGAGGTGTAATTTCTCAATTCCGCGCCGTGCCCACCGCTGCCGATTTCCACAGTGATCTCGCCCTCTACTGTCCCCTATGCAACAGAAGCCCTATCTCTTAACAGTTTCCCTGTCCTTCACTTGCACATAAGACAATCTCACAATTTCCAACCGACTTCCTCTTAACGAAAGGCACGTTTTATCGGTGTTATGCATAGTTTCTCTGCTTTTCAGCCTGTTTTCTTGTGCATCTTCACTTTCCTTAATAGCGAAGCGGCGGTATGTCTTTCAGTAAACGCATGTCTCTGTTCCACTCTGTCTACTGTAACACCCACCCCGCTGTTTAACGATTACTCTGTCTCCCATGCACCCCATGTCGACAGATTAAAATTTCAGATATTTTTAGCAGTCTACGGGGGTGAAGACTGTCTTATCTTCCGGTAAATGGAAGGTCATGTTCCTCACCTTGTTTCCCGGCATTCCTGTGTCTTCCGTTAAACAGAGGGTAGGTAGCAGTGTGTCCCCCATGAAGAAGACCCCTTGTTCCCTTCTCGCCCGGCCATAGGCGGAAAGAGTGTCTGAAAATATCGATATTGTCTGAAATCAGTTCTTTGACCTCTCTTTGTACATAAAGACAAGGATTTGGGAGGTATCTCGGATGTAAAAATGCTGTAAAATCAATGGTTTTCACCCACTGTCCTCCATGCAATGGAAGTTCACCTTCCTGATCACCCAGATAAAACCCAACAATCTCCTAATAGCCCTTAAACTCAAACAAGACTGCCCTCTCAGACAGTCTTGTTCACTACTTCCTGCCCTGCGTTCCCCTGTGAATCCTCTTTACTTCCAGCATCCGCCGTCGTCTGCCCTTCCGCGACACCCTCGGTGCTCTCCTTCATAAACAGGATTTTGACCGTCGCAAAGATGATCCGAAGGTCCTGCGCGAGGCTTGGGTGGGCGATGTACATCAGGTCCATCAGAAGCTTGTCGTAGGGCGTGGTGTTGTACTGTCCGTATACCTGAGCGTAGCCGGTGAGGCCACACTTGCACTGCAGCCGGAGATTCCAGGACGGGAGTATCTTCGCGTATCCGGCGGAGATCTCCGGGCGTTCCGGACGCGGTCCGACGATCGCAACATCGCCTCGAAGGATGTTGAAGAGCTGAGGCAGCTCATCGAGACGGCACCGGCGCATGAAGCGCCCGATCTTCGTGACGCGGGGATCGCTGTCTCCGGTGGAAAGGCGGGCAACGCCGTCCTTCTCCGCGTCCATCCGCATGCTGCGAAACTTCAGCAGGCGGAACGGTTTTCCGTTTTTGGTGAGCCGGGTCTGCCGGTAAAAGACGGTTCCGCCGTCGGTCGCCTTGATGATGATCGCGAGGACCAGCATCAGCGGCCAGAGAATCGCGATGGCGATCGCCGAGAGGAGGATATCGAAGAGTCTCTTAAAGAAGAGATATTCCGGCGTCGGGTTGTAGCGCTCGACCATCATCATCGGGAGGCGGAGAAGATGAAGCGGCATCGCGCCGCTCATGATGACATCGCCGACCCGCGGAAGAACGTAGGCGGCAATGTTATACTCGACACAGTATTTGATGATCTGGTTCCGGTCGTGGCTGTGGAGATCCCCGAGGAAGACGATCTCAATCCCGTTCAGGACATCCTCTGGGCTGCGTTTTCTGAACTCTTCGATCGAAAGTACCCGCACCACTTCAAAATGTCCGTCAAGGCCGCCAGTGTGGATCAGACGATCAACATTCGGACGCTCATCGTAGATCACGGCTGTTTTCTTCGCGGGAAAATGGCTGAAGTACCAGCGATGCGCCCAGACGGACCAGACTGAGAGGAGGATGACCTGCACACAGAGGGTCAGAAGCAGAGGAAGCAGTGTGATCATCCTGCGGTTGATCAGGCAGATCACGATCCAGAGAAGGCCGTCCGTGATCAGGGCAGCCAGCGACTGACTGTAAATCAGCTCGGTGATTCGTTCGATGTGAATCAGGAATCCGTGATAAAGGTGCGCCACCCGATAATAGAGAACGAAGAAAAGGCCGACAACCACCCAGTTTCCCTTCTCGAAAAACGGGAACGTCATCGCGCCCTGATAGTAGAAGTGCCATGTGAAGGCAAAGGCACCTGTCACAAGCAGAACGTCCAGCAGTTTGACCATCCGGATTCGGATGCGCTGCCGGAAGCTCTGCTTCTCAGTCTGCAAAAACTCGCTCAATGCAATCCCCTCATTTCTCACATTGACTTCTCTGTGGATCTGTCAGTCTGATCTGAATGGCCGGTCAGGGGATCTCAGCTTTTGTTTTCGGCTGAAGGCACGAGAAACGGGCGGCGCCTCCTTTTTCAGAAGCCGGGCGCCTGTATTCTTCTGCATCGCCGTTGAGTCGGCAAATGCATCTGCGTGTTTATATCGCCATCGGCTTTTCTTTCGCCTGGCAATCCCCTCATCCACGCTTTCAAGATCGTTTGGTTCGTAAAAAACCCGGGTTCCATCTATCGGAATCCGGGTTATTATAATACTCTTTTCTGAAAATTGCAATCGTGTCAACGAAATCCGTTCGGGGATGTGGCGGTCTCTGATGAGGAAGATCCGCCCGGCATCTGTCTGGAGCCATCCTCTCTCCCGGGCAAGACTTTCCGATGCTTGGAATGCCCGGATCCTGTCCGAGTGTCGCCGGGAACGTGCTCCCGCCGGACCGCATGGCTCAGTGAAGGAGCGCGTCCCCGTCGAAGTAATCGATCATCATCGCGTGGCGGACCCGTGCGAGTGTCGCAGCGGCGCGGCGCTCGGCTTTGGCGCTGCCTTCTTTCAGGATCTCGAGCACTTCGGGTTTCCGCTGCTCCCAGTACGCACGGCGCTCCCGGATCGGGCGAAGCTCTTCCTGCATCACGCTGTTCAGGAATTTCTTCACGGTGACGTCGCCGAGTCCGCCGCGCTGATAATGTTCTTTCAGCTCGTCGAGGTTCGCGTAGTCCGGCAGGTACTCGGCGAACTGCTCGTCCCGGCAGAAGGCGTCGAGGTAGGTGAAGACCGGATTGCCTTCCACATGGCCCGGATCGCTCTTCTTCAGATGAGTCGGGTCGGTGTACATAGACATGATCTTCTTCCGGACGGTTTCCTCGTCGTCCGAGAGATAGATGCAGTTGCCGAGGGATTTGCTCATCTTGGCCTTACCGTCGATCCCCGGGAGACGGAGACAGGCGCTGTTGGAGGGCAGCACGATCTCCGGCTCCACCAGCGTCTCGCCGTAGACTTCGTTGAATTTACGGACGATCTCGCGGCACTGCTCGAGCATCGGCTTCTGGTCCTCGCCGACCGGCACAGCGGTCGCTCCAAAGGCCGTGATGTCTGCCGCCTGGCTGATCGGGTAGCAGAAGAAGCCTACCGGGATGCTGGCCTCGAAGTTCCGCTGCTTGATCTCCGCCTTGACGGTCGGATTGCGCTGGACGCGGGACACGGTGACGAGGTTCATGTAGTAGAAGGTCAGCTCGGTCAGCTCCGGCACCATGGACTGGATGAAGATGCAGGATTTTTCCGGGTCGATGCCGACCGCGAGGTAGTCCAGCGCAACCTGAAGGATGTTCTGCCGGACTTTCTCCGGATGCTCGGCGTTGTCGGTGAGCGCCTGGGCGTCCGCGATCATGATGTTGATCTCGTCGTATTTTCCGGAGTTCTGAAGGATAACCCGTTCTTTCAGTGACCCGACGTAATGGCCTACATGCAGGCGGCCGGTCGGCCGGTCGCCTGTCAGGATGATCTGTCTCATTTTCTGCTCCTCTTTTCTTCTTCTGTATCCGCTTTCTGTTCCGCCCGTTCGTTCCGGGCGCCGGGTGCATGTCCCGTATTACTCACAGAGATCCGCCAGCTCGTAAATGAGCCGTTCGCTCTTCTCCCATCCGAGGCAGGGGTCCGTGATCGAGCGGCCGTAGACACCGTCGCCGATTTTCTGGCAGCCGTCTTCCAGATAGCTTTCGATCATCAGGCCTTTCACCAGTCCGCGGATATCCTCCGAGACGTGCATGCTGTGGAGGACGTCTTTGGCGATCCGGATCTGTTCGAGGTACTGCTTGCCGGAGTTGGCGTGGTTGCAGTCGATGATCACGGCCGGGTGGCTGAGATCGGTCTTTTCGTAGGCGTCCAGCAGGTTCTTCAGATCCTCGTAGTGGTAGTTCGGATGGCTGCGGCCGAAGCGGTCGACGTAGCCGCGGAGGATCGCGTGGGCGTACGGGTTGCCTGCAGTCTCGACTTCCCATCCCCGGTAGATGAATTTCTGGCGGCTCTGGGCCGCAATCATCGCGTTCATCATCACGGAAATGTCGCCGCTGGTGGGGTTCTTCATGCCGGCCGGGATCCCGATTCCACTGGCCACCATGCGGTGGGACTGGTCCTCCACCGAGCGGGCGCCGATCGCGACGTAGCTCAGGAGGTCCGAGAGGTAGCGGTGGTTTTCCGGATAGAGCATCTCTTCCGCGCAGGTGAAGCCGGTCTCGCGAATGACGGCGGTATGCATTTCCCGGATCGCGATGATGCCGGCGAGCATGTCTTCGCCTTTCTCGGGATCCGGCTGATGAAGCATGCCTTTGTAGCCGGTGCCTTTCGTCCGGGGTTTGTTGGTGTAGACGCGGGGGATGATGAAGATCCGGTCGCGGACTTTCTCCTGTACGCGCGCGAGGCGTGTCATATAGTCGAGGACGGCATCCTCCCGGTCCGCCGAACAGGGTCCGATCACGAGGAGAAGTTTGTTCTCTTCGCCGCGGAAGATGCGGGCGATCTCCTCGTCGCGCTCTTCCTTGACGGCCCGGATTTGGTCGGTGATGGGAAATTCCTTCTTCAGCTCCTGCGGGATCGGAAGGCGGCGGATGAATTCCATCTGCATTTCCATGGACTGTACCTGCTTTCTTCTGGTTCGCGGCTGCACCGCGTGCTATCTGCCACTATATCACCATTCCGTGGAAAATGCACGCGGATCAGGGGGCGGGGCGAAGACAGGGTGACAGGGTTGTGATGCACATTCCGAAGCAGCGGGCCGCTTCTCAGCGCGGCAGCGCGAGGCAGTCGCAGTGGCCACTGATCATCAGGCGATGGATGTCTTCTGAGCCACTTTATATCCATTCCTTTTTGCTGACAGGCTTAAGGTAGTTTTTTCTAAGATCGCGCATACTTCCAAAAAATGCTTTCTCAGATTTTGAGAACATATTGTTGTTCATCTTCAATTGGATAAGTTTCAGCGAACATAAAAGATCAGCGACCTGAAAGAGCTTATAATCTGTCGGCATAACTTTGCGGAATATCGGATTCGGAAGAAGCGCATTAAAAACAGAGGACAGAATTTTGCTGACCTCTACCTGACCGTTATCGTAGTATATTTTGACATCATCGAAAGACAGGAATTCTTCATAGTGGTCGCGGATAAAGCCGGAAATCAGCTTTGACAGTCTGCCGGTCTCCACTACGACCTCTTCCATGTGCTTCTTTTCAATATAGAAACACTTGTATCGGATGTTG
>Ga0256404_1013525_pt1 | contig 10306 bp, 9 predicted proteins | sample RumenRJG_01DNA_FD_185990 | JGI IMG/M metagenome (GOLD analysis project Ga0256404, IMG submission 185990) | Bovine rumen microbial communities from Lethbridge, Alberta, Canada - RJG_01 | ecosystem: Host-associated > Mammals > Digestive system > Stomach > Rumen | place: Canada: Alberta | collected...
CCTCTCGGATGCTTCCACAGACCGCCGGTCGTCTCAAAATTACTTTTTTTGCGTGTTATCCGGTCTCTCGACCGAATAACGGTTCTTGGTCTCACTATACGGTTTTCAAGGTGCTGCGCTCTTTTCGAGAGCCTGACCATTATACCTCTTTTAAGTGCCTTTGTCAAGCTTTATTTTCAAAAAAAGCCAATTTTTTCGCACGCGCGCCGAGTTCCGCATTTTTCTTTTTCAACATTGGGTTTTTTTCTCACTTTTCGGCAACGATCTCCGCAATTTGCTCTTAAATATTTTTTATATTAATTCGTTTAGCCCGAATTATGCGCTCCACATTCCCCTGTTATTTCGTGAGCAAGCCCTTAAACAAGCATCCCGGGCTTATACGGCTCGGGATGCTTATATCATCATATTATTTACTATGCAGCTCTGCTCGAACGAGCGGCTGTTTCATTATACCATCTTCTTGAGCTCGGGAGAGATGATGAGCTGCGCCTCGGTGACGGCCTGAATCTCCTCAACGGTGAACTCGGGGTTATACTCGGTCAGAAGCAGACCTTCGGGAGTAACCTCCATAACGCCCATCTCGGTGATTATCTTGGTGATGCACTTGACGGCGGTATAGGGAAGACGGCATTTCTTGAGGATCTTGGGATTGCCCTTCGCGGTGTGCTCCATGGCAACGATAACATTCTTCGCGCCAACGAGCAGATCCATTGCGCCGCCCATGCCGGGCATCTTCTTGCCGGGGATTATCCAGTTTGCAAGGGAGCCTTCTTCATCGACCTCGAGACCGCCGAGAATGGTGGCATCGACGTGGCCGCCGCGAATGAGTGCGAACGAGGATGCGCTGTCGATAAAGCAGGCGCCGGGAGCCGCAGCAGAGGGGCTTCCTCCAGCATCGACAACGTGGAACGGGTCGCGGTTTTCATCCGTTACCTGACCAACGCCGATGGTGCCGTTCTCGCTCTGGAGAATGACGCGAACGCCCTCGGGAAGATATGCGGGAACGAGCGTGGGCAGACCGATGCCGAGATTGACAACGTCGCCGTCCTTAAGCTCCTTAGCTACGCGAGCCGCGATAAAACCTTTGATCAGAGCCTTATCCATTGTATTTTCCTCCCTCAACAACATAGTCCACAAATACGCCGTAGGTGCGCACATTCTCGGGCTCGATCTCGCCGGTTTCAACGATTTCCTCGGCCTCGGCAATAACGGTGTCCGCCGCGGTTGCCATAACGAGGTTGAAGTTTGAAGTGTTGCCCTTGTACCAAACGTTGCCCGCCTTATCGATCTTCGCGCCTGCGATGACCGCGAAATCGGCATGGACGGGAGCCATGAGCAGGTAATCCCTTCCATTAATATTTTGCTTGCCGAGGCAAAGCGGGTTGTCCTCAACGATGGTGCCCACTCCTGCGGGAGTCAGAACGCCGCCGAGACCTGCGCCGCCCGCGCGGATCATCTCCGCAAGCGAGCCCTGGGGCACGAGGATGACCTCGAGAGTGCCGTCGATCATGCTCTGGGTCGCGACCTCGGGATTGAGACCGACATGAGTCGCGATCAGCTTTTTGATTTGCTTATTATGGACAAGCTTTGCAACGCCGTAGAATTCCTCACCCATCGGACCACCTGGCATGGATGCATCGTTGCAGATCATGGTCAAATCCTTGATGCCGCTCTTTGAGAGCGCGTCGATGAAGCGATGCGCGTTGCCGCAGCCCATGAATCCGCCGAACATAACGCTTGCGCCGTTCGGGATGAGCTTTACGGCTTCCTCTATTGAAACAAATTTAGGCATAGCTTTTCTCCCTTTTTATCAGCACTTTTCGAAGATGGTTGCAACGCCCATACCGCCGCCGATGCAGAGGGTGGCGAGGCCGTGCTTGGCTTCGTCGCGCTTGAGCATCTCGTGGAGCAGGGTAACGATGATCCTTGCGCCGCTTGCGCCGACGGGGTGACCGATGGAGATAGCGCCGCCGTTGACGTTTACCTTTTCCATATCGAAGCCGAGATCCTTTGCAACCGCGCAGCTCTGCGCAGCAAACGCTTCGTTTGCTTCAACCAGGTCGATATCGTGGATCTTCATATTTGCCTTTTCAAGCGCCTGACGAGTGGCGGGAACCGGGCCAACGCCCATGATCGCGGGATCTACGCCGCCCTGACCCCAGCTAACGAGCTTAGCCATGGGCTTGAGGCCGTACTTTTCAACGGCTTCCTTGGAAGCAAGCACGATCGCCGCAGCGCCGTCGTTGATGCCCGAAGCGTTGCCCGCTGTCACGCGCTCGCCCTTGCCGCCATCGGCGGTGGCGAATGCGCCGCGAAGCTTCTGAAGACCCTCGATGGTGGAGCCTGCGCGGGGGAACTCGTCCTTCTTAAATTCAACATCCTGCTTCTTGACCTTGATGGTTACGGGAACGATCTCATCGTCGAAGCGGTTGTTGTTCTGCGCGATCTCGGTCTTGAGCTGGGAGGCAAGCGCGAACGCGTCGAGCTCTTCGCGGGTCAGCTCCCATTTATCGCAAACGTTCTCTGCGGTGGTGCCCATGTGGTAGTTGTTGTAAACGTCCCAAAGGCCGTCCGAGATCATGGTGTCCACGAGGGTGTGGTTGCCCATCCTCGCGCCCCAGCGTGCGGCGGGAAGCGCATAGGGAGCCTGGGACATATTCTCGGTGCCGCCGGCGACAACTATCTCCGCGTCGCCGCAGGCGATGGCGCGCGCGCCCTCAATAACGGACTTCATGCCGCTGCCGCAGACCATGCCGACGGTGTACGCGGGGACCTCAACGGGCAGACCCGCGCCGAGGCTGACCTGACGGGCAACGTTCTGACCGAGGCCCGCGGTGAGGATGCAGCCGAACATGACTTCGTCAACGTTTTCGGGTTTAACGCCCGCACGCTCAAGAGCCTCTTTCACAACGATGGAGCCGAGCTTTGCGGCGGAAACGTCCTTAAGGGAGCCGCCGAAGGAACCGATCGCGGTGCGGCAGCAGTTTACTACGTAGATTTCTCTCATTTATTTGACCTCCGTTTCCCGCTTTGCGGGGAATAATAATGATAGTTTCTCGGGCAACGCGCCCATAAAATCAGTATATAACAATTAAAGGAAAAAAGCAAGGAAAATAATTTCATATTTAATAATGAAGGCGGCGCGGGGCAAAACCCGGCTTCAAGCGGTGCTTCGCCGGATGCTCCGCTGAAAAAACAGGGATGATGGATCGAATAAAACGGCATTTTTCTGTTGATTAGAGCCTCGGATTATGGTAGAATAATATACGCCATAGTATACGCCGAGCCGCCGGGCTCGGGGCATACCGAAAAACAACAGGACAGGGGGTAATCTTCTTTGGAGCTCAAAACTTCGGTAGGCAGCGAAGCAAAACAGAACGCGAGCGAATACGCTATCGAGATGCTTAACATCACCAAGCGTTTCCCCGGCATCGTTGCAAACGACAACATAACGCTGCGCCTCAAAAAGGGCGAGATACACGCGCTTCTCGGCGAGAACGGTGCGGGCAAATCCACCCTTATGAGCGTGCTTTTCGGGCTTTATCAGCCCGAGGAGGGCGTTATCAAAAAGGACGGCAAAGAGGTCAAGATCAACGACCCGAACGATGCGAACGCACTCGGCATCGGCATGGTGCATCAGCATTTCAAACTGGTTGAGATCTTCTCCGTGCTCGACAACATCATTCTCGGCGTTGAGCCGAACACGGCGGGCTTCCTCAAAAAGCAGGAGGCGCGCGAGAAGGTGGTCGCGCTCAGTGAAAGATACGGCCTGAGGATCGATCCCGATGCGAAGATAGCCGATATTACGGTCGGTATGCAGCAGCGCACCGAGATCCTCAAGATGCTCTACCGCGACAACGAGATACTTATATTCGACGAGCCCACGGCGGTACTCACCCCGCAGGAGATCGACGAATTGATGCAGATAATGCGCAGTCTCGCCGCCGAGGGCAAGAGCATTCTCTTCATATCGCATAAGCTGAACGAGATCCTTGCCGTTGCGGACAGGTGCACGGTTCTGAGAAAGGGCAAATACATCGGCACCGTGGATATAAAGGGCACCACGAAGGAGGAGCTCTCCCGAATGATGGTGGGAAGGGACGTTGAATTCGTTGTTCCCAAAAAGGAAGCAACTCCGGGCGAGGTGCTGTTCAAGGCTGAGAATATCTCGGTCGCATCAAAATCGCATAAGGGGCTTGCGGTCAAAAACGTAAGCTTCGAGGTGCGCGCGGGCGAGATAGTGTGCATCGCGGGCATCGACGGCAACGGCCAAACCGAGCTTGTTTACGGCATCACTGGGCTTGAGCCACTCGAGAGCGGAAAGCTCTTTATGGCGGGCAAGGATAAAAACGGAAAGGATATTCCGCTTTCCGAGATAACCCATTTCCCTATAAGAAAGCGCTCCAAGCTCGGCATGAGCCATATCCCCGAGGACAGGCATAAGCACGGCCTCGTGCTCGACTATTCGCTTGAATACAATTTCATTCTTCAAACCTATTTCGAGCCGCGCTTCACAAGCGGCGCGGGCTTCCTTAAAACCAAGGCTATCCGCGAATATGCGGACGGGCTTATCGAGCAGTTCGACGTCAGATCCGGTCAGGGCGCGATAACCACCACGAGAAGCATGTCCGGCGGCAACCAGCAGAAGGCGATCATCGCCCGCGAGGTGGACAAGCGGCCGAAGCTGCTCGTTGCGGTGCAGCCCGCGCGCGGTCTCGACGTCGGCGCGATCGAGGGCGTTCACAGAAGGCTTATCGAGCAGAGGGACGCGGGCAACGCGGTGCTTCTGATCTCGCTTGAGCTCGATGAGGTAATGAACCTCTCCGACCGCATCCTCGTTATGTACGAGGGCGAGATCGTGGGTCATCCCGATCCCAAGACCACCACCGTGCAGGAGCTCGGCCTCTACATGGCGGGCGCGAAGCGCGAAAAGAACGGGGAGGCAAACTGATATGGAAACAAAAAGCGTTCAAAAAGACAAGAATTTCTTCCAAAAGCTGCTTGCGCATCCCGGCTTCCGCTCGTTTGCCGCGGCGCTTGCCTGCATACTCATCGGCCTTTTGATAGGCTATATCGTGCTTCTTATCATCAACCCATCGCACGCCGGCGAGGGTATGAGCACGATACTCAAAAACTTCATGACAAGAAACTCCGAGAAGCTGCGCTTAAAGTCGCTCGGCAACACGCTCGTTAAGACCGCGCCGCTGCTTCTTTGCAGCCTCTCGATACTCTTTGCGTACAAGGCCGGCCTTTTCAACATCGGCGCTGCGGGTCAGTACGTTCTGGGTGCGGGCGCTGCGCTCTACTGCGCACTTGCGCTTAACATGCCCTGGTACGTTTGCCTTATCGCAGCGGTGCTCGCGGGCGCTGTTTTCGGAGCGATCTCGGGCGCACTCAAGGCGTATCTGAACGTAAACGAGGTCATATCCTGCATAATGCTGAACTGGATAAGCCTTTACACCGTGAACTCCGTGCTAAAGGATTTCTGCCCCGTCGGCTATAAGGACACCTTCACCCTCGTTTCCAAAAACCCCTCCGCTATGCTGCCCACGCTCGGTTTGGACGGCATCTTCGGAAATTCGAGCGTCACGATCGCAATACCGATCTCCATACTCATCGCCGTTGCGATATGGATAATCCTTACCAAAACCAAGTTCGGCTACGAGATCAAGGCAACGGGCTATAACCGCAACGCGGCGAAGTACTGCGGTATGCGCGAAAAGCAGAACATCATCCTCACCATGGTCATCGCGGGCTCGCTCGCGGGTCTTGCGGCGGCGCTGCTGTTCCTTTCTGATTTTTCACAATGGGATATCAACCAAAGCTCCGTTCCCACAATGGGCTTCAACGGCATCGCAGCTTCCTTTCTCGGCGGTCTGCATCCGCTCGGCGCGATCTTCTCCTCCTATTTTATCCAGCATATAACCGACGGCGGCGCCTCGCTCGACACGAGGTTCTACCCCGTTCAGATCGCGGATCTTATCTCGGCAATAATCATCTATCTCTGCGGCTTCGTGCTGTTCATCAAGCTCAAGATGCTCAAGGCATCGGGCGGCATACCGCAGAAGCGCCCCGATATGGAGGCCGATATCAAGCATGATGCCGAAAATAAGAAGGGAGGCGACAAGTAATGCAGCAGATAATGCTTCTTATCCAGTACACGCTCGTTTACGCTTCGGTTCTCACCCTCGTTGCACTCGGCGGCTGCTATTCCGAACGCTCGGGCGTTATCAACATCGGTCTTGAGGGCATCATGGTAATGGGCGCGCTCGGCGGCGCACTCGTGCTCGGACGCATCTCGCCCGACCTTCCGGGCATTGTGATCTTCCTTGCGGCGGTGCTTGCGGCGATAGTGTTCGGAATGCTGTTTTCGCTGCTGCTCGGCGTTGCGGCGATAAACTTCAAGGCGGATCAGACCCTTGCGGGAACCGCGATGAATATGCTCGGTCTTGCGCTTGCGACCGTTATCGTTAAGGCGCTGAACATCGCTGCTTCCGGCGGCTCGAACAACTCCGCCGAGATCGCTTACACCGCCACCCGCGAAAAGCTGCTGCTTGCGCAGGGCACGGAATTCAGCATGTTTATGATACTTACTGCGATCATCCTTGCTGCGGCATACGTCCTGCTCTACAAGACCCGCTTCGGTCTCAGGCTCATGGCCTGCGGCGAGCATCCGCAGGCGGCGAACTCGGTCGGCATCAGCGTTTCCAAGATGCGCTATGCGGGCGTGCTGATCTCGGGTGCGCTCGGCGGCATCGGCGGACTTGTGTACATCACCGCGGGCGTAAGCAAGGCGAATTTCGAGGTCGGCGTTGCGGGCTTCGGCTTCCTTGCACTCGCCGTTATGATCTTCGGCCAGTGGAAGCCGCACCGCATAGTGCTTGCGGCGCTGCTCTTCGGCGTGTTCAGGGCGCTTGCGAACGTCAACAACGGCTTCGACTTCCTGACCGCGCTGAACCTGCCGCAGCCCGTTTACAACATGCTGCCCTACATCATCTCGCTTATCGTGCTTGCCTTCACCTCCAAGAACTCCCATGCTCCGAAGGCGGAGGGCATACCCTACGACAAGAGCACGAGATAGGAGCGATACAAGCTCACGTCATTCCAAACGGCCGCGCCTAAGGGTGCGGCCGTTTTCAAATATACTTGAACTCCATGCATCAATCCATTATAATAAAGTAAAGCGAGCGGCGTTTTTGCCGTGCAGTAATACAAAATACAAGCTTAAATACAGAAGGAGAACTATCATGGCATACCGTATTCTTGCTATCAATCCGGGTTCCACCTCCACCAAGGTCGGCGTTTACGACGGCGAAAAGAAGGTGTTTGAGGGCGTTGTTCGCCACACCGCCGAGGAGCTCGCAAAGTGCGGCTCGATCATCGAGCAGGCTCCCATGCGCATGGAGCTTATAAAGAATCTGCTTAAAGAGCACGATGTGGATCTTGCCACCGTGGATGCGTTCATCGGCCGCGGCGGCATCATTCGCCCGATGAGGAGCGGCGTTTACACCGTGAACGACAAGCTCTTGGACGATCTCAAGAATCTTCCCAGTGCACAGCGCCACGCCTCCGCGCTCGGCGGCATCTTCGCCCGTCAGCTCGGCGATGAGTTCAACAAGCCCTGCTTCATCGCCGATCCCGTTGTTGTGGACGAGCGCAACGATATCGCGAAGATCACGGGTCTGCCCCAGGTGGAGCGCACCTGCGTTTTCCATTGTCTCAATCAGAAGGCAAGCGCACGCGCATACTGCAAGGAGCACGGCAAGAAGTATAACGAGGTGAACCTGATCGTGGCGCACATGGGCGGCGGCATCACCGTTGGAGCGCACGAAAAGGGCGTTGTTATCGACGTAAACGACGGCATCGCGGGCGAGGGTCCCTTCAGCCCCGAGCGCACCGGCAGCATTCCGATGAAGCTGGTTCTTGATATGTGCTACAGCGGCGAATACACCAAGGAGCAGCTCTACGGCTTCTGCTCCAAGGCGGGCGGCTTCGTTGCCCACATGAACACCAACTCCGCTCTGGACGTTGAAAATGCGATGCTCGCGGGCGATGAGAAGGCGAAGGCGATCTTCGATGCTCTCGGCTACAACGTTGCAAAAACCATCGGCGAGATGGCGACCGTGCTCAAGGGCACCGCCGAGGCGATCATCCTCACCGGCGGACTTGCGTATAGTAAGCCCCTCTGCGAATACATCAAGGAGATGGTCGGCTTCATCGCACCCGTCGTGGTCTACCCCGGCGAGAGCGAGCTCGAGGCGCTGGTTGGCGGCGCGATTCGCGTTCTTTCCGGCGAGGAGGAAGCAAGGGTGTACGGCGAATAAGCCAAGTTGTCGAATAATGAATACAGGCCGCTCCGTTTTTCGCGGGGCGGCCTGTTGATTTTGCTTTTATCACCAAAGGCAATTGAAAAGGGATGCACGGTTGCGCATCCCTTAAAAGGTCTGTTAAATTACAGAATGTTGCCGTACTCGGTAACGGTGATGGTGGTGGAGGGCATAGCGTCGATGCCGTTGGAGACCGTGATCTCTTTATTGAACATCTTGCTTACGAGCTCCTTGTAGTTCTCCTGAGTGAAGCCATCGGCCCACTGAGTGGACTTCATGGGGATCTGAACGTAGTTCAGCTCGGGATCGGTGCCGGAAACGAGACCGAGTTCCTCAACCTTGCCGCCGAAGCTTGCCCACTTGTCGTTCTTGATGGTCTCGTTAAGAACGTTCTTAACGGTCGCACCAAGGCCCTTCATAGCGGAGGTAACGGTCATGCCGTCAACGCCGGAGAGAGTCTTGATGATAGCAGCCTGGTCAACGTCAACGCCGATGACCTTGCCGTTTGCCTTCTTAGCAGCCTCAACAGCGGAGGTGTAGATGCCGCCGCCGCAAGCGAAAACAACTTCAACGCCCTTGGTCTGATACCAGGTGTCCATGTAAGCCGCAATAGCGGGATCGCCTGCGAACTTGTTGCCGTACACGTATTCAACGGAAACCTGATCGGCAATGCCCATCTCAACAGCAGCCGCATCGCAGCCCTGAACGAAGCCGTAGCCATAGCGGATAACCGCGGGAACAGCCATACCGCCGAGGAAGCCGAGGTGCTTGTAGCCGAGCTTAACGGCAGCGTAGCCCGCCATGTAGCCGCAGAGCTCTTCCTTGTAGACCGCGCAGTAGACGTTCTTGCCTACGTGGGGCTTGTTGTTCTCATCGATGAGGGGCTTTTCCATGTCGCCCTCGGTGTAGAACTTGCTGAATACGTCGAATTTGGAAACGTCGAGAGCGATGAACTTAACGTCCTTATACTCTTCCTTATCCTGAACCGCATAGACGGTTTCGGCGAAAGCGAAGCCGGGCATAACGATCACGTTGTAGCCTGCGTCGATGGCCTCTTCGACCTTGTCAACACGCTCGGGGGTGGAGTCGCCTGCGGGCTTGTAGTACTTGAAGCTGATCTTGTTGGCTTCGCAGTACTCCTTGCAAGCCTCGTAAGTGGTCTGGTTGAAGGACTCGTCGGTGATATCGCCGTAGTCGGTGATCATCGCGACCTTGTAGGTGCCGTCGGTTTTGCCGCCATCGTCGAGTTTGCAGCCGTTGTCGCCGTTGTTGTTCGCGGGCTGGCAGGCTGCCAGAACAGAAACGAGCATCAGCGCGGCAAGAACGATTGCCAGAAGCTTTTTCATTTTTGATATCCTCCGTAAATTTCGTTTGCACTCCTGATGTGCAACGTATAGATTATAGCACAAACCGCTCTGAAATGGAAGTATAAAATCCGCTCCAACATCCAGTCAGCACTAAAATAGGCAGCGCAAAACCATTATTATTTGCCGTTTTTTCATCAAAGGGGCTTGAAAACGGCTTCGTTTTGCGGCATAATATTATAGGCATGTTATTTGCCGTAAAGGAGACAGTTATGAAAAAGCCCCTGCTGAAAACCGCAGCATCCGCTCTGCGCGATAAGGACGGAAAGCTTTCCTTCGCCGCCATCGCGCTCATAGGCACCTCGATCGTGCTCATCGTTGCATTCATCGCCTTCTCGCTCGTCATACCAGGGCTGAGCCGCAGGCAGAGGCAGCTTGAAGAGGAGCGCGCTCTCAAGCAGCAGGAGCTCGACGAGCTGATGCTTCAAAAAGAATTTTTGCAGGAGCTTTCCTCTCTCAGCGAGAGCAGGGAGTTTCTTGTCCGCTACCTCAGGGAAACGCAGGGCTATATCCTCAAGGGCGATATCAGGCTCGATCTTGCGGACCCGGAAGCGGTCATCCCCACCCCCGTCCCCTCCGAGGATTGATCCATACTGCCGCAGAGCGAAAGGTGCT
>Ga0256404_1013529_pt1 | contig 10304 bp, 9 predicted proteins | sample RumenRJG_01DNA_FD_185990 | JGI IMG/M metagenome (GOLD analysis project Ga0256404, IMG submission 185990) | Bovine rumen microbial communities from Lethbridge, Alberta, Canada - RJG_01 | ecosystem: Host-associated > Mammals > Digestive system > Stomach > Rumen | place: Canada: Alberta | collected...
GTGGCGCATGGCGATGATGTCGGCATAGTTGCTCACCATCAGGATGGTGTCCTTGAGGGTCTCGCCTTTAGTGGTGCTGGAAGTCTTGGCGTCGGAGAAGCCAATGACACGTGCGCCTAATCGGTTGGCTGCCGTCTGGAAACTGAGTTGCGTGCGCGTGGATGGCTCAAAAAACAATGTTGCGACGACCTTGCCTTTCAACAGCTCACGATTGGGGTGTTGCTCAAATTCTTTTGCCATGGAGAGCAGGTACATAATCTTCTCTTTGGAGAGGTCGGCAATCGTCACAAAATTATGTTTGTCCATATTATTTTGATTGATGGGTTATTTTCGACTGCGAAGTTACTGATAATTTTCCATATAGTGGTGCTGTTTGAAAGAAAAATTGTATTTTTGCAAAAGAAATAATAAATATTCTGATGCGAAGGACTTTTATAAAAACACTGTGGGTATGTCTCATGTCATTGATTGGCATTGGGTTCCTCCTCTTTTTCCTCATTTGGTTTGGGGTGATTGGCTATTCGCCTGATATAGAAAACCTGCAGAACCCGATCAACAAAACGGCGTCGCAGATCTATTCGGCCGACGGCAAGATCATCGGCACTTACAATGCCGACAAGGCCAACCGCATACCCGTGCCTTACTCCAAGCTGTCGCCCTATTTGGTCAAGGCGCTGGTGGCTACGGAGGATGAGCGATTCTATGAGCATTCGGGCATTGACTTCATCGCCCTCGGACGAGCCATTGTCAAGCGTGGACTGATGGGGCAGACAAGTGCCGGTGGCGGTAGTACGATCACACAGCAGCTTGCCAAGCAGCTCTATTCCGATCCTGCTCAGTCCACGACCCAGCGACTGCTGCAGAAACCTATCGAGTGGGTTACGGCCATTAAACTTGAGCGCAACTTCACCAAAGAAGAGATCATCTCGCTCTATCTCAACTATTTCGACTTCCTCCATGGGGCTGTGGGCATCAAGACAGCAGCCAACACCTATTTTAATAAGGAGCCCAAGGATCTTACCCTCGACGAGGCAGCACTGCTCATCGGTTTGTGCAAGAACCCCTCGCTGTTCAATCCTGTGCGCTATCCCGAGCGCTGTAAGCAACGCCGCAATGTGGTGTTGGGTCAGATGCTCAAGGCCGGTTATCTGTCAAGAGCTGAGTATGAGGAGAATGCGGCTCAGCCCATCGTGCTCCGTTTTCATCGTGCTGACCATAAGGATGGCACGGCGGCCTATTTCCGTGAATTTCTCAGACAATACATGATGATGGACGCACCGAAGAAAGCCGACTACCCGTCGTGGAACAAGCGGCAGTATGTCATCGACTCCATCGCTTTCGCCACGGACCCACTCTGTGGATGGTGCAAGAAACACACCAAGAAGGACGGTTCTTTCTACAATGTATATACTGATGGCTTGAAGATCTTCACCACCATCGACTCGCGGATGCAGCGCTATGCCGAGGAGAGCGTCTATGGCCATGTGGCGCAGTTCCTGCAGCCGGCCTTCAACGCTGAGAACCGCAAGAAGCCCAATGCGCCCTTCACCAGTGAGCTGACTCCCGAACAAGTGCGGCAAATCATCGGACGATCGATACGTCAGAGTGAGCGTTATCGCAATATGAGGGAAGCGGGAGCCTCGCCCGAGGAGATCGACAAGGCTTTCCATACTCCAACCGACATGACTGTGTTTACTTATCATGGCGACATCGACACGGTGATGACCCCCTTGGACTCCATCCGATATTACAAGTCGTTTCTACGAGCCGGATTCATGAGCATGGACCCGCATACGGGGCAGGTCAAGGCTTATGTCGGCGGCATAGACTTTGAGCATTTCCAATATGACATGGTCATGGGCGGACGTCGTCAGGTGGGATCCACCATCAAGCCTTTCCTCTATTCCCTGGCTATGGAAAACGGATTCTCGCCCTGCGATCTCGCACCCAACGTGCAGCGTACGTATATGGTGGCCGGCCAGCCGTGGACACCACGCAACGCTAACCGCAGCCGCTATGGACAGATGGTGACGCTCAAGTGGGGACTCGCTCAGTCCAACAACTGGATCTCGGCTTATCTGATGAGTAAACTCAACCCCAACCAGTTTGTCACCATCCTACATAAGTTTGGTATCAACAATCCCGATATCTACCCCTCCATGTCGCTCTGTCTTGGTCCCTGTGAGGTGTCGGTGGGTGAGATGGTGAGCGCCTATACTACCTTCGCCAACAATGGCATTAGAGTGGCACCGCTCTTTGTCACCCGCATTGAGGACAACGAGGGAAATGTGGTGGCTGAATTCCATCCCCGGATGAGTGAAGTGATCAGTTCGGAAAGTGCCAACAAAATGCTCGTGGAACTGATGGCGGTCGTTGACGAGGGTACGGCAGGGAGACTGCGGTATAAATACAATATCCCAGGAGAGATTGGCGGCAAGACGGGTACCACCAACCGCAACTCTGATGCCTGGTTCATGGGCTTCACGCCGCAGCTCGTCAGCGGCGTATGGGTTGGAGGTGAGGACCGCGACATCCACTTCGACTCCATGCGCATGGGGCAGGGTGCTACGATGGCTTTGCCTATCTGGGCTTATTTCATGAAGAAAGTCTATCGCGATCCCTCATTGCCTTATAAGCCTACGGCGACATTTGAGATTCCCGAAGGCTTCAATCCTTGCGCCAAAGACGACGACGGCGGGCTCGGCATAGAAGAAGTCTACGAATAGCAGAGACTTGTGTCTCTCTGACTAATAAACTATAACTAATAACATCTAAACGTATGCGAAAATTTGCCCGCATTTTGGGTCTGCTTTTCAGGATGGTGTAGACGGCAACTTTGATTGCAATAACGGTTCCGACAAGATCAGCGTTACATGGTGTCGCTTCCGCTATCTTATCAAGCCTTGGGCTGGTGGCTCGGGCGGCTCCGACAAGCACTGCTTCTCAGATCTTTGGGGTGGCAGCGACAAGAATGTCAGCAAGGATGGCGGCAAGTTGAATACTACTTTTGCCAACTGCTGGTGGGACGAGGGTTGCATAGAGCGTATGCCACGCGTCAGATTTGGAAAGATTCATATTGTGAACTGCCTTTATTCGAGTAGTGTAGCTTCCTATTGTGTTGGTGCTGCCTACAGAAGTAATATATATGTAGAGAACACAGCATTCACAAGTTCTGCCGCTCAAAAGAATCCGTAGGCCGTGAAGGCAACCTCGTCAGGCTATAAGGATTATAATATCACGCTGAAAGGTTGTTACGGAGCATCTGATGCGCAGAGCCGTTCCGGCAATGAGGCTTTCTTCAATCCCTACTCCTATTATAAATACACACCGTATGCAGCAAACCTTGTCAGGAGTGTTGTGCCGGCCGGAGCAGGTGCGACCCTTTCTATTTCTGTTGGCGGATGGCCTAAGACATCATCGGCCAAACAGAACGTTGTTGACATGGAAACAAGAACGGACGAAGCCACGACAACAGCTATTGAGAATATAAATGCTAATGAGAGCTGTGCTGTAGTCACATCCGTCAGGTATTACTCTGTTGACGGTCTGGAGCTTCCGACAATGAGAAAAGGTCTCAACATCGTGCGTACTACTTTCGCCGACGGAACGGTAAAGACGTCGAAGGTTTTCCGTAGATAGAGACTATATTTTTTTTATTGGTTGCCGAGCAGACTTCTGCTTCCGTATGGCATCGATTTAGACAGGAAGACATAAAAGACATATTTTAAAGACAGCGTAAATGCTTAGCGAAAGATTTCTGTGGCTACAACAAATTACAGTCATTTCGTCAGTCTCTGACTGACATATTGACCATTGTTGTCAGGTTAATTGTTTAGGTATATACTTTGTAATAAGCAGAGTGAAGTTCGGAAGTCCGAAAGGATGGAAGAGCTCCAAAGAACTGAATAAAAACAATTAATACGATAATTAGGAGGTATGTCTTATGTTACTTGCTAAAAGAAATGATAACAACTGGATGTCAAACTTCTTTAATGACTTCTTCGACACGGATATGATGCCGCGCATGAACGCTACCGCTCCTGCTGTGAACGTCAAGGAGTCTGACAAAGGCTATGTGATGGAGATTGCCGCTCCGGGATTGAAGAAAGAGTATTGCCGCGTAAGCCTTGACAAGGACGGTAACCTCAACCTTAAGATTGAGGACAAGTTCGAGCACAAGGAGGAAGACAAGGCCGAGGACAAGAAAGAACACTATCTGCGCCGCGAGTTCAACTACAGCAACTATGAGCAGACTTACGTGCTGCCCGAGGATGTGGACAAGGAGAAGATCAGTGCCAAGGTCGAGAACGGCATTCTCACGATCGACCTGCCCAAGATGAGCAAGGAGGCTGAGAAAGAGGAAAACAAGAGCATCGAAGTGAAGTAATCCATATAGCTCATCTCTCTTACATAAATTCATAATATTTCCCTCTCGTCTCAAAGCGATACGTCGCCGAGAGGCGGGAGGGATTTTTTTGTTTTCGTCATGGGGGCACCTAGGTCAAGGGACAGCGACGTTGCCAATCTTTTTTCCTTTTAACGCACCATCTTCAATGGTATTAAGAATATAACCGAATATCGAGAATATGTTTTCTTGATATTCGGTTATATTCTTTATTCCGCGTAGCGGAGCGTTAACTCTAAAACAACTCATAGGTTTTATCTCTTGCGTCTTTGCGAGAGGGTATATTTGAGTGGTACGCTCTGTGCTCTCTCGCGGCGTAGCCGTCTTTGTGTTCTCTGTGTCTCTGTGTGAGTTAATACGTTTATGATTTTGTGGCTCGGATTTATGATTTTCTGGCAATTAGCATTTATTAAGTGGATGATATTATGGTAGTACTGATTCTTTTTCATAACTTTGCGGGCATGAAGAAACTATTGCACATATTTCCGGCGTTGGTGCTCTCTTTGCTGATTGTGGCGATGAGTGCAGGACTGAGTGTGGAAGTGTGCATGCACTCAGGCCGTGCCGAAGTGGCGCAGATCGCCGAGGCACAGGGCAACCACGACTGCCACGGCATGAAAGGCTGCATGGTGGTGAAGACCATCAAGCTGGCACCGAGCTCGCTGGCCGAGAGCCATCTCTTCGACTTCTCGCAGCACGGGGTGACGGTCGTGCCTACCACGGGGCTGCTTTCTCTCGCACATTCATTCATCCTCATACATGCGCCCGGCGCATACATCCCCACATGGTGCTCGCCTCCGCGGGAGTACCTGCATCATCTGCGTGTGCTCAGACTTTGAATCGTCATTGACGCAAGCTATATATAATAAGGTGTATATGGCCACAAAAGAAAGGAGTATCGTTTATTTTGCAGTCAATGAATCATTCAAAGGAAATCATCAATGAATAAGAATATCTTGTTTGCCGGCATGATGGGAATGCTGGCACAACCCTCTTTTGCCCAAAAGGCACCCGTTCAGAACACAGATTCCACCGCCACTAGCGCCCTCGACAGCGTGGGCACCATGCCCGACCAGACGCTCCACGAGGTGCAGGTGGTCAGCCGCAAGCCCGGTATGATGCGCATGAAAGGTGCCATGAACGGACAAATCATCTCTCAGGACGAGCTCTTCAAAGCTGCCTGCTGCAACCTCGGCGAGAGCTTCACCACCAACCCTTCGGTCGACGTGAGCTACAACGATGCCGCCACAGGTGCCAAGCAGATCAAGCTGCTCGGACTCAGTGGCAAATACGTGCAGATGCTCACCGAGAACCTCCCCAACTTCCGTGGTGCCGCGATACCCTATTCCCTGGGCTATGTGCCCGGCACGTGGATGAAAAGCATACAGGTGAGCAAGGGCAATGCCAGCGTGAAGAACGGCTACGAGGCCATGACCGGACAGATCAACGTGGAGTATCTTAAGCCCGAGGACGACGAGAATGTGCACGTCAACCTCTATGGCAATACCATGAGCCGCATCGAGGCCAACGCTGACGGCAACGTGCATCTTGCTAAAGGACTGAGCACCGAGATCCTCGGACACTATGAGGACAATCTCAAGGAGCATGACAGCAACAAGGACGGATTCATGGACGACCCGCAGACACGGCAGTTCAACTTGCAGAACCGCTGGTATGGCAAGACGGGCAACTATATCTTCCATGGCGGACTCTCGCTCTTGGACGAGAAACGAGAGAGCGGACAGACCAACCACGAGGGAGTGCTCAGCCATCAGACAGAGCCGCTCTACCACATTGACCTCAATACCCACCGCTACGAAGGCTATATGAAGCACGCCTTCATCCTCGACCCCAGCCATGGCACAAACATCGCCTGGATGTCTTCCGCCTCGATGCACGAGATGGATGCCACCTATGGCCGCAAGGACTATGATGTCAACGAGAAAAACGTCTATTCGCAGTTGATGTTCGAGACCAACTTCACTCCTGAGCACAACCTTGCGCTCGGCGCTTCGCTGAACCACGACTATGTCGGTCAGACCTACCTCGGGCAGCGGCTCAACGAGAAGGAGAATGTCTTCGGCGGCTATGCCCAGTACACCTTTAATCTCCACGAGCATCTTGTGGCCATGGCGGGCATCCGCGTCGACCACAGCTCGGAGTATGGCACCTTCGTCACGCCCCGCTTTCATGTGAAATGGCAGGTCAACGACCTTTGGAGTCTGCGCGCCTCTGCCGGTAAGGGCTATCGAACGGTGCATGCCCTGGCAGAGAACAACTATCTCATGGCCAGCGGCCGTCAGCTCGTCATCGACAAGCTCGACCAGGAGAATGCGTGGAACTATGGACTCAGCACGGCGCTGAACATCCCACTCGGCCGTCAGACACTGAAGCTTAATGCTGAGTACTACTATACTCGCTTCGGCAATCAGGCCGTCATCGATTACGACACGGATCCGACGCAGATCCATATCGGCAATCTGCACGGCAAGTCCTACTCCCACACGTTCCAGATCGACGCCACCTACGACCTCTTCCGGGGCATGACCATGACGGCAGCTTACCGCTACAACGACGTGAAGACGACCTACGGCGGCGAGCTCCTGCGCCAGCCGCTGACCAACCGCTACAAAGGTCTGCTCACTGCCTCGTACAAGACACCGCTCGGCCTCTGGCAGTTCGACGCCACCTTCGCCCTCAACGGCGGTGGCCGTCTGCCCAAGGCTTACACCTTGGCCGACGGCACGTCTTCTTGGAAAGAAAGCTACCCCGCCTATGGACAACTCAACGCGCAGGTCACCCGTACCTTCCGCCACTTCTCTGTCTATGTGGGTGGTGAGAACCTCACGAACTATAAGCAGAAAAATCCGATCATCGATGCCGCCCATCCTTGGAGCAGCACCTTCGATCCCACCCTCGTGTGGGGACCCATGCAGGGCGCAAGAGCATATATCGGCATACGCTATAATTTGAAGTAAGAGGATATGTTCCTAAGTCCAAGGCTCCTTCAAGGAGCTTGGGCTGTTACCAAATAATTGTAAGCATCAGTCAAATCAATCATTTTAATCAGAAAGCGATATGAAGAAGTTATTCTTTGCTATGATGCTGGCAGCCATGAGTACCGCCGCCAACGCTAAGAGTGCCAACGATACGCTCGTCGTCACCACCACACCGCAGATGCACTGCGCCAACTGTGAGAACAAGATCAAGAACGGACTGCGCTTTGAGAAGGGCGTGAAGGACATCCTCACCAGCGTGGAGAACCAGACGGTGACCATCGTCTACAACCCTGCCAAGACTGACAAGCAGAAGCTTGAGGCCGCCTTCCCGAAGTTCGGCTACAAGGCCCGCGAACTGAAGAAGGGCGAGAAGGTCGAGCGTGACATGAATGAGCAGTGCGGCAACATGTAAATGCATTAAAAACAATTCATTTGATAAAGAACAATAGTTATGGATAAAGATTTTCTTCGCGACAACGACTTGGGTCTGCTGTTGCTGCGTCTGACAGTGGGTGGTCTGATGCTCTTCCACGGTGTCCACAAGCTCATCTATGGCGTGTCGGCCATCGAGGGCATGCTGGCAGGCATGGGCCTCCCCGGCTTCATCGCCTATTTCTCTTTGGCAGCCGAGTTGCTCGCCTCTGTGCTCATCGTGCTGGGTGCGTGGACACGCGTGGCTTCCGTGGTGATGGTGGGCAACATGGCAGTTGCCATCCTCATGGCTCATCTGTCCGTCATCTTCTCCGTGGATCCGATGACCGGTGGCTGGGCGATTGAGTTGCCGATGCTCTACCTTCTCGGTGCCGCTGTGCTCTGCTTCACGGGTGGCGGCAAGTATGCCGTGACCAAGGGGCATGTGACCGACTGATACGGTCATCAGGTTTTCTTACAAAACCTCTTCTTCCTGATGGTTGCTTCTACGTCGTGGCGGTTGGCTTTCATGCGGCTTTGGCTTCGTCGAAAGTGGCATCTTTGATAGAAATCACTGAGATGACACGATGAAACCACTGAGATGACACGAAGAAACAAGTGAGATGATGAGGTGAAACAAGTGAGATGATGCGCAAAAACCACTGAGATGACAAGACAAAACCACTGAGATGAGAGCTTGAAAAGGCGTTTCTCTTTTCAAGAAAGCAGTGGTTTGGCCATAAGTGGTTGATTGTAAGCAGATTATAGAAAATGCTCTGAAAATCGCGAAATTCGGAGCAGAAGAGGACTTGATTCAGAAAAACGTCACCACAGAGACGGAAAAATGTCAATTTCTTCAACAGATATTGCTTTTTCCACTCTGTGGTGACGTTTTTTTTGATACCTTGTGCAAACATAAATGCTTGGTCAATGCACGGCAATGTATGTAAGAATAATAACGTATATATCCAAACAGGTTATAAGTAGTGTACCTCTTTACGAGCTAATACAAGTAATTTATAGCGTATGGCAAGACGAATAAATGATTCTGCCCTATTTTCAATCATGGTTGATGGCTTTGATGGCTTTGAGTAATCTGCTTGTTGACAATTTTATATGATCTTCTCCTTTGAGTCCAGAGTCGGCCAAAATAAAGTATGAAAACTCCTTTTCTGCCAAATTGATTTGGGCTTGGCGCTTTGAGTTCTCAAGGATCATCGTACCATTTTTCTCTGGGAAAATGTTCCAATCTTTTAGATCGTCTTCGTTACTCTTTTCAAGAAGACGTTTAAAGGACTTGATAACAATAGGGCTAAGGGGAGCTGCAGACTCGTCGTCCCATCCTTTTTTATAGGACTCATAGTCTGCTAAATCTTTCAGAAGGCGTTGTGCCGTTGGAGATATAGCAGGTGTAGTCGTCTTCAAGGCTATGCTTTTTACTCCTTGAATGGATCTCATTACTTTTTTCAGGCTTGGAAGTATAGACTTGTCCTCTATTTGTATTATCAGTTCTGTCATCGTCTGTGTTTTTTTCTGCAAATATACGAGTTTTACGCTATATCTGCAAACGAAAAGGGCGAAAAGCATCAGGATCTGATGCTTTTCGCCCTTATGGTTGTATCGCCGGTGACTTTACTTCACGGCGATGGTGATGGTTTGTCTGATACCGCTTGCCGTGCTGACCTTCACCGTGATGGTTCCCGGCTTGTGTCCGCTTCTGACAGTGGCCACGAGCATGCCGTGGAAGAGATGCATGTGAGGTTCGGTGAAGCGCTCCAGCGAGGTAGCGTCGCCATTGCAGATGCCCTGGAAGGTGCCAGCCCCCGAGCCCTCGACGTGGATGTCATCGGCAGCGTCGGGACAGAGGTTGCCGTCTTTGTCGGTCAGTGCCACGGTGATGTAGCTCAGATCGTTGCCGTCAGCAAGGAGCGTGTCTTTGTCAGCAGTGAGGCTCAGAGCGGCAGGGTCACCGGCGGTATGCACAGTCTCTTCCCCGGCGGCTTTTCCGTTTTTGTCATAGACGACCACCTTGAGCTCACCGGGCTCGTAGACCACGCTGTCCCACATCAGACGGTAGCGCGAGAGGAGGCTGTCGGTGATCTCCTTGCTCATCTTCTCGACGAGTTTCCCAGCGGTCGCCGACACCGACATGCGTCCCGTCTTATGACGTCTGCCCTGGCTCTTGCCGTTGACGAAGAGCTCAGCCTCGTCGTAGTCGGTGTAGCACATCACCGGTGTCACCTTGCCTTCGCGTCCTGGCCAAGTCCAGTGGGGCAGCAGATGGACGGTGTGGTCGTGGCGGTTCCATACCGAGCGGTAGAGATAGTAGCGGTCCTTGGGCAGTCCGGCGAGGTCGCAGATGCCGAAATAGCTGCTGCGCGACGGCCAGTAGGTGTCGTAGGGCGTGGGCTCGCCGAGATAGTCAAAGCCCGTCCAGACAAACTGCCCGATGGTGTAGTCCTTGTCGTCCTGAGCCATGAAGTCGCTCT
>Ga0256404_1013530_pt1 | contig 10304 bp, 8 predicted proteins | sample RumenRJG_01DNA_FD_185990 | JGI IMG/M metagenome (GOLD analysis project Ga0256404, IMG submission 185990) | Bovine rumen microbial communities from Lethbridge, Alberta, Canada - RJG_01 | ecosystem: Host-associated > Mammals > Digestive system > Stomach > Rumen | place: Canada: Alberta | collected...
TCCCTGGAACCGAGGATCATGACGGAGGACTTTGTCCGGGGCATCGCCTCGCTCTCGAAGGTCTGCCCCCACTTCCATCTCTCGCTCCAGTCGGGATGTGATGCGACCTTAAAGCGCATGAACCGCCACTACACGGCAGAGGAGTACCTGGAGGGCGTGCAGCGCCTCCGCGCCTACTTTGACCGCCCCGCCATCACGACGGACGTGATCGTGGGCTTTCCGGGAGAGACGGAGGAGGAGTTTGCGGCGTGCAGGGCGTTCCTGGAAACGGTCGGCTTCTATGAGATCCATGTGTTCAAGTACTCGGTCCGCCGCGGGACGGTTGCGGAGAAGCTCCCGGACCAGGTGAGCGATGCGGAGAAGACCAAAAGAAGCCAGGAGCTCCTTGCGCTCACAAAGGCGCAGGCAGAGACCTACCGGACCTCGTTCCTGGGGGAGCAGGAGGAGCTTCTTCTCGAGGAGAAGGTGCAGGTAGAGGGAAAGGCGTACTACACAGGCCACACGAAGCGGTACGTGGAGGGCCTTGTCCCCGCAGAGGAGATCCCGGGAAGCGGAGAGGGAAGGCTTGTGTCCGGGGAGATGGCCTCCCTCATTCCGGGAACCCCGTATGTTCTCCTTCACCCGCAGGCGGTCCGATGATTGAATCGGCCTTTTGTTTATTGTAGAATAACGGAGTATATGGAGAAATGCGGCTTTCGGGGAACCCGGAGCCGGGAAGATAGAAAGGCGGCAGTGCCGCAGGAAAGAAGTGCAAGGTATGGAAAATTATTATTCTGAAGAGGATCTGGGCAGCACCCAGTACTTCAAGGTAAAGCCGGACGAGGAGAGCGGCGTCAAGAAGGTGCTCTCCGTCGTCTATGAGGCGCTCTCCAAGAAGGGGTATGATCCCGTAAACCAGATCGTCGGCTACATCATGTCCGGCGATCCCACCTACATCACCAACTACATGGGCGCCAGATCCCTGATCATGAAGGTGGAGCGGGATGAGCTCGTGGAGGAGATTCTGGAGGACTACATCCGCAACAATCACTGGGCACCGGAGAACTGATTCCGATGAGAGTGATGGGACTGGATTACGGCTCGAAGACGGTGGGCGTTGCCCTGTCCGACGAGCTGCTCCTGACCGCCCAGCCGAAGGAGACTATCTGGCGGGACCGGGAGGGAAAGATCAGGAAGACCCTGGTGCGCATCGAGGAGCTCGTTGCCGAGTACGATGTGCGCCTTATTGTGGTGGGTCTTCCCCTGAACATGAACGATACTGTCGGGGAGCGGGCAGAAGCTGCACTCGCCTTCCGCGACAGGGTAGAGCGGCGCACCTCTGTGCCCGCGGTGATGAGCGATGAGAGGCTCACCACGGTGGAGGCCGATGAGATGCTCGACAGGATGGGAATCCCGCGGGAGGACCACAAGAAGTACAACGATCAGGTTGCAGCGAATATCATTCTGCAGGAGTACATGGAGAACCACCGGGAGGAGATGAAAAAGCTCCTTACGGAGTCCGGCACGCCTGCAGACAGTGTAAAGGAGGTTTCATCTGAGCAGGGAACAGAAGAATAATGCCAGGCTTAAAATCATTCCCCTGGGAGGACTGGAGCAGATCGGTATGAACATCACTGCCTTCGAGTACGAGGACAGCATCATCGTGGTCGACTGCGGCCTTGCCTTCCCTGAGGACGACATGTTCGGAATCGACATGGTCATTCCGGACGTGACCTACCTGGAGAACAATCTCAGCAAGGTCAGGGGATTCGTCATTACCCATGGACATGAGGATCACATCGGGGCCCTCCCCTACGTGATCCAGAAGATCAATGTCCCGATCTATGCGACCCGCCTGACCATGGGCATCATCGAGAGCAAGTTTGAGGAGAAAGGGCTCCTCTCCAGCACCAAGCGCCACGTCGTCAACTTTGGCGACACCGTGACGCTGGGAAAGTTTAAGGTCGAGTTCATCAAGACCAACCACAGCATCGTGGATGCGGCGGCACTTGCGATCTACTCGCCGGTGGGCACGGTGATTCACACCGGTGACTTCAAGGTGGATTACACCCCGGTGTTCGGGGATGCAATCGACCTGCAGCGCTTTGCGGAGATCGGAAAGGCGGGCGTTCTTGCTCTGATGTGCGACTCCACGAATGCGGAGCGCCCGGGCTACACCCAGTCGGAGAAGACCGTCGGCGTCACGATCGACCGGATCTTCCAGGAGCACCAGAGCACCCGCATCATCATTGCGACCTTCGCTTCCAACGTGGACCGCGTGCAGCAGATCATCAACTCCGCCTACAAGTACGGCAGGAAGGTGGTGATCGAGGGCCGCAGCATGGTCCAGATCATCGACATCGCGCAGAAGCTCGGCTGCATCAAAATCCCGGAGAACACGCTCATGGGCATCGATGAGCTGCGCTCCTATCCGGATAACAAGACCGTCATCATCACGACCGGCAGCCAGGGTGAGAGCATGGCAGCCCTCTCCCGCATGGCGGAGGACACCCACAAGAAGGTCAAGATCAAGCCCGGCGACACCATCATCTTCTCGTCCCACCCGATCCCGGGCAATGAGAAGAGCGTCACGAACGTGATCAACAAGCTCCTCCGGAAGGGCGCGGACGTCATCTTCCAGGATGTGCACGTGTCCGGCCACCCCTGCCAGGAGGAGCTCAAGCTCATCTACTCCCTCGTGCAGCCCAAGTATGCCATTCCGGTGCACGGCGAGTACCGGCACCTGATCGCCCAGAGCAAGATCGCGGCGCAGCTGGGCGTGCCGAAGGACAACATCTTCATCCTGCAGTCCGGCGACGTGCTGGAGCTGGATAAGAAGAGCGCCAAGGTCACCGGAAAGGTCCCGACAGGGGGCGTTCTGGTGGACGGCCTCGGCGTCGGCGATGTGGGAAACGTTGTCATGCGCGACCGGCAGCACCTGGCGGAGGACGGCATCGTTGTCGTCGCCTTCGCCATCGATGCCGACCACAACCTGGTCTCCGGACCGGACATCACCTCCCGCGGCTTTGTCTATGTCAAGGAGGCGGATGTCATGATGAATGAGGCCACAGCAGTCGCCGAGAAGGCGATCTTCGACTGCCTCGACGCGGATGTGACGGATGAGAACAAGATCCGGAGCATGGTCCGGGACGGCCTCTCTGATTTCTTCTGGAAAAAGACCAAGCGCAGTCCGATGATCCTTCCGGTGATCCTGAACACGTAAACAGCAAGGAGAGCAGCTCATGGCTAGACCTGAGGCGGGAAGCCGATACGACGACAGGAAGACGTTCCTCGATATCATGGGAACGATGCTGAAGTACGTTCTGATTATCGTACTCATTCTGGCCTTTATCCGGCTCTCCCAGAAGGCCTATGCCATCGGCTATGCGGTCTTCTCCGAGGAGACGGTGGACCCCGCGGGCTCGGGCACCGAGGTCTCGGTGGAGATCACCTCCTCCATGACGGTCAATGACATCGGAGACCTCTTGGAGAGTGACGGCCTTTTGAAGGACGGCTCCGTCTTCCCGTTCCAGGAGCGGTTTTCCTCCTGGCACGGCGAGATCATGCCAGGCACCTATCAGCTCTCCTCTGATCAGACGCCGGATGCAATGCTCGAGACGATGGCAACGGATTACACCGACGGAGAGACCGGGGCGGAGAACGATCTCGGAAAGGCCCTGAGAGAGGTGCTGTTTTCAGGCTGAGGCATGGAAGACAATCGGGAGACATTTGATCATTCAGATACCATACAGGAAGAGCGCATTCTGACGTTCATGGAATCCATGGGCGGAAGCAATACGCCCTTTCTTCAGGAAAAGGAGAGAGAGGCTCTGGCGGAAGACATCCCGATCATTCGGGAGCAGACCCAGAGCCTGATTCGTTTTCTTCTGGAACTGCGCCGTCCAAAGAACATCCTGGAGGTGGGAGCGGCGACGGGCTTTTCCTCGCTCTTTCTCAGAACCTATGCGGACAAAGACGCAAAGATCACGACAATCGAGCGGGATCCGGAGCGGGCAGAGCGGGCAAGGCTCCACTACCGGGAGGCCGAGGAAGCGGGGGTGTTTCAGGGAACGCCCGGCATCACGCTCCTCGAGGGCGATGCGGCGGACATCCTGAAGACGCTGGAGGGGGAATACGATTTTCTCTTCATGGATGCTGCAAAGGGGCAGTACGGGAACTTCCTCCCGGAGGTTCTGCGGCTTCTATCCCCGGGCGGCCTCCTTCTCTCCGACAACATCTTCAAGGACGGGGAGATCCTGGAGTCCCGCTTTGCGGTAAAGCGGCGGGACCGGACGATCCACCGGCGCATGCGGGACTATCTGTATCAGCTGACGCATGACGAGAGGCTGCAGACCCTCCTTTTGCAGGAGGGAGACGGCGCAGCACTCTCCGTGAGAAAGAGCAATTCATGAGTGAAACAACGGGAATCCGGAAAAAGCCGGAACTTCTGTGCCCTGCAAAGGACCTGGAGGTCTTGAAGACCGCCGTGGACTTCGGCGCGGATGCAGTCTACATCGGCGGCGAGTCCTATGGCCTTCGCGCCAAGGCGAAGAACTTTTCGAAGGAGGAGATGGCAGAGGGCATCGCCTATGCCCATGAAAGGGGCAGAAAGGTCCATGTGACCGCAAACATCCTTGCCCACAACGCAGACCTTGCGGGGGCGGCGGAATACTTCCGCGAGCTCGAGGAGCTCCGCCCCGACGCGGTCCTCATTGCAGACCCCGGGATGTTTGTGCTGGCAAGGCAGAACTGCCCGGATGTTGACATCCACATCTCGACACAGGCAAACAACACCAACAGCGGGACCTTTCATTTCTGGGCGGCCCAGGGCGCAAAGCGCGTTGTCTGCGCGAGGGAGCTCTCGCTGAATGAGATCCGGCAGATTCGCAGGGACACCCCGAAGGACCTGGAGATTGAGGCCTTTGTCCACGGCGCCATGTGCATCTCCTATTCCGGCAGGTGCCTGCTCTCGAGCTACTTCACGGGGCGGGATGCAAACCGCGGTGCCTGCACCCATCCCTGCCGCTGGAAGTATGCGGTCATGGAGGAGTCAAGGCCCGGGGAGTACCTTCCCATCGAGGAGAATGAGCGCGGAACCTTTATCTTCAACTCCAGGGACCTGTGCATGATCGACCACATCCCGGAACTTCTGGATGCAGGCCTCGACTCCCTGAAGATTGAGGGAAGGATGAAGACGGCGCTCTATGTCGCCACGGTGGCAAGAACCTACCGGAAGGCCATCGATGACTGCATGGAGAGCGAGGAGAAGTACCGGGCAAACCTCCCCTGGTACCGGGAGGAGATCAGAAAGTGCACCTACCGGCGCTTTACGACGGGCTTTTACTTCGGGCGGCCGGATGCCGACTCCATGGTCTACGACAGCAACACCTACGTCTCCGAGTCCGTGTGGCTTGGAATCGTGGAGGACGTGGACGAAAGGGGCCGTGTGAAGTTCATGCAGCGGAACAAGTTCCGGGTCGGCGATGAGATTGAGATCATGGAGCCGGACGGAACGGACATCCGGACGAAGGTGCTGGGCCTGTACACGGAGGAGGGGGAATCCGTACCAGATGCCCCGCATCCGCAGCAGATCCTCTGGGCACAGCTGGACAAAAACGCCCGAAAGGGCGATCTTTTAAGAACCACGGGAACAGAGCACGCGGAGTGAAACCGCAGAGCAGAGAACGGAGAACAGCATGGAAGAAAAAGAGAGGATTGATGCGCTGTACGCAAAGAACGTCTTTACCGTCGCGAAGATGAAGGAGCGGCTCCCCAAGAGCGTCTTCAAAAATGTCCTTGGCGTCATGAAGAACGGCGGGGACCTGTCGCTGTCCGATGCGGACGTGATGGCAAAGGCCATGAAGGACTGGGCCATGGAGAACGGGGCGACCCACTACACCCACTGGTTCCAGCCGCTGACCGGGATCACGGCCGAGAAGCACGACGCCTTCGTCGGCATGCCCGACGAGGAGGGCCGCATGGTGACGACGTTCACCGGCAAGGACCTGATCAAGGGCGAGCCCGATGCCTCGAGCTTTCCCTCCGGCGGCCTTCGCTCCACGTTTGAGGCGAGGGGCTACACCGCATGGGATGTGACCAGCCCTGCCTTCCTGAAGGAGGCAGGCACCGGCGTCACGCTCTGCATCCCCACGGCGTTCTACTCCTACAAGGGCGAGGCACTGGACAAGAAGACCCCGCTCCTTCGCTCCATGGAGGCATTAAACCGCCAGGCGCTCCGGATCGTGAGGCTCTTTGGTGACACCCAGTCCACGAGAGTGACCTCCAGCACCGGTGCGGAGCAGGAGTACTTTCTCGTCGACGCGAAGGAGTACCTGCAGAGAACCGACCTCATCTTCACGGGCCGCACGCTCTTTGGCGCCCCTGCCCCGAAGGGACAGGAGATGGAGGATCACTACTTCGGCGTCATCCGCGAGAGAGTCGGAGAGTTCATGAAGGACCTGAACGCGGAACTCTGGAAGCTCGGTGTCCCGGCAAAGACCCAGCACAACGAGGTGGCGCCGGGCCAGCATGAGCTCGCGCCGGTCTTTGAGGAATCCAACCTTGCAACCGACCACAACCAGCTGATCATGGAGACCATGAAGCGGGTGGCGGAGCACCACGGCCTCCGGGTCCTGCTGCACGAAAAGCCCTTTGCCGGCGTCAACGGCTCCGGCAAGCACAACAACTGGTCTCTGACGACGGACACCGGCGTCAACCTCCTGGATCCGGGCGAGACCCCGGAGCGGAACATCCGCTTCCTTCTCGTCCTCTCCTGCATCGTCAAGGCCGTGGACACCCACGCAGACCTTCTGCGCCAGAGCGCCTCAGACGTGGGAAATGACCTGCGCCTTGGCGCCAATGAGGCACCGCCGGCCATCGTCTCCATGTTCCTCGGCGAGCAGCTCGACGACGTCGTGCGCCAGCTCGTGGAGACCGGCATCGCTGACCGCCACATCAAGGGCGGCGTGTTAAAGACCGGCGTCTCCACGCTCCCCGACATCCGCAAGGATGCGACGGACCGGAACCGGACCTCTCCGTTTGCGTTTACCGGCAACAAGTTTGAGTTCCGCATGGTGGGCTCCTCCGACTCCATGGCGACGTCCACGACGACGCTGAATGCGATCGTCGCCGAGGCGTTCTCCGATGCGGCGGACGAGCTCGAGGGAGCACAGGACTTTGACATGGCGGTCCACGACCTCATCAAGAAGAACCTGACCGAGCACCAGCGGATCATCTTTGAGGGCAACGGCTACTCGAAGGAGTGGGTGGAGGAGGCGGCGCGCCGCGGCCTTCCGAACATCCCCTCCACGATTGAGGCTGTGCCGTCGCTTACGACGGACAAGGCGGTAAAGCTGTTCGAGAAGTTCGGCATCTTCACGAAGACCGAGCTCGAGTCCCGCTCCGAGATCATCTATGAGAACTACGCCAAGACGAAGAACATCGAGGCACTGACAATGATCGACATGGCGCAGAAGCAGATCCTGCCCGCCTGCATGAAGTTTGCAGGGGAGCAGGCGGAGACGATCCGTGATGCTGCGGAGGCGGGAGCCGTCTTCCACACCCAGACAAAGCTCCTGCAGAAGACTGTGGGGCTGATCGACAGCGCCCAGGACGCCCTGGACCAGCTGGAGCACCTCGTGGAGGAGGCCCAGAAGATCGGGGACGCCAGGGAGCAGGCGTTTTTCTACAAGGATACTGTGGACCCTGCCATGGCAGAGCTGAGAAAGCCCTGCGATGTGCTCGAGACCGTTGTGGACAAGAAGGAATGGCCGTTCCCGACCTATGAGGACATGCTGTTCGAGCTGTAATGAGGGTGGAGTAGTACACTGGAAAGGGATATGGAATGCGCATCATAGTAGTCGGCTGCGGCAAGGTCGGAAGGACCATTGTGGAGCGGCTGAGCGGTGAAGGCCACGACATCGCGGTCATCGATACGGACAGCGATGTGATCACCGACGTCACGGACAACTTTGACGTGATGGGTGTGGTGGGAAACGGAGCCAGCTACTCCGTGCTGAAGGAAGCGGGCATTGAGGACACGAACCTACTCATCGCCGTGACGGATTCGGACGAGCTGAACCTGCTGTGCTGCCTCTTTGCCAAGAAGGCGGGAGACTGCAGCACGGTGGCAAGGGTCCGGAACCCCCTGTACAACGACGAGATTGGGTACATCCGGGAGGAACTTGGCCTGTCCATGACGATCAACCCGGAGCGGGCGGCGGCATCGGAGATCTCAAGACTCCTTCGCTTCCCCTCTGCCATCAAGATCGATACCTTTGCAAGGGGGAGGGTGGAACTTCTGCAGTTTGTGATCCCGCAGGGCTCCATCCTGGATAACTGCTCCCTGACAGAACTCGGAAGCCGCGTGAAGGCGGAGGTCCTCGTCTGCGCCGTGCAGCGGCGGGGCGAGGTTGTCATCCCCGGCGGTTCCTTTGTGCTGCATGCGGGCGACACGGCGAGCGTCATCGCAGAGCCCTCCCATGCGCGCAACTTCTTCTCCAAGATCGGCGTTGAGATCCACCGGGTCGCAAACACGATGATCGTCGGCGGCGGCACCATCGCCTACTACCTGGCAAAGCAGCTCCTCTCCTATGGGATCGGGGTCAAGATCATCGAGAAGGACCGCAGCCGCTGCGAGTGGCTCTCCCAGAACCTGCCCAAGGCCATCATCATCAACGGGGATGGCACGGACCAGGACATCCTGATGGAGGAGGGCATTGAGACCTGTGAGTCCTTTGTCACCCTGACCGGCATCGACGAGGAGAACATCTTCCTGTCCCTGTTTGCCCAGCAGTGCAACCAGTCGGCAAAGGTCATCACGAAGACGAACCGGATCTCCATTGACACGATCATCGACCGGCTGAACCTGGGCAGCATGATCCATCCCAAGAACATCACGGCGGAGTCCATCATCCGGTACGCGCGCGCCATGCAGAACTCCCTCGGCAGCAACGTGGAGACGCTCTACTACATCGTGGAGGGCAAGGCAGAGGCTCTGGAATTTGCCATCCACAACGAGCCCTCTGTCGTGAACATTCCGCTGGCAAAGCTCCACACCAAGGACAACGTCCTGATCGCCTGCATCATCCGGAATGGAAAGTCCATTCTCCCCAACGGTCAGACCTCCATCGAGGAGGGCGACAGCGTGATTATCGTGACGACCCACAAGGGATTTGGAGACATCAAGGACATTCTGGAGAAGTAAGCAATGCATTACGCAATCGTTCGATATATTGAGGGCATGGTGCTCAAGCTTGAGGCCGTGCTCCTTCTGCTTCCCGCGCTCACGGGGCTTCTGTACCAGGAGAGGGAGGGCATATCCTTCCTGATCATGGCAGTGGTCTGCCTGGGTCTGGGGTTTCTGCTGACGCTGAAAAAGCCGAAGAAGTTTGTGTTCTACGCCAGGGAGGGCATTGTCAGCGTTGCTCTTGCATGGATCCTGATCTCAATCTTCGGGGCACTCCCCTTTGTGCTCAATGGGGACATCCCGAACTTTACCGACGCGCTGTTTGAGACGATCTCCGGCTTTACGACAACAGGTGCGAGCATCCTCAGCGATGTGGAGGCCCTGTCCCATGCGAGTCTTTTCTGGAGGAGTTTTACCCACTGGGTGGGCGGCATGGGCGTCATTGTCTTCATGCTGGCCATTGTCCCCCTGACAGGCGGCTACAGCGCCCAGCTGATGCGGGCGGAGAGCCCTGGCCCCTCCTTTGGAAAGCTGGTCCCGAAGCTCAAAGAGAGCGCAAAGATCCTGTACCTGATCTACTTCGGCATGACGATCATCCAGATCCTGCTGCTCCTTCTTGCGGGGATGCCGGTCTTCGATGCCCTCTGTATGTCTTTTGGCTCGGCGGGCACCGGCGGCTTCGGCATCCGAAACGACAGTGCTGCCTCCTACACGGTGCTGCAGCAGGCGATCCTCTCGATCTTCATGATCCTGTTCGGTGTGAACTTCAACTTCTACTACCTGCTGCTCCGTCATGACAGAAAGGACGCCTTCCGGATGGACGAGGTGCGCTGCTACCTGCTGATCATCGCAGGCGCCATTGCGATGATCACCTTCAACGTCCGCAGCTATTTCGGGAGCCTTTTTCTCGCCTTCCACCACGCGGCCTTTCAGGTGGCCTCGATCATCACGACGACGGGATTCAGCACTTTTGACTTTGACACCTGGCCCACCTTCTCCAAGGGAATCCTGATGTTTCTGATGTTCTGCGGTGCCTGCGCGGGATCCACGGGCGGCGGCATCAAGGTCTCCCGCGTGCTGATCCTGTTCCGCAGCATGCGGCTGCAGATCCGGGAGTTTCTGCACCCCAAGGCGGTCT
>Ga0256404_1013531_pt1 | contig 10304 bp, 7 predicted proteins | sample RumenRJG_01DNA_FD_185990 | JGI IMG/M metagenome (GOLD analysis project Ga0256404, IMG submission 185990) | Bovine rumen microbial communities from Lethbridge, Alberta, Canada - RJG_01 | ecosystem: Host-associated > Mammals > Digestive system > Stomach > Rumen | place: Canada: Alberta | collected...
TGACAAACACGAAATCTACAACGACGGATTCATTCATTCCGCCTTCGACATCCTCGGCCAGGCAAAAGACCTTGCGGAGAACGATGAAATCCGCGAACGCGTGGAACGCGTGACGATGCAGCCTCTTTACCTTTACTACATGAAAAACAAGGAGAAGGCCCGCTCAGACGGCAGGTGGGACGAACTCATCACCCTGATGAACAGGTACCAGGCACGCCCCAGGGAGAGCCAGTCCCTTGAGGCCTTCATCGCCGAGCAGTTAAACGATTAATCTTGAATTGCAATGAGACTTTTCCCAGCCCTCCTTGCAGCGGCCCTTCTCCTGTGCCTTGACACCTCCGGCCAGGAAAGGCTCAGGCGAGACCAAAGCTTCCTCGGCGTACACATGGATTTCCATGCCGGGGCGACAAATAAAGACATTGGAGCAAATACCACCCCGGAGATGGTCCAGACTATCATCGACAAGATACACCCTGACTATATCCAGATTGACTGTAAAGGACACCCCGGCTACTCCAGTTATCCCACGGAGGTCGGCAATCCGGCACCTGGAGTCACCGGAGACCCTCTAAAGGTATGGAGGGAAGTTACTGCCAGGAACGGAGTCGCCCTCTACATGCATTATTCCGGAGTGTGGGACTCCAGGGCATTGGAGCTTCATCCTGAATGGGCCGCCATCGACAAGGACGGGAAGCGCAGCGAGAACATGACATCGGTATTCGGCCCCTATGTTGACAGCCTTCTGATTCCGCAGCTGAAGGAGCTGGCAGGGAAATACGGAGTTGACGGAGCCTGGGTGGACGGAGAGTGCTGGGCGACATCGGCAGATTACAGCGAAAAGGCGGTGAGGCTGTTCCGCGAGCAGACCGGACATGACGCCCCCCGCAGTCCGCAGGAGCCTTTCTGGTATGAATGGAAACAGTTCAACAGGGAAGGTTTCCGCAGTTATCTAAGACACTACATCTCGGCTGTCAGAAGCGAGTACCCCGACTTCCAGATATGCAGCAACTGGGCATTCACCCATCACATGTCAGAACCGGTTTCCGCTCCCGTCAACTTCATTTCCGGAGATTACTCCCCTTCCAATTCCGTGAATTCCGCAAGGGTTGCCGCCAGGTACATTTCCCTTCAGGGAATGCCCTGGGATCTCATGGCATGGAGTTTCGTCCGGGAAGGGCACATACAGAAATCTTCCGTGCAACTGATCAGGGAGGCGGCGGTCACCCTGTCCCAGGGAGGCGGTTTCCAGGCATATTACACGCAGAACGGCGACGGTTCCGTCAATCTGGACAAGCTTGAATCAATGGCCGAAGTGGCCGTTTTCGCAAGGGCGAGGCAGAGATTCTGCCACCATTCGTCGGCTGTGCCGCAGGTCGCAGTCCTCGCATCTACCTTCGACTATCAGCATTACGACCCGAGTTCGCCCCAGGATCTTTATCCGAACCATGTGGGACGGGCGGAAGGCATGCTCGAGTGCCTTCTCGACTGCCGGTACAGCGTGGACCTCGCAGGAGAGGCGGCCTTGTCCCCGGACATGAGCCGTTTCCCCCTCGTCGTGGTTCCCGAATGTGACACCCTCTCCACCGTATTCAGGGATGAGTTGCTGGATTACGCGCGCAAGGGAGGCTCCCTGCTCATCGCAGGGAAAGGAATGTCGCGGTTCTTCTCGGAGGCTTCGGGAGTGTCGTTGAAAGGAGAAAGATGGTTTACCCAAAACCTCGGGAAAGGCAAGGTCGGTTTCATCCCGGCCTCCATCGCAGATGACTATGAGCAAGGGAAGGACGCCGCATCCATAAGGTCCAAGGTGGAAAAAATCACCGGAGAATTATTCCCCGATCCGCTGGTGAAGGTTTCCTGCAAGGCCAGGGTCGATGTCTCCGTCAGGAAACATGACGGCAGGCTCCAGGTCCACCTTGTGAACTTGTCCGGAGACCACCGCAACACCCTGCTCATGGATTCCATCCCTCCCGTCAAGGATATTGAAATCTTACTACGGGTCCGGGCGAAACCGTCCCGCATCTTGCGCCAACCGGAAGGCAAGCCCCTGCCATTCAAATACAAAGACGGCATGGCGATCTTCAGGGTCCCGTCCCTGGAAATCTACGATATAATAGAGGTTGAATAATACGAAGGAAGGCGGCCGGAAAGCCGCCTTCCTCAATTATGACCAGCCTGATTACAGTTCCCAGGCGAGGGCGGAGGCGCCGAGTATGGCGGCATCGCTCTCTTTGAGCTGGGAATAGACCAGACGGACCTTGTTCTTCCACAGGGGAAGGACATTGGCGTTCATAGCCTTCTGGATAGGATCGGTGAGGAACTCCTTCGCGCGGGCAAGGCCTCCGAAGAGGACGATGGCTTCGGGAGAGGAGAACTGGATGAAATCAGCGAAAGCCTGGCCGAGAAGGGTACCTGTGTAGTCAAAGATCTTCAGGGCCAGCTTGTCCCCGTTCTTCGCAGCGTCGAAGACGTCCTTGGAGGAAATCTTGTCAAGGCTGCGGAGCTCGGAGGGCTCGTCGCTCATGTCCAGCCACTCGCGTGCCGTACGGGCGACGCCGATAGCCGAGCAGTATGCCTCGAGGCAGCCGGTCTTACCGCAGTTGCACTGACGTCCGTTATGGCGTACCATGCAGGTGTGGCCGAGTTCTCCGGCGAAACCGTCATGGCCATAGACCATTTTCCCGTCTATGACGATTCCGCTGCCGACACCGGTGCCCAGGGTGATCATGATGAAATTCTTCATTCCCTTGGCGGCGCCGTAGGTCATTTCACCCATGGCGGCGGCGTTGGCATCATTGGTCAATGCAACCGGGAGGCCGTCCATGGCCTCCGAGAGCATCTTTGCAAACGGGATATGGCCCTGGACTCCCCAGGTGAGGTTCACTGCGTTCTCGATTTCGCCGGTGTAGTAGTTGGCGTTGGGAGCGCCGACTCCGATACCACGGACACTGCCTTCAGCGTCTGCATCGGCGATGAGCTTCTTCAGTGCGACGGCAAGTTCATCTATATAGGGCTTGACATCTGTATGGCTGTCCGAGCGGACTACGTTCTGGGAAAGAACATCTCCACGGGCGTCCACGACGCCGCATTTGGTGGTCTGGCCACCTATGTCTATTCCTATTACTACCTGTTCTGACATATCGTTATGCGTTAGCTTTCCTTACCTTGGAACCGATGAGGGCGAAATAGAGGATGATCGCGAGACCGCAGACGACAACCCAGTAGCTGGGCATGTAGCCGGCCTTGTCGGCGATGAAGTTCTGGACGAGAGGCAGGATGCCGCCGCCGACCACCATCATCATGAAGATACCGGAAGCCTGGGCCGTAGCCTTGCCAAGTCCTTCGACCGCAAGGTTGAAGATGGCTCCCCACATGACGGAAGTGCAGAGTCCGCAGAGGACGAGCAGAAGGGCGGAGAGAGGAACAGTCACCATCGCGAAGCTGCTGCCGGTGAAGGCGGGGAACTTGGTCTGGACGGAAGGGCTGACAAACATGGCGCAAAGCACGAGCAGGATTGCCACGCAGGAAACGCAGGCGAGCTGGGTCCTGCTGGATACCTTGCCGGAGATGGCGCTGGAGACCAGACGGCCGACAAGCATGAGCAGCCAGTAGGTTCCGGCCACGAAACCGGCGGTCCTGACGGCTACTGAAGGATCGAGGCCTGCTCCCTTGACGGAGTCGGCGAGGTAGAAGTTGAGGGTGCCGGGGATGCCGACCTCAACGCCCACATATACAAAGATGGCGATGATACCCCAGATGAAATGCCTGTACTTGAGAGGGCTCACGGACTCGCCTTCTTCGGCCTGCTCGGGATCGCTGATGGGGATGAAGAGAAGGATGATGAAAGCAAGGAGGAAGATGCCCATCGCAAGGAAGAGGACGGGATTCACGTCAACGATCTTGGTGGCAGGGGTGAGGGTTCCGATCATGACACCTACGAGCATAGGGGTGAGGGTGGCCATGAGGGAGTTGAAGGAACCGCCGTACTGGATGTACTGGTTGCCCCTGTTGCCGCCGCCTCCGAGGAGGTTGAGCATGGGGTTGACCACGGTGTTGAGCATGCAGACCGAGAATCCGGAGATGAATGCGCCGAGCAGGTAGGTGACGAAATTCATCGGCCAGGAAGCCACAACGCCGGAGAGGAACTGCACGAACACGCCCACGAAGCCGACGGCGATGGCTATCAGGGCCGTCTTTTTGTAGCCGTACTTCTTGAGCATGTTTCCTGCTGGAATTCCCATGAACAGGTATGCCAGGAAGTTCATCATGTTACCCATCATGCCAAGGGTGTTGGAGCCCGCAATCTGAGGCTGCATCTTCCAGATGTTGCCGATAGGGGCTGCCAGGTTCGTCACGAACGAGATCATGCCGAACAAGAATATCATCGTGATAATACCGACGATATTTCCGTTTTTCTTTGCCATTTTGTTATAGTTTTAATATTAAGAATATGCGATTCTGGCCATATCTTTACAAATATAGGAAAAAATACGATTATCCTATAACAGGGACAAGAAAAAAGCCGGCACCTTCGAAAAAGCGCCGGCCTGAGTATATAAAACGAACTTAACAAATAGACACGGAAACAATACTTCTCGTATCCAAGTGCAAATATAAAACTATTTTTCTGAACAAAAAAGGTTTTAAGAAAAAACTTAAAACATTTTATCGGCATCCCGGCCCTATGAACTGCGGTACTCGCTCGGAGTCATTCCTGTATGCGCCTTGAAAAACTTGTAGAACACGCTCTGGTTCGGGAAGTTGAGCTTGAAGACTATCTCCTTTATGCTGAGCTCCGAATATTTCAGCATGTTCTTGGCCTCCAGCACCACGAAATCATCGATCCACTCGGGGGCGGAACGCCCGCTGACCTGCCTGATAAGCTTTGACAGGTACTTGGGGGTAAGACAGAGGCGGTTTGAATAGAATGCCACCTTCCGCTCGCGGTCGTGGTATTCGGTTACGAGTTGCATGAACTGGCTGAATATCAGGTTCGCCCTTGAAGACCTCGCGGGGGAGGAGGCGCTCATTTCTGTAATCCTGTCCTTCCATATGCCCTCGAAAAGGAAGAACATCGACGACACGAGCGACGACACAGCCTCCCTCTTGTTGGCCAGGTTGCTCTGGCGGGATATCTCGATTCCCAGGTCCAGATACCTTGAAGCCAGTTCGAGATCGCGTCCTTTCAATGGTATGCACGGATTGGCCAGAAGGGACAAACCTTCCGTGACAAGCCTGTTGAAATTCAGGTTCAGGCCGTGGATGAAATCCTCAGATGCCGCGACGACGATGAAGTGCTGGTCCTTGAGGTTCCCCTTCACATTGCTCACCCTGAGTATGTTGGAGGGCACGGTGACGAATATGGTATGGTCGCTTACCTTGAATTCATTAAGGTTTATTTCCACGGACAGGTCCCCTTTCTCGCAGTAGACGGCGAGATAGCACCTCAGGCGCACGGGATACTTCAGCACATCGAGCTGTTCGATGTCCTTCACGTCCAGGAGAAGGAGGTCGTTGCCTACACCGGCGTCCACGAGGGTCTTGAACCTGGACCTGAACTGATCGAAGTCCAGGTCGAGAAGGTTTTTTTCAGATACCATTAATTTAATTGTTTTAACTCAGGAGACAAAGTTAGAAAAAAACAGACCAAAATCGCAAAATTTCGCATTTTTCGACCTTTTGACAATAACCAACCCCTAATAATCTATTATTTTGGACAATCTGGCAACCATTTTGCAGTATTGATGCATCCGGTACGGACCTCCTGGTCCGGTGACAATTTGACAAAAAAGACTGAAAAAGATATGATAAAAAGGACAATCGGGGCCATAATCCTTGCCGCAGCAATGCTGGGACCGGCAACGCTGAGGGCGCAGCAGACCCTCACCCTTGAAGACTGCCGCCGGATGGCGATAGAAAACAACAAAGAACTCGACCAGGCCCGCACGAAGGTGGAAATGTCGGAATACGACAAAAAGATAGCGTTCGCAAACTATCTCCCGAACGTGTCGGCCACCGGAGCATACCTCTATAATTCCGGGGACGTCGCACTGATCGGCGACGACATGTCGAAGGCGCTCACCACGTCCGGAACAATGCTCCAGGCCGGTCTGCAGCAGAAGATGCAGACCCTTCAGCAAGCCATCGCCTCCAATCCGGCCATGGCCGCCGAATTCATGGGCAGTCCCCTCCTGCAGACACTCATAGGTTCTCTGTCGCAGACAGACGTTTCCACGGCCATCAACTCGATCGGCACGGAACTGGACAACGCCCTGCATCCCGACCTCCACAACATCTTCGCCGGAACCGTTTCCGTCACCCAGCCGGTTTTCATGGGAGGCAAGATCGTGGCTGCCAACAAGATCGCCAGGCTTGCGGAAGAACTCTCCAGGGCACAGTACGACCAGAAATACCAGGAAACCCTGGTAACGGTGGACCAGGACTACTGGCAGGTGGTGTCCGTGGCCAACAAGATGAAGCTCGCGGAGGCCTATTCAGACCTTCTCCACAGCCTCGAGAAGAATGTGGAAATATCTGTGAAGGAAGGGGTTGCAACCAAATCTGACGAACTCCAGATAAAGGTAAAGGCCAACGAGGCCGACATGCTCAGGACGAAGGCCACGAACGGGCTGCACCTGGCAAAGATGCTCCTTTGCAAAGAGATAGGACTTCCCTTGGATTCAAACATAACCCTGGCCGACGAGAGTCTCGACGCCATCCCAGCCCCCGCAAACGGAACGGACAAAGACATGGAGACTATCTTCAATGACCGCCCCGAGACAAGGAGCCTCTCCCTTGCATCCGACATCTACAGGAACAAGGTGAACGTCGTCCGCGCCGACATGCTGCCCAAGGTAGCCGCCGTCGCCAACTATGTGGTGACCAACCCCAACATCCAGAACGGGTTCGACAAGTCCTTCAAGGGTTTCTTCACCGCCGGAGTCGTGGTGAACGTACCCATCTTCCACGGCCTGGAGGCACAGAACAAGGTCCGTAAGGCAAAAGCCGAGGCCAGATTGTATGACAGCCGGCTGGAGGACGCCAGGAACATGATCGACCTGCAGGTCACCAAACTCAGGGAAGAGAGGGACGAGGCCTGGGAAAAATACAACATGGCCGGGAACAACCTTTCCAGCGCGGAAGAAAACCTCCGCACGGCCACGGTCGGATTCGAGGCCGGCGTGATTGACGCAAACACCACGCTGGCGGCCCAGACGGCATGGCTCCAGGCCCATTCCGAGTTCATCGATGCAGGCATAGAGCTCCAGATGAACAGTGTCAACCTGATGAAGGCCCAGGGAGAATACACATCCGATATGGAATAAGGAAAATATACGATATGGAATAAGGAAAATATAAAAAACAGAATATCATGTCCGAGAAAAAACAGAACTACAACCTAACCATCGGCATCATCGCCCTTCTGGCCATCATAGTGCTGATAGCAGTGATCGGGTATTTCGTTTCGAAGCCCAAGCCTCTGGTCATCCAGGGAGAAGCCGAAGCATCCGAGTACAGGGTATCCGGAAAGGTCCCCGGCAGGATCGAAGAACTTTATGTAAAAGAGGGACAGATGGTCAGCAAGGGAGACACCGTGGTGTTCATCGATTCCCCCGAAGTCAGGGCGAAACTGGCCCAGGCCCGCGGCGCCGTAAAGTCTGCCCAGGCGCAGAACATGAAAGCCGCCAACGGGGCACGCTCCCAGCAGATCACAGGAGCCTACGAGCTCTGGCAGCAGGCTAAAGTGCAGGAAGACGTAATGCGCAAATCCTTCGAAAGGGTCCAGAAACTATATGACCAGCAGGTGATCTCCGCCCAGAAATACGACGAGACCAAGGCCAGGTACGATGCCGCCAAAGCCCAGACGAATGCCGCCAAGAGCCAGTACGACATGGCCGTAGAAGGAGCCCGGGCAGAAGACAAGATCGCCGCCCAGGGTCTTGTAGACAGGGCCCAGGGTGCCATGCAGGAAGTCGAAGGCTATCTGGACGAACTCTACCTCACATCACCTGCCGACGGCATCGTTTCAGCGATATATCCCAAAGTCGGAGAACTTGCCGGACAGGGATCCCCCATCATGGCCATCACCGACCTGAAGGACTGCTGGTTCACCTTCAACGTCCGCGAAGACTACCTCCACGGACTCACCCAGGGCGACGAGGTGACCGTCACCATCCCTGCCCTTGACGGAAGGAAGGTCAAGGCCATCGTAAACTACATCGCGGTACGCGAATCCTACGCCACATGGAAGGCGACCAAGGAGACCGGAATGTATGACGCGAAAACCTTCGAGGTGCGTGCCGTACCGGCCGAACCGGTTGAGGGACTGCGTCCCGGGATGACTGCGATAGCGGAAAGCGTGAAGGACTAAGCCATGAGTGTCTGGAAAAATATCTGGACTGTCATCTACCGCGAATTCATGATCATCCGCGAGCACCCGATCTACCTGTTCGGGTCCGTGGGAGTCATGCTGGCATGCGCCGTCTTTTATTTCACCTTCTTCAACGCCGGTCTCCCCAGCGACATCCCCATAGGGGTGGTTGACCTGGACGGCTCCTCCGTTTCCAGGGAATTCCGCAGGCAGCTGGATGCCACACAGCTGGGAACGGCCATTCCGTTCGGTTCTTTCGAAGAAGCCAGGCTGCAGATGCAGAAAGGCAAGCTGGCAGGTATCTGCGTCATCCCCGACGGGATGTACGAAGACCTCCTTTCCAACCGCCAGCCTACGATGTCCATGTATGTGAACGGTCTTTACTTCGTGAGCGGAGCCCTCTCCTACAAGGACCTTCTCCAGATGGTGAACTTGACTAACGGAGCCGTACAGAGGGAAGTGCTCAGGGCCCGCGGTATGACGGATTCGCAGATTATGGGCATAATCCGCCCGGTCGACATAGACCTCCACCAGATCGGGAACGTCTATACAAACTATGGCTATTACCTGTGCAACATCCTCCTTCCGGGCTGCCTCGAGCTCGCCATCATCATCCTCGTCATCTATTCCCTCGGTATGGAGCTGAAATACAGCACGTCCAGGTATCTGATGAAGGTGGGCGGCAATTCGATAGTCACTGTCCTCACGGGAAAGATGGCGGTCTACACCGTGCTGTTCTCGGCCATAGGCCTGGTGCTTGTCATAGCCATGTATCACTGGATGAAATTCCCCCTGGCCGGCTCCATCTGGAACATGTTCCTGGATATCATCCTGCTGGTGCTTGCAAGCGAGGCGATAGGAATCTTCATCATAGGCTGCCTGCCGGTCCCGAGGCTGGCACTCAGCATAGGAGCCCTCTACAGCGTCCTCGGATTCTCGCTCTCCGGCTTCACCCTCCCCATCGAGGCCATGCCTGCATGGATCCAGGGCCTTGCCGTGGCATTCCCGCTCAGGCACTATTACCTCTTCTATGTCCAGGAGAACATCTTCGCCTCCGGGTTCGCCGGATGGTACCCGGAAGTCATCCATCTCCTGCTATTCTTCTTCCTGCCCCTGCCGGTGCTCATGAGGCTCAAGAATGCATTCATCAACCAGAATTTCCCTAAGGAGTAACCATGAAAGAGAGAAAGACATATTTGGGACGGTGGTTCCAGGATTTCAAGGGAATCTGCGGTCATGAGCTGAAACAGATATTCTCGGATTGGGGAGTGATGCTCATCTTCTTCGTCGCCGGCCTCGCATACCCCCTCCTCTACAACGTAGTGTACCTCAACGGCATCCTCAACGATACGCCTGTAGCCGTAGTGGATGAAGCCGCATGCTCCCAGAGCCGCGAGTTCATCCGCCAGATCGATGCCACGAGGGAGGTCGAGGTGGCATACAAATGCATCAACATGGACGAGGCGCAGAGGCTCATGCAGGAAAGGAAGGTGAAAGGCATCATCCTGTTCCCCCGTGACTTCGGCGACAAACTGGCGAGGATGGAAACGGCTGTCCTTTCGGTCTATGCCGACATGAGCTCCTTCCTCTACTACAAGAATGCCCTTATGGCCACCAATTTCGTGATGCTGGACAATATACGGTCAATCCAGATAGAACGTTACGAGGCCCTGGGCTATACTGCCCAGGAGGCCTCCCAGCTCACCCAGCCCCTTCTCTACGAGGAAAACAACCCCTACAACAGGGCCTTCTCCTACAATTTCTTCCTGGTTACGGCCATCCTGCTGATCATCATCCAGCAGACCATGTTCTACGGAATGTCGCTCCTGGCCGGCACACAGAGGGAGAAGAATAACAGTTTCGCATCCCTTCCCGACAGGCTTTCCGGCCACGGGGTAGGTCGTGTCGTGCTTGGAAGGGGAATGGCCTACTGGCA
>Ga0256404_1013532_pt1 | contig 10302 bp, 9 predicted proteins | sample RumenRJG_01DNA_FD_185990 | JGI IMG/M metagenome (GOLD analysis project Ga0256404, IMG submission 185990) | Bovine rumen microbial communities from Lethbridge, Alberta, Canada - RJG_01 | ecosystem: Host-associated > Mammals > Digestive system > Stomach > Rumen | place: Canada: Alberta | collected...
GTATGAAAATCTAACATCTTTGAATTCAATTGTTTGTTCAAAACTTATATCCGGCAGTTTTGTATTTTCATTAACTACCAATCTATCAGGTCTCAATTTTTCAAATTCATCATTTGCTTTTTTAACAAAAGTTCTGGTTGTATTAATGTTGATTATTGCAGATTGAATCCTGTTAAGCGCAGGTGCAATTCTGAAAAGTGATGCCGCAATTAAGGCAAATGAAGCAACTAACGAAGAACTTCTGCTACCGCCCTGAATTGAAATTACCACTCCCAAAATAAGCACAGAAAGAATAATGAAACTTTCAACAATATAAGGTGGTATCGACATATAAAACATTTGTTTTACCTGAATATTTCTTAACTCATTTTCAGAATTTAAATATTTTTCGTAAAATAATTTTTCCGCAGAAAGTATTTGAACATTTTTGATATTGGTAATATTTGTAACTAATAAATTACTATATTGGGATTGTACAGGTGCCATTCTCTGAGCAATTTCACTTGTACGTCTTTTGAAAATTTTATTTTGTAAAATCATACTGGTTGTCACAAATAAACAAGTAACAATCGCTGCTACAGGAAATTTTATAATCAAAAATCCTACAATCATAGCCACTATAACGACATTTATTATGATTCCCAAAGCTCTTAAAATGAATCCGTCTATTACGTTAGGAATAATGTTGGTTGCATAAAATAATTTTTCACCCGGTGAAGTTTTCATCAAATCTTTATAAGAGCCAAAAGTATAATACTTTATTATCATTTTTGTAATATCGCGTTTCCAATTCGTTGTAAAACGGGTTTGATAGTAAGAAAGTATAATCATAAAGGCATTTTTTAATATAAATACAGCAAATATCGCAAAACCCACCAACAACGTAAACATTGTTGGATTCAAAAACGCCAACTTAGCATTAATTATGTGGTAAATACTCAATTCCTGAACTTTTTCCGGCGATACTATCAACATAATAAACGGATAAATTAGCGCAACACCTATTAGTTCCATTGCACCTGAAATAAGTGACATTATAAAGAATATACTAAGATGAAATATTTTACCTTTTCCATAATATTTCAAAAATTTTGATGTATTCTCTAAAAACAATTTGCCTCCGTATAGTTTTGTAATTATTAAATAATCATTAAGGTTATTGTAACTTAACAACTTATCCACTATAATATAGCATGTAAAATAGGAGGGTACAATATGGCAAATCCGATATTGAACGAAAAATTTGGTGATGAGGCAAAAGGAACTTGTCCGATAGAAAGAACTCTTGATAGCATAAACCCGAATGTGGATACTCCGGTTTATGATGGTGAATTGGTAATAGATTCAGAGCCAATGACAATATCAGGAACAATGAATAAACTTGCACTTTTATTTGGATTTGTATTGATTGGTGCATTTTTAACCTGGTCACAATTTAACGCAGGCATGACTGATAAAGTTAATATGCTTATGATCGGGGGCGGAATTTTAGGATTTATCCTTGCAATGGTAATTATATTCCAAAAAACAACCGCAAAATTTTTGGCACCGATTTATGCAATATGCGAAGGCTTATTGCTCGGTGGAATTTCGGCTATATTTGAAAAGGCATATCCGGGTGTTGTTTTCCAAGCAGTGTCTGGATCTTTTGCAGCATTTGCAATAGTTCTTTTTCTTTACAAATCAAGAGCTATACGATATACACAAAAATTTGCAGCCGTAATGCTTACGGCACTTTTGTCAATTTGTGTGATTTATTTAATTCAATTTTTTGCAGGATTCTTCGGTCGTTCAATACCGCTTATATTTGAAAGTGGTCCAATCGGAATTGGTTTTAGCGCAGTAGTTGTTGTAATAGCTGCACTTTCTTTTATACAAGATTTCAATTTTATTGAGCTTGCAACCGAAAAAATGCTCCCTAAATATTACGAATGGTATGGAGCGTTCGGAGTTCTTTTGACATTTATCTGGTTGTACATGGAAATCTTAAGATTACTTGCAAAGCTGAGGCAACGATAATCACACTATTTATTAGCGTTTATCAAGCTTAAATGTTAATAAATTTTAATATGTTTGTTACATCTGTCATCATAAGGTTATACTTTTTAATAATATATTTTATTGATATAAAATTTATTAAAATCTTATGTATGAACATACGTGAAGAAATAAAAGTCGGTATTGCAAGACGAGGGACAACTTTAAAAAAGGTTAGTGAGGAGCTTAGTAAAAGAAAAAAACAAACACTACTCCTATAATAATCTTTCAAATAAATTACGCAACGAAACAATTAAATTCAGTGAAGTTGAGGAAATTTTGAGTATCCTCAATTATAAAATTGAAATAAAAGACATCACGTAAAATAGATTTTGATAATAAAAATTACTTAGTCACAATCATTTCACAATTTAAACAATCAAAATCAAGACTGTATCTTGCACCCGAATCATCAATTAAATAAAGTTTTTCCGGCGATTTGCACATATTATGGGCAAATTTAAGGCAGTGTTTTGTTCGCATCAGCTCTCTATTTTTTACATGTTTAGTAGATTCCATGCTCATTTCAAGAACTTTGCAGCCGCAATTTTCATAAAATAATTTTGCTTTTGAATTATGAATATTTCCTCGATAATCAATTTTTTCAATTGGAAATTGTTTATAATTAAGCGATTTTTGAACATTTCTTTTATAATTATTGAATCTTTTCGCCATTAATTTTTCGAAAATAATTCTTCTATATTCATTAATTTTTGAAATAGGCATAAATGGTGGAGTTTGTAAAATTTCAATTTTTTCGACATAAAAATCACTATTCCCTGTTTTTTTAAGTTGATTTTTGAAATTTTCAATCAATTTTTCAGCATTTAGAGGTGATTTATTTTCTAAAAATATAATTGTTATTTCATTTTCATCTTCATCAATTACTTTTATGGAATTTTTATCAATAAAGAAATCAACTTTTATTTTTCTTGAAAACTCTGCATTTGCGAGTGTTTTATTAAAATTTTTATCTAAATTTCTAAAAATTTTACATCCTGATTTTATTTGCGGCATTTTTGACGGGAAAATTTTATTCCCTTCCACTTTGTTTACTGAAAATCCCAACAATTCACCGTCATTAAAAAAACAGAGCCCATCTTGATTGTTTAAGATGGTATCTGAGTTCATTATCAAACAATTTGGTAAAACTTTTTTTACGGTACCAACATATTCTCCTGAAAATTTTGGAGTGTCAAAATTATAACAATTACTTCTGCCTGTAAGAAAATAATCAGTGTATTTTCGATTGAATGTTTTATCTATATTTGGATTAAAGTTTGAAAAGATCTTGCCTGAAGATGTTTTAGCGGATATTTTATCAAGTTTTTGCCGATAATAAAATACGACATTTTTAATGTAATTTTCATCTTTTAGTCGTCCTTCAATTTTAAAAGAATCAACACCCATATTAACAAGTGATTCAAGATGTTCAGAGGCATTTAAATCTTTTAGGGAAAGTAAATGTTTATTTTCAGCAATAATTCTGCCATTTTCTGTTACAAGAGAATATTTTTTTCTGCAAGGCTGGGCACACTCTCCTTTATTTGCCGAACGACCTCCTATGCAATAGCTTAAATAGCATTGACCGCTATATGATACGCATAATGCACCATGAACAAATGTTTCAATTTGACAATTTGTGTTTTTACAAATCTCGTTGATTTGATTAAGTGATAATTCACGGGCAAGAATTACCCTGGGAATACCGATATTATCGAAAAACTTAACTTTTTCTAATGTTCTGTTGTCACACTGTGTACTCGCGTGAATTTCTATGGGCGGGATTTTGCCTTCTATTGCAAGTTGCAATATACCCATATCTTGAACAATAATTGCATCTACACCGATATCATAAAGTTCTTGAATAAGTTTTTTTGCTTTTAGCAGTTCTTCATCAGAAAGAATAGTATTAATTGTAACGTGAACTTTCACGTAAAATTTATGCGCATAATTAACAATTTCTTTAATATCTTCGATTGAATTTGAGGCTGCTTTCCTTGCGCCGAAAAGATTTGCGCCGATATATATAGCGTCACATCCGGCGTTAACTGCACAAATTGCTGCATTTTTATCTTTTGCAGGAGCAAGCAGTTCTGTTTTTTTCATTAAATTAGGCATCAGATATTCATCGCTTTTAAAATATCACCGAGATCAGTTGACGTTTTAATTACGTCACTGCCTCCGAACTTAATCGCATTATCAGGATCTTTCAACCCGTTACCTGTGAGAATACAAACAACTTTTGATCCTTTTTCGATTTTATCCTTAAACTTGATTAAACCTGCAACAGAAGCATTACTAGCAGGTTCTGCAAGGATACCTTCGTAAGATGCAGTCATTTTATAAGCTGCAACAATTTCATCATCGGTTACGAAATTAATAATTCCGCCGCTTTCATCACGGGCTGCTTCTGCTTCTTTCCAGCTAGCCGGATTACCGATTCTAATTGCGGTTGCGAGAGTTTCCGGCTTCATAATTCTTTCACCTTTAACGATAGCTGCAGCACCTTCCGCTTCAAACCCCATCATTTTAGGGAGATTTTTAATTTTTCCTGCCTGATAGAATTCGTTGTAACCTTTCCAGTAGGCGCGTATGTTTCCTGCGTTGCCTACGGGTATAAAGTGATAATCAGGTGCTTGTCCGAGAGCTTCACAAATTTCAAATGCTCCGGTTTTTTGCCCTTCGATTCTATAAGGATTTACAGAATTAACCAGGGTAATATTATATTTTTCTGAAATTTCACGAACGGCATCTAAAGCTTGGTCAAAATTACCTTGGATTGCGATGATTTTTGCGCCATACATGATTGCCTGAGAAAGCTTACCTAATGCGACATAGCCATCAGGTATAATTACAAAAGTTTCCATACCGGCCTTTGCGCCATAAGCGGCAGCAGACGCTGAAGTGTTACCGGTTGAGGCACAAATTATTGCTTTTGAACCTTCTTCTTTAGCTTTAGAAACGGCCATTGTCATTCCGCGGTCTTTGAAGCTTCCTGTTGGATTAGAACCTTCGAACTTCAAATATAATTCAGCATCCAACCCGATTTTTTTTGCGAGGTTATCGGCTTTAATAAGCGGAGTATTACCTTCATTTAATGTAATAACCGGAGTGAGTTCAGATACCGGCAAATATTCTCTAAATTTGTTGATTAATCCTTGATAGTACATAACTTCCTCTTTCTTAACTTTCTGTATTGTACTATAAAAAATTTATTTAGGGTGATTTTTATTGTTACAAAAATTTACCAATATGTAGGAATAAATTTAATTTTTAAATTAGAATTGTGTATATGGAAAATGTTGAACAAAAACTGGAACAAATAAAACAGAAGTGCATTAATTGTAATTGATGTAAGCTTTCGGAGACGAGGAATAAGGTTGTTTTTTCATCCGGGGTACCTAATAGCAGATTAATGTTAATAGGCGAGGCTCCGGGATATTGGGAAGATCAAAAAGGGGAGCCTTTTGTGGGGAAAGCCGGACAGTTATTGGACAGGATATTGGAATCTGTTGGATTTACGCGGGAGAGGGATATTTACATATGTAACACTATAAAATGTCGACCGCCAGAAAATCGGAATCCATTACCGGAAGAGAAATTGGCATGCGAGGAATATTTACGTGCACAAATTGAGATATTAAAACCGCGAATAATACTTGTTTGTGGAAACATTGCACTAAACACAATGCTTCCTAACGAACGAGGAATAACTAAAGCGCGTGGGAGATGGTATGAAGGGCCGTACGGTTCAAAAATGATGCCGATATTTCACCCGTCGTATTTGTTAAGGAATCCGTCACATAAGAAGGGTTCTCCAAAATGGTTAATGTGGCAAGACATAAGAGAGATAAGGCGAGTTTATGATGAAACAACGGTAGTTGCAGAGAAAACGAATTTGTTGTAATCTGGATGTATACCCGAGGAGAGGTGTCCGAGTGGTTGAAGGTGCAAACCTCGAAAGTTTGTGTGGGGGAAACTCCACCGTGGGTTCGAATCCCACCCTCTCCGAATTTTAAGTTTGTTAAGTTTTTTTTATGTTGAGGGTAGTGATGAGTGTACCTTATAGTTTAACAGGACATTTCATTTGAACTCTTAAATTGATTATTTGGCAAAGTTCAGTGTGTGTTTAGGTTTGGGCGGTCGGAAAAAATCTTTTTATGCGTTACCAAATGGGACGAAATGTCACTTTATTTGCTCTTATTGTCCGGCAAAAGTCCGGGGAAAAGATTTTTGCATGACCAACTATAGCCTGCATTCCCCCGATTTTACTAAATTGCACGGTTAAAGTGATTATTGGACATTTGAAGGAAAGTGTGAGTAAATCAAAAATTATTCTGCATGAAATTTACCTTTTAAGATTTTTATAAAAGGTCGGTAATTTTTTCTCAAAGGTAGGATACTGAAAAAATAAATTCAAAGACACAAAACAACATAATACTCGGAAATGGTGTTCCAATGTGGTTTGAAACGAGTTAATCTGTGTGTACGATGAATGAAACATATATTGATATCAAACGCATAGCAGAAATAAAGGGACTTAAAAGCACCCGCTCAATAAGGATTGCTATTCAAAAAGGTAAATATATAGCAAGAGAAGTCAAAGTTAACGGCGGAACTTCTTATGAAATATTATATTCATCATTAGAACCTGAAATACAGGAAAAACTTGAAGATGAAGAAATAAAAACAACTGTGTTAATTCCTGTTGAAAATAAAATAAATTTTGTATCCGAAAATGCAAAAATGAATGCTCTTGCAAGAGTAGATATTGTAACAGCATTAATGAATATCAGAACAAAATATCCGACTAAAAAAGAAGCAGATGATATGTTTTTAGATTTATATAACAGTGGAATGTATCTTCCGCAAGTTTTTAAATTTGTCGGAACAATTTCAATCGGAACTTTACACCGATGGGTTAAGGCTTATGAAAACTACGGTACAAAGGGTTTACTGCCGCAAAGAAAAACAAATCAACTTGGTGAATATAATTCTAAACTCAATGACGAGATGAAAAAAGTTTTCCTGACTTATCTTTTGCACCCGAATAAATTTAGTATTGGAAAATCTATAAGTTTAACCAAGCATATTTTAGAAAAACGAGGATACGAGGATATTCCGTGTAACCTGACATTTAGAAGATTTGCCGAGCATTTTAAAAAGCAAAATTATTCAAAATGGATAATTATGAGAGAGGGAGAAAAAGCATACCATGACAAAGTCGAACCGTATATCGAAAGAGATATTTCAAAGTTAGAAGTTGGGGATGTTTTAATTGCCGATGGGCATGTACTCAACTTTCAAGTAATAAACCCGTTTACCGGCAGACCGACCAGAGCTACTTTGGTCGGTTTTTTAGACTGGAAATCAACAGCACTTGTCGGATATGAAATTATGATGACTGAAAATACTCAATGCATAGCAAGTGCCCTACGTAATGCAATTTTAAATCTCGGAGTAATACCGAAAGTAGTTTATCAGGATAACGGAAAAGCATTTAAGGCAAAATACTTTCAGCACATTGATTTTGACGAATCCGGCTTTAACGGAGTTTATGCAAGTTTAGGGATAAAATCAGTTTTTGCAAAACCGTATAATGCAAGAGCAAAGGTTATTGAAAGATTTTTCAAAGAGTTTCAGGAAGAATTTGAAAAAATGATGATATCTTATTGCGGTTCAAGTATTGAAAATAAACCTGCTTGGATGAAACGTGGCGAGAAATTACACAGGAAACTCCACCGCAAAATGACAGGAAATTATATCCCGACAGTTCAGGAAGTTCTTAAATATATTGACTGTTGGATTGATTATCATAATTCCAAAATTTGCCCGAATAATGAAAATAAAACAATAAAAGAAATGCTTCAACAAGTTGAACAACAAGATATTGATAAAAATATCCTGAATGATTTAATGATGAAAACTGAAGTTAGGACAATAAATCGAGGTGAAATAACATTTTTAGGACTTCATTTCAGAAACGATTTCTTAATTGATTTAAGGGAAAAAGTTTTTATCCGCTACTCACTTTTTGATTTAACAAAAGTGTACGTGTATTCGGTTAAGGGGGAATTTTTATGCATCGCCAAACAAGTCGAAAAGGTGCATCCTATGGCAAATCATCTTGGAACAGTTAAAGATATGGAAGAATTTAAGCAGCAAATTCAAAAACAAAAACGGCAGTTTAATAAGGCAAAAAAGGAATTTCTAAAATATTTTCCTGCTGAAAAAACAGAAGTTTTAGAAATAGAACCTGAAGAAAAAGTTATTGAAATTGAACCACATAAAACAGAGAAAAAACGGCATTTGACTGAGCGTGAAACACAGATGAATATCCCGATATTTTCATCAAATTATGAAAAATACGAGTGGTTAATGGCTCACGGCTGTACTTATCCTGAACATAGAAAATGGCTTGCTGACTATATTAGAAGTGATGAATACATAAATTTATATGGAGATTAAATTATGAACAAAAAATTTGTAAAAACAAAAAACGTCAAAGAATTTGTAGGATTTATGGAAGAATTAAAATTCCTTCCGCCAAATATTCCTAAAATCGCACTTGTATATGGCGATTATGGACTCGGAAAATCCGAAACAATAAAGTGGTGGACATTTAAAAACGATTGCGTGTATGTAAGAGCAACAAAAGGAATGTCTGTTCGGTGGTTGTTATCTGAAATTTCAGAAGAGCTTGGAGAAGAACCATATTGGCATTCGCAGGAAACCTTTAATATGATTGAAAATAAATTAAGGCAAAACCCGAAAACCATAATCATTGACGAGGTTGATTATCTAATAAATAATAATGTGATTGAGATTTTAAGGGATTTACACGATAGATCGGGTTGTCCTATGGTACTTGTTGGGATGTCAAATATAGATAAGAAATTATCCAAATATCCACATTTAAAAGACAGGATTTATAAGGCATACAAATTTGAAAGTTATGATTCACAAGATATAAAGCAGATTATATCTGAACTATCGGAAATCCCAATTACACCTGACGGACTTGAATATCTTGCGACAAGGCATAACCAATTCCGGCAGATAGTAAAATTAATTAACAAAATCGAAAAAATGGCTAAAACGAATGAAATTAAGGAACTCAACGAAGAAATTTTAAGGAGCATACTCGGTGAAAGACAGAATATTACAGCTTTGCAAACGGCTAAACAAATTTACGCTTGATGAAATAGTAACAATCTCGGAAATCCCTGCAGATAATTTGTTACCTGTTTTGAATGAATTGATTTGTGAGAATAAATTATCGCTTGATGATAATGTTTATTCTTACCAAAAGAAACAAAAAGTTACTGATAAATATTCCATTTTTAAATATTATCCAAAAGCAACAATTGATGTGATTTTAAAGTGTTTTTGTGAATCAATTATTACAACTAAAGTTTCGCATATTTTATCTATCGGAGAACCGCAGGTGCAAAAATTTTATACGATATTTCGTATTTTAATTTATGATAAGCAGAAAAAGTTGTTGGATAATTATTATTCCAAAGAGCCTCAAAACGCAAGACACAGAACATTTTTCAATAAAGAAGTTTATCTATATTTTTACGATGGGCAGGTTTTTATTTCAAAAGATCTGCTAAAAAGCAAAAACGATAAACCTTTAACCACAAAGGATAAAGCAGATTTTACAACAATTTATTGCTATTTATCAAGAAATTTAACTCATAACAAAAATGTTTACAATTTGGAATATAAAATTGCTGAGACACTTTGGCGCAGTGGTAAGGATTTTAAAAGTTTGTATGCTGATTTATACAATCTGATAAATTGAATTTATTAAAACACCAATAAAACGGCATTAAAAACCAATTTGAAAATTACTTATGTGAAACCATTGTGAGAGATGAAAAATCAATATTGCCGATTTCATCTATGATGAAAGGTGATTTTGGTATCAATGGAATTTCATTAAGTATGCCTGCAATAGTAGGTAAAGATGGAGTCGAATGTTTAGTTCCGATTCAATTAAATGAAGAAGAAATATCTAAACTTCAAAAATCGGCTCAAACTTTAAAAAATACATTAAGTCAAAACGAAGTGTAGGGGTAAATATAATGAAAGAAAAAACAGGTGAAATATTTTCAATAAGTAATGATAATCCTACAGTTAAAGGCTGTACGGTTTCAAAAACGATATATAGTGAAAATGGTTATGATATAAACTATTTTTCACTTGCAGAAAATACTGATATCAGTGCCGAAACTTATGAATATCCGAAAATCT
>Ga0256404_1013534_pt1 | contig 10301 bp, 5 predicted proteins | sample RumenRJG_01DNA_FD_185990 | JGI IMG/M metagenome (GOLD analysis project Ga0256404, IMG submission 185990) | Bovine rumen microbial communities from Lethbridge, Alberta, Canada - RJG_01 | ecosystem: Host-associated > Mammals > Digestive system > Stomach > Rumen | place: Canada: Alberta | collected...
TGGTTTATATGGATTATTAAATGATTTATTAGTCAAATAATCAGAAATATTATCCATTATTGCAAAACATGCTTTATCATCTTCAGTAAAAGGATATCTAATTTCAGGTTGAACATAAGAATTTGAAAGGAATTTATCAAAATCAGAATAAGAACCTTTTACATAATCTTTTGATAATACATCAACTTCAGATATTTTTTGTAAATAATCTATATCATCATAATATAAAGATCCTATTTTCTGATTATACTCCATTAATTTTAATATAAACCCTTCATCAGATAAAAATTCATCTTTAATACATTCATAATATTTATCATTAAATAAATTAAATGGATTGAAAAAATGTTCAATAATATCATCATTTAAAATATTAACTAAATTCAACTCATTTGCAAACTCATTTAATATTTCTTTATCCAAAATATAAATAGGAATATGTTTACTATTAGCATGATAAATAAAACTAAAAATTTCTTGAGATAATTCACAAATAAATATAAAATCAGGAGAAATTTCATTTAAAATATTATTAAAGACTTTTTCATTTAATTTACCATGATTGATACCTAAATTTTCTATATCCTCAGAAACATCACCTAAAAAATGAAAAGTTACAGAATTAAGAATATCCAACTCATTAATCTTATCAAAAAAAGAATATTTATTTTTCAAATTGCCTGGAACAAAAATATTTATTGAATCAATTATTTCTGAAGAAGAAACTCTAATTAATCTATTATCAAAAGTAGGTTTATTAATTAAGGATAATTTAAAATCATATTTATCATTTAATTCTTCAAATGCTTTATCATCAACTACTAAACGAATATTATTTAATAAATTTAAATGATTAATTGAAATTTTCTCAAAAAATTCATCATTGGAAAAAATGTTCATATTCTGATTAAAATATGAATTTGAAATAATTGGAATATTCAAATAATTACAAACATCAACCAAATCAAAAGAAGAAAAATTAAAATTATCCAAATGGACCAATTTAATATTTAACAAATATAAAATATTAAAATATATTCCTCTCACTATAGAATCATGGTTTTGGGTATTAAAATGGTCAACATACCACTCATACACAACATTGCGATTATTCCAGAGTTTAACTTTATTATCAGAATAAGTTAAAAAGTAGAAATTATAAATTTCTTTAAGATTATATAATAAAAAATCATATGTAAATTTTAAATCAATCTCATTTAATATATATAAAATACGATTAGATAAAGAAAGCTTATCATAGTTATCAAACATATCCTCATAAACTAATTTTAAACGATTGATTTCTGATAAATCAAACATATTTCTTTTTTTTCTATTTTTAGCAAAATCACGATTATTTTTTAAAAATAATTTTTCATCACATGAAGATAATCTCGAAATATCATGAAACACATATGTATTATCATCAATTATATGTTTAATATCATGAGGAACATCAAAAAGTGATAGTTTATCATCATCACTGAAAAAAGAATTTATATTAAATGAAATTTTATCCAATACATTATTTTTAAAGTATATGCAAAAACCATTTGCAAAATTAGTAAAAATTGATTCATTATTATAAACATTTTTTATTAAAGTAGATAACCCTTCAACTGATAAAGAAGGAACGTTAGATTTTGATTTAGAGTATTCTGGAAAAATATCTAGTAATAAATTAGATAATGGAGAAACAATACCAATTTCATTATTAGAATATGCTTTAATTTTTAAATTATCTAACCAACCATTAGTAACTTCAGTACAAATATTTAAAAAAACTAAATCTCCATCTAAAGAAGAAATTTTAGAATTCACATTTTCATAAAATTTAGAAGAATCTTCACATTCAATTACATCAATATTATCAAAATCATCAAAATCATCATTTAAATTAGAAAATGAATAAGTATAAGATAATAAAATAATTTCATTTTTATCAGAGGTATTTTTTATAATATTTTTTATAGAACTGACAATGTTCTCATCATATTGAAAAATAGGAATAATAATAGAAACTTTAATATTCCTATGATTAAGAATTTTTGAAACCTGTGTATTAGATAAGTGATTATCAGAAAAATCAAACGGATTTATTTTAAAATTATTATACTGGCCATATAATAAATAATGTGTAAATGGATTGAATAAATCCATACTATTTAAATAGTAATGTTTATAAAAAGAACTGCAAAAATATTTATTTGGGCATCTTATTACTTCCTTATATCCATATTTAAGATAATGATTCAAAGGATCCAAATTAGCATTTTTTACATCTTTATTATCAGATAAATAAAACTCCGAATCAAATAAACCTGAAATTTCAATAATCGATTTATTCTTATCAAAATAATTTCCATCAATTTTAAAATCTTGCTGAAAACCATACAACAAATAATAAATTACCGGATGAATATTAAATTCATTGATAAAATTTATAAATTTTAAAGAAGAACTTAAATTATCATATCTTAATGATGGATTACATGATTCATGAAAACCTAAATTTAAATAATGAATTTCCGGAGTAATGTCATTAAAATCTACATCAGAATACTGGGTTAAATAATATTTTTCATCAAAAATATCTGAATTTTTTAAAATAATTTCACTTTCATCATTTATAAAATCTATAAAACTAATTTTTATTGAATTTTCAAAATATTTTTTAATCTCAGAATATAATAAATCAAATTTATTCCTATGAAATGCTCTTAAAAAATTTTTAAAATTATTATTTCGATTAAAATTTATCTCAATATCCTCTTGAGCCGCCAATACAATATTTTTCCTTAAATTTTCATCATTAATTAAATTAACAATAGTATTTGACAGGTCATCTACAGAATTTTGATTTAAAATAAAACCATTTTCTTTATTTACAATAAGATCATTATAATTAGATAAATTGATATAAATTCCAGGGGCTTCTAAAATTGAACTTTCCAAATATTTAAATTCCAAATTATTAAAATCAATTGAATTATCATCAAATGGAAAAATAATAATATCCCATTCCAAATTTTCCCCAATCCAATGAACATAATCTTCATAACTATTAAAATTTGGAGATGAAACAAATGAATCTTCACCAAAAGAAGTATCTTCAAAAGAAAATAATTCAAAAACAATTTTTTTATCGTTAATATTTTGTTTAACCATATTAATAGAATTATTAATAATATTCAAATTATTTTTAAATGATGAATCATAAATACATCCAATTTTAATAACATTATTCAATTTATTATTAGAACTTATTGGTAAAAATTTTGATAAATAATTATTGAATACATGAACATTATTGTTAAACTTTAAAAATTCATTTTTTAATAAAATATTTGGAACAATAACACCATTAGAATTTTTTATTAAAAAATTAAATGAAGCAGAACATTGAGGAAGATTATTTTCATCGGAAGAAACATCAAAAATTATTTTTATGTTAAATAATTTACATTTTTCAATAAGAATCTTTAAAAAATTTAAATCATAACAACGACCGTATATAAAAATAATATCAAAAAAAAGCTTATCTTTTATCAAATCTTTCTTAAAGTTATTTATACTTTCTCCAGAAATAACATATGGTTCATAAAAATCTGAATTTAAATAATTTAAAATATTAAAAAAATGACCGGATTTATTAATTAAAGGAATATCATCAATTATTAATCCAACTACTTGTTTAGAATCATTTAAACCATTTAAATCAGAGTAATTTTTTAAATTAGTCAATATAACTCCTCCCCAAATAAAATTGTAAAAAAAAAACTAAATGACAAAACGATTATGTTTTTTATTCTGTATAAATAATTTTTTAACAAAATCCAATTTTTCATCAACATTAAAATTTGTTAATAAAGAATCAATTTTATTAATATCTAATGTTTCACCCGGAGAATTTTCATACAAATAAATTCTACTAACATAATCTTCATGATTTAATGTATCTTCATCCATAAATCCACCCACATAATCATTAGTGAAAAAAACACCATTTTTAAGAAGTTTTACTGGGTTACCACAATATAAATTATTAGATTTTAAATGCACATTCATAGCATAAGTATTATTATCCAAAATTGAACCAGAACCTATCAAAGTCCCCCTAGTTACATAAGTCATTTGACCTAAGAGTACATGATCCCCAATATAAACACTTTTACTATGATTAATTCTTTTTTTTGTATTAGAATCATAAATAACATGAGGATCAGATGTTTTAATATCAACATTACTTCCAATCACACATTCATCACCAATCACTACATGCTTTTGTTCTTGAACATTAACACTTAAAGTAGGGCTTAACATACTATCTTTACCAATGTAAAACAAAGAATTATTAAAAATTTGCAATGATAACGGATATACAGATTTAGAAGAGGATAAATAAACTAAAGAATTATCTCCCAAGAAACGGATATTACTGTTTACAATATTCACATCTCTTTCACAATATAAAATATTATTCTTTCCATGAAATGATATTAATGAATTAGTTAAATTCGGTTTTCCAATTATTTTATTTTCTTTTAATGATGAAAATTGATTTTCGTTGTTTATTGATTCCATAATATCTCCTATTTTTTAATCTTAATATATTATTATAAAGATAAAAATATTTAAATATACCTTAATATATCACCTACAAATAACTTTTATATATAATTAAATATTCATTAGCCATCTCCCTAGTTGTTTTTAAAGAAATTTTCCTAATATCTAAAAGTTTATCAGTGTAAATTTTTGGAGATTTAGCAATAGACAAAATAAGTTCATATGCTGCTTTAGGATTATTAATATCAATTATCCAACCACCATTATTTTCCAGTATCCTATCATTGATTACGCCAATATTACTTCCCAAGACAGGTATTCCACAACTCCAGGATTCTGTTAATGTATGGCAAAATGTTTCGGGCCATATTGAAAAAATACCAATAAATGATGGTTTAATTTCATTAACTTTCATATGAAATTCATCTCGTTCAAAAACACCATGATTAATCCCCCAATTTTCTATGTCATCCCTGCAATTACCTAAAAAATGAAATTCCAACAAATTATTTTTATCTTCCATTTTAATTTGTTTTATAATATTTGCACCCTTCATAATATTCAAATAATTCGCAGGACATAAAATTTTTATTGGTTTTTTATCCGACGGAATTTCATAAAGTTTTTTATTAATTTTTGGAAAATCCCTACCATGTTCAATGACTTTAAAAAAATTTGGATTAATTTTAGGATAAATATTCAAAAATAAATTTTTTACAAAGTCTGCAGTAGTTATAAAAAAATCAATATAATTAATAAGTTCAGATACTTTTTGTCTCCAAATTGGAATTAGTTCTTTTGAATTTATATCATTAAGCGAACTTAATGAATTATAACAGTTTACTTCATTATGATTACAAACACCAGAACAATACTCCATATTTTCATTTAATAATACATAATATGGACAAATTAAATAAAAATCATGAATTGATACTATAACAGGAATATTAAGACTTTTAGCAACTTCAGGTAAATCAAAACTATGATTAATAAAATGTCTAATATGAATTAAATCAATTTTAAAATTCAATAAAACATCAAAATAAATATAAGTTAACCAACTATCATGAAAATTAGTAGCTGACCAAGAATTTTTTCTAGGATATTCCTTCACTAATTTTAAATTCTTTTTAAAATAATTGAAAACACATAATTTATCTTTTTCAGCAGTTAATAAAAAAACATCATAATAATTTTCAACATTTTTCATGAGATCTTTATTTGTAAGAAAAGTTCCACCAGTAGTACCTGAATGTAAAACATATAATATTCTTTTTATAAAAAACACCCCCCCAACAATAAGATAATCTATATTTTAAACTTAATAACAACTTTTTTAAAAAAATCAATCCATTTTTTAGGAAATAACCTTTTGATAAAATATTTTTTTTTTGAAAGTATAAGTTTATTTTTAAAATCATATATAGAATCTGCATCATCATTTATAATATATTTAAACAACAAGCGATTATTATAACCATTAGGAACAAAATCCAAAGAATCACATTTTAAAATAAACCATCGAAAAATAGGTAATATTTCAATTATATCCTTTTTAGACAAATTACTTCTCAAAAATTGGGATAAAAAAAAATTCAAATTACATTCACAACGATATCTAAACAAATATTCCTTATCCAAATTAACAAAATAATCATATAAGTATTTCTCAGAAACCAAACCTTCAGATAAATATTTCAAAGTGACATTATTTGTAGTAGAATTTTTATTTAAATCATGAAAACAAACTAAAGTATCCTTTAAATAAATAATACCCGATGCATTTAAAAAAACTTTAATCATGAAAATGGCATCTTCACCCAAAATTGTTGGAAACAATATATTATTATTCAGAAGGAACTCCTTTCGAAAAAGTTTTGTCCAAATTGATGGTGGCGGAAATCCAATAAAACGCTCATTATCAACAAGTGAATTAAAATAACCTGATTTTTCATTAGAATAATAAATATCATTAAATTTACTATTATTAATAACTGAATAAGTTCCGAAAGCCACATCTGAATTATGAATATTTATTTTAACATATAACTCTTCCAATGCATTGACCTCAAAAAAATCATCATGATCCAAAAACATCACATAATCAGATGAAGATTCATATAAACCAACATTACGCGGAGTACCAGATGAACCAGTATTATTTTGCAATTCAATTAATTTAATATTATCATAATTATTAGAGTAATCTTTTAAAATATCTAAAGTTCCATCATTAGACTTATCATCAATTAAAATAACTTCAATATTTTCAAAACCAATAGATTGATGCATTAATGACATTATAGTACGACGTATTAGAAATTTATTATTATAAATAGGAATTATGACAGAAACCAAATAATTATAATTAGCACTATTACTACAAGTATAATTTATATTTTCATATTCATATTCTGAAATAAAATCCAAATAATAGTCATTAGATAAAAATAACTTAAAAATTTTAAGATTTTTATCATTTAAATAAATGAAAAAATCTAATTTAAAATTATCAAATCCCAAAAAATTTTCTTTAATAAATTTATAAAAATCCTCTGAGATAATAATGTTCGCTTTAAAAAACCATTCCAAAATCATTGAAAATGAATGATTAATTAAACCAGTTTTATACTTATCATACCAATCATTTTTTTTAAATAACAATAACAATTTATTTGTAGCAGGAACAATATCAAAAGATTTATTAGTAATATTTTGAGTAATAGAATTTGCATGTCTTCTCCTAAAATATAATTGTTCATCAACATAACTAATCAAATTAGCTTTAAGAAATACATCATAAAAAAATATGTTATCTTCAAAAATTATATTTTCAGGAAATCTTATATTATTTTTGTCCAAAAAACTTTTTTTATATAATTTTGAAACCGGACACACAGCAATATTAAATAATAAATCACCGATATTGCAACTAGAAAAAGGAACATCTCTTTCAAAATTATCAATTAAAGATGAATAATTATATAAATCCGTTTCGATAAATTCCCCAGTAGAATCAATGAAATTTATCATCTGAAAAAATAATAAATCTAAATCTGATTGATAAATTTTAGAATATAATATTTCATAAGTATCTAATCTAATCCAGTCGTCGGCATCTATAAAACTAATATATTCACCAGATGCATTATTTAAACCCAAATTTCTAGCACTACCCTGACCACAATTATCTGTTGTAAAAATTTTAATCCGAGTATCCTTTTTAGAAAATTTTTTAAGAATATTTAAAGAATTATCTGTAGAACCATCATTAATACAAATAATTTCTAAATTTTCATATGTTTGATTAATTATAGAATTTAAACATTCATTCAAAAAATTTTCAGCATTATAAACTGGAATAATAACAGAAATTGTCATATTTGGATTTATGAACAGCCCCCCACATCAATGTAAATTAATATTTTTTAATTGATCTTTAGTTGCATTATTAGCTGCAATAGTGTATGCATCACATACATCATCAACATCACCCATCATCTGTATTTCACCATTATCAATCCAAATAGCTTTATTACAAATATCCCTTATTTGACCAATAGAATGTGAAACTAATAATACTGTAATGCCCGAATCAATTAAAGCACGAAGCTTATCTGCACTTTTTCTTTGAAATTTAATATCTCCAACAGACAAAATTTCATCAATAACCAATATATCAGGTTCTACAACAGAAGCAATAGAAAAACCTAATTTTGCCCGCATACCTGAAGAATAGTTTTTTACTGGATAATTAATAGACTCACCTAATTCAGAGAATTCTACAATTTCATCATACTTTTCCTTTATGAATTTCTCAGAATAACCTAAAAATGCACCATTTAAAAAAATATTAGCTTTACCTGAATAATTATTATCAAAACCCGCACCTAACTCCAGTAATGGAGCAAGTTTACCTTTTGTACATATAGAACCTTCAGTAGGATCATAAATACCAGATAATAATTTTAATAATGTACTTTTACCCGCACCATTAAAACCGATTATACCAACACGTTCACCCTTTTTAATTTCAAAAGAAACATTTTTTAATGCAGTAAATATAGTGGATTCAGATTTATTTCGTTTAATCGTACGAATAATGAATTCTTTAATCGTATCAATTTTTTCTTTTGTTATTTTGAATTCCATCGTAACATTATTTACCTTAATAACAGTTTCATTGGAAATATCTCCTACTAAATCAGATACTGAATCATTAACATTTGAATGAATATTTTCGCCAATAGAATTAATACCAATATTATCCAAACTTTTTTCATTAACTCTATCGTCCAAATCACCATCAGAATTCAAATCACCACCAACAGAACCAACTACCTCACCCAAATCACCATCAGAATTCAAATCACCACCAACAGAACCAACTACCTCACCCAAATCACCATCAGAATTCAAATCACCACCAACAGAACCAACCACATTACCCAAATCACCATCAGAATTCAAATCACCACCAACAGAACCAACTACCTCACCCAAATCACCATCAGAATTCAAATCACCACCAACAGAACCAACCACATTACCCAAATCACCATCAGAATTCAAATCACCACCAACAGAACCATTAGATTTAAAATTAATATCCAAATCAAGATTCAAAGAATCAGATATAATTTTTAAATCTTCATTCAAAGAATTAACTTCAGAATCAGATAAATTAAGATCACCCTTATTTAATGATTCAACCAAATGATATATCTCTTCTTTAGATAAAAAATCATCTAGTTGGATATTTTTATTATTAGAATAAGATTTTAAAGAACTATAATCAGATATTTTTAAATTATTATCTGAAGGAATATCTTTTTTTTCATCTTTTTTAAAAACCATAACCACACCTATAATTCTAAAGTTAATTTACTTTCATGAATTCTGAATAATAAAAATCCTATAGCAAAAATCATAAATGAAAAAATTGCTAAATATAAAAGTTGCAAAATATCTGGAAATACGCCATACATAATAGTATCCCTAAAACAAGAAATAGCAACATATAATGGATTTAAATTAAAAATAATCTGAATATTTGAAGGTACAATTTCCATAGGATAAAACAAAGCTGAAGCATACATCAAAATTAATGAAAATATTGAATATAAATATCCTACATCAGAAAAATATGTATTTAAAACAGCTAAGATTAATCCAATACCTACAACCATAATAAATACTAAAGCAATAGGAATAATAGACAAAATAATTGTTGCATGAAATTCCGAATGAGTAATAATCATTAATACAAATAATATAATCAAAGATATTAAAAAATTAATAAATTCATATGAAATTGATCCAACAGCAAACATATATCTAGGAACATATATTTTTTTTAAAATTCCTGCATTACGCCTAATTGAATCCATTGCTGCACTAGTACCAGAAATATAAAATTCATATATTAGTCTACCAGTTAAAAAATACACTGGAAAGTTTTTAATTTGAAATCTAAATAAAACTGAAAAGATTGCTGTAAAAATCAGCATAATACATAAAGGATTGATAAAACTCCAAATAATACCTAAAAAAGAATCTTTATATTTAGAAGTTAAATCCCTTTTAACTAATTGTTTTAACAAAAATTTTTTTTCATTAATTGATTCAAACATATAATATACACTCTGTTAAAAGATAGTTAAAAATATTACGAAAAAAAGTAGAAAAATTAGAATTAAAAAAATAAATTTATTTAATTAATTCTTGAC
>Ga0256404_1013535_pt1 | contig 10301 bp, 7 predicted proteins | sample RumenRJG_01DNA_FD_185990 | JGI IMG/M metagenome (GOLD analysis project Ga0256404, IMG submission 185990) | Bovine rumen microbial communities from Lethbridge, Alberta, Canada - RJG_01 | ecosystem: Host-associated > Mammals > Digestive system > Stomach > Rumen | place: Canada: Alberta | collected...
AATCTCACCAATCCAATCAATGCCGCTATTCTTCATGGGGGCGTTGGGATTTAAGCCTTTGGTGACGACCTCGGTGATGATAGATTGCTTATAGGCTTTTAGTTCCTCTATCATCTTCTCTTGCAGGGCTATCATCTCATCAGCTTCACCACATACCTTATCCAAATAATCTGCTATCTTTTGTTGAATAAGAAGAGGAGGGACAAATAGCCAAGTTTGGTTAATTATTGATTGTGAAATGCTATAAACTTTAATACCAGTTACTCGACTCCTAATTTGACTTCTCCAACACGGAGTTTGGAAATAGTAAGCAAAGAACTTGTTATTATCTTGAACCTTTGGCTTGGCAGTTACAGAATGATAACCAGCATATAATTCAATGTCTCTATCTACGTAAACACAATTACCACAACCTTCCAAATCCTCAGACGTATCTGCAATGATAAAATCTCCTTTGTTCATCTTTGATGATTCTCCGTTCGCAGTTATGCTATCAGGAACATATCTGAGTAAAAAGTCATCAAGTCGGGTGCCTGTATTCACTTTTGAGTGAACTTGCCCATAACTAACAACTGCATGGCCTTGTGGAGTTAGATCTGCTTTTGTAAATGAAAGCCCTTTCCCTGTAGTAAAATATGCTTTAAAGGGAACTATTCTCCACTCCTTCGGAATCAGCCCAATCCATTCAATGCCGCTATCTTTATATTCTCTTGCCATACCTCAGTTACCTCCCCATGATTTTAGCCATTAGTGCACTCTCTTGCTGCTCTAACTCTTGCAAGTGGGCAAAGATTTCTTCGCTCTTGCGGGGAGCAACGTATTTATAGAACTCACGGGTGAAGGGTATCTCGTAGCCGGTCTTGTTGTTCTTTTCGTCAATCCAGGCATCGGGGGCGTAGGGATAGACGTTGGCTTGCATATAGGCTTCGATGTCCTGCTTGAAGGGGATGTTCTCCGTATCCTTCAGGCTCTTGTCGGGCTGAGGCTTGCCTTTTTTCAGAATGGGGTTGCCCTGCTCGTCGCGCAGTGGGCGCTCAACGGTGACCTTGGTATATTTGAAGTCGTCGCAGTCCTTTACCTTGCTTTCCACTACCAGTTCGCCATCCTCATAGACACCATCCTTAAAGGCCATATAGGCACGGCTGATCAGATTGATACAACGGTCGGTAAACTCGTTGCGCTTGTTGCCCAATGACTTACGGCGCTTCTCGCAGCACTTGCTGGCATCAATCAACTGCACCTTGCCTATGCGCTCAGCAGCCTTGTCCTTGGTGACTATCCAGATGTAGGTGGCAATACCCGTGTTATAGAACATATCGTTGGGAATCTGCACGATAGCCTCCAGCCAGTCGTTGTCCAACAGATAGCCACGAATGTTGCTCTCGCCACTGCCCGCATCGCCCTTGAACAGCGGCGAACCGTTCTGGATAATCGCCATACGGCCCGTATCTTTCAGTTTGGCAATGCCGTTGAGCATGAATAGCTGCTGACTGTCGCCAATAGCGGGCAAGCCTGGGGCAAAACGCCCCATGTCGCCACGCTTGTGCTCTTCCTCAACGGCTTTTTTCTCGTTCTTCCACTCTATGCCAAAGGGTGGATTGGAGATGATATAGTCGAAGGTATAGCCTTCAAACTTGTCATCGCTCAGGGTGTTGCCGTGACGCATATTCTCGGCATCGCCACCCTTGATGAGCACGTTGGCTTTGGCAATAGCGAAGGTCTGTTCGTTCAGTTCCTGTCCGAACTCGGTGATTTGTGCCTCAGGGTCTATCTCCAGCAGCTTCTCACTCAGGCAGTCGAGCATCTGACTCGTACCCATCGCCATATCATAGACGGTAGCCGTCACGCCCTCTTCCTCCAACTGCTCACGCTGTGGAGCCACCAGCAGTTCAGCCATCATATAGATAATGTCGCGAGCCGTAAAGTGGGCTCCTGCCTGTTCGTCATAACTTTCAGAAAACTTGCGCACGAGTTCTTCGAAGATGTAACCCATATCTACAGCACTGATTTCGTCGGCTCCCATATAGGCTTTCTTCGAGCAGAACTCCTGAATGACGTTGTAGAGAATTCCGTTATGGTCGAGTTTGGTTATCTCCTTATCGAAGTCGAACTTCTCAATAATATCGACTACATTCTCAGAGAAATGATTGAGATAACTGCGGAAGTTGTCGGCTATGTTATCGGCATCGCTCAGCAGTCCCTCAAACGTAAAGGGTGAGACGTTGTAGAAATCATAGCCGGAGGCTGTTGTCAGGAATCCTTTACGCACAGCCAAACCACGCTGTTCACAAACAGCATTGGCATCCAGCACCTTCTGCTTGGTAGGTGCAAGGGTGTCGGAGAAGCGCTTGATGACACACATGGGCAGGATGACGTTGCCATACTCATGGGGCTTGTACACGCCCACGAGCTTGTCGGCAATGGCCCATATAAGGTTGGCTTTTTCTTGGATGTTCAGTGTGGTCTGCTGTTGTATGTCGTTGGTCATAACTGTCTTTCAGTATATACAGATTGATTATTTATCGGTAAAGATACACAATTCTTTTGAAAAGTCCATTGAAAAGCGTGGCAATTTTCGCTGTGGGCCTGATTTTTCGGCATGAGTCTACCCACGACAAGCAAGACCCACCCCTAACCCCTCCCTACAGAGAGGCTGTAACAAAACTCTAAAATTGGCTTCCGTTAAAGGTACTTCGATTTTTTTTAGTTGCATTATGCTTGCTAAAGACATTACTCATTAACCTGCATTATTCATGAACATTAAACGCTACTTTTTTGAACATGAATTATCACAAATTACCCATGAATTATTCGTAAATGATTATATTCATGAGAAATTTATGGATAATTTATGGATATTCGTGTGAAAAATAATCTCCATGAATAATGTAGGCTAAAGACATTACTCATTAAACAGATTGTCACTTTATTGTCGAATTTGAGAAATTAGGGGTGGGTCTATTCAAACAAAAAAATCCCTTGTGATTCGAATCACAGGGGATATAGTTTTAATCAGTCTCCCTACCAGGGGAGTGGGATGGAGCGGCTTAGGCCATGCCCTTGCCAGTTCCGAAGGGAGCGATGGTGTCGCCGTGGGCCTGAGGAGCCTGAGGCATCTGGATGGGACCGAACTCCTGCTCGTAGCGCATGATGTTCTCCTGCAAGGCAGCGAGAAGACGTTTTGCGTGCTCGGGAGCCAGGATGACGCGCGTAGCCACGTCGGCCTTTGGCATACCCGGGAGGAAACGGGCGAAGTCGAGGATAAAGTCACTGTGGGAGTGGCTGATCAGAGCGAGATTTGAATATACACCTTTTGCCACTTCAGGATCCAGATTCATCTGCAATCCCTGCTGATTGTTGTTATGTTCTGCCATTTTGATATAAATTTAGATTCTTTACTCAAGCAAAGGTAAGGATTTTTTTGATAATCTGCAAACATATTGCCACATTTCGTGAAAATAAGCATCCTTGCAGCATGCCATCGCCTTGTGCTTCTTGCCAAGCGCAAGAACTTTACTCACTTGTTTATCGTCAGCTCTCGGCCTGTCGTCCAGAGCAGTCTCACGGCCCACCGGCCAACGACGCAAGCGGCCACAAGTGCCACAATGGCATCCACATAGCTGATGCCCCACCAGAGTCCGCAGAGCAGTCCGGCGATGGCGCCGAGGTCGGTCAGTACGTCGCTGAGGATATGCAGGTAGGCGGCCCGGCTGTTGACGTCGCCGTCACCGCCGTGGAGCAGGTAGGCGCAGACGAAATTCGTGGCACAGCCCACGATGGCCATCACGAGCGCCTGACCGTAGGCGATGTCGATCTCGGGATGGAGGAATCGGTCGATGGCCTCGACGAAGATGAACACGGAGACGAGGAGCAACAGCACACCGCTAGTATAGGCCGAGAGGTTGAGGATGCGGTCGGTGTCCCACCGTTCATTGCCGCGGGTTTGCAGGCGCCGCACCAACACGTAGGCTGCCCAACTGAGTCCGAGCACGAGTACATGACTGCCCATGTGGGTTCCCTCGGCCAGCAAGGCCATGGAATGCGTGCAGGCGCCGACGATGAACTCGCCGACCATCACGACAAGGGTTACCATCACCACGGTTGCCGTACGGCGTTCGCCCCATGAATGCTGTGTTTTCTTTTGCATGGTGCAAAGGTAAGCAATAATGCCGAATCTGCCAAACTCGGAGGGAGATTGTAGGAGGGCCGTCATTCCTGACGGCCAATAAAGAAAGTCCGCTAGATCATCACAAGTAAATCTCTCGTCGTCAGGAATGACGACGCTCCTAAAACGCTCCTACTAGTCGGAAGTGAGCATGAAATGGCAAACTTTCTCCACTTTTTGTTAAATCCTTTTAGGTACTAGATTTCTCCAGTGTGGTGATAAGAGTACCAACAAATGTTAAGGGGTATGTCTCGATTTTCCTCACGCAGATCACGCAGATTTCGCAGATTATTGTTTCCCTTTTGGGTCCGGTGAGAACATATCTGCGAATTCCTGCTGCTGCGAAATGGCCTTTGAGGGTAAAACATGCTCTAAAGCATCAATCTTTACACATTTTGCTTCGCATATGGAGATCGCGCTGATGTTAATACCGTGCTATTATCTGCGAAATCTGCGAAATCTGCGTGAGGAAACAAGACAATGAACATTACATTCTTTAGTCCTAACATCACCACATTGGATAGATTTCTCTAATTCTCAAATTCTTGACAAGTTAATCTAGAAAATCTCCTTGCCCCGATGCGCTGTAGGGACCTGTCCTTGTTGACCGTCATGATACGTTTACCGAGAGTTGACGATGCGTGACGGCCGTCACGCGTCGTTGTTTGCCGATACAGTTTTATTTGTGGAGTCGGTTAACCTGCATTATTCATGAACATTAAACGCTACTTTTTTGAACATGAATTATCACAAATTACCCATAAATTATTCGTAAATGAATATATTCATGAGAAATTTATGGATAATTTATGGATATTCGTGTGAAAAATAATCTCCATGAATAATGTAGGTTAAACATCATAAAAGATTGGTGATCGGTTGACGGCTACCTGCCATTTCAATATCACAAAGCTATCTAATTTTGCTGTTATGTTCTTAAATAATTCACTATATGGCTCTAGTAGTTGTCATATATCTTCTTTCCTTAGGATTTACTTTCCGTTATGTAAATGTCTGTTATGCAAACGTTTGCATAGATTGTTTCAATTCGATTAAGACTTTTCCCTGGCGTTCATTATATATTTTTGTAATTTGCGGGCGAGTCAAAATCCGAAAGCCAATAAATTGTGCTTATCATCTCTTGTATTCAGAGCAAATTTGAACGTATAAGGACAACCCAAAATTTTAAACTATAAAGACAAATGAAGCAATTTAATTCGCACATGCTTACGCGCGTACGTGCGCTTTGCATTTTGCTGGCACTTTCTGCAGCACCATTGTCGATGAGCGTTTTTGGACAAACAACTTATAGCGTTGTTTTCTCCAATAGCAGCCGTTTCGACAACAAGGTGGAGGTGCCGATGGTCGCTGCGCTTTACCGTGAAGATAAAGCAGAGGGCGTCAAACACACCAAGGACTACAACCGTTGGCAGATCAGTCTGAAGTATGACGATCCACGATGGAAAGACATCGCGGACGGAACCGTCTATTGGTATATAAAGTCAAGCGGGGGGGGTATTATCGGTCCAAGCACTAATGCTGAGAATATGGATGGCGGCACGGACAACAGCAATAGCTCTGCCTCTGTCCATGGCCGTATGCTTTATAAAAATGAGTCTTCGCTGAATAGCAATGGTACCGAGTCTTCATTCACTTATTTTAAGTGTACCAAAGGTAAGAGTAGTGCAGTTTCCTGTACTTTTGCTTATACCACTGCAAATGCCGATTATGAAACCAGTTCTAATAATGGTTCGCAACTGCAATATGGTAAGCCAGGTGTGCAATATTGGCGCAACTTGAGTGGTATCAAATACAGCCTCACTTACAACAGTTCTTCCTCGTCTTCTTTTGGTGACCTTCCCTTCTACGACGGCACGTTCTGCTATGTGAAGAAGCCGGCAGGATGGGGTATGGTGTATGCCTGGGTGTATGATGCAAGCGATCAGCAGTACTCTTCTATTGATAAATGGCCGGGTGAACAATTGACGACGACTGCGACGGCAAACGGCGTTACCTATTATCTTTGGAAGATGAGCTCCAGCAAGACAGGAACGCCAACCAAGATCATCTTTAACGATGGAGGCAAAAACCAGACAACTAAGGATGGTTGGACGTTTGTCAATGGTGCTGTCTACGATGCTTCGAAGTCTTCTGATTACCAGCTTGGCACCGTGAAGAAGCATTCCGATGCGTCGGATCCTACTGCTGCCTACGAGAAGTTCTATGCTTACGGCTTCTGGGGCGGAGATAAGGCTTCGTTCAAGGAGATGACGCCAGTGGTCTATCGAAATGCGGAGAATGAGGTGGACAGCGTGGTCTACTATACCACCATGTCGAAGGTGAATGCCTCTTTCGACAACTTCTTCTTTATGTTCTGCAGCCAATGCTACATGGAGAACTGGGATAAATGGATGACGAATGACGGAAAAGGTGCCTGGGACTATGTCTGGCGCCCGGAGATCTTCGACAACCGCGACTGCAACACGCTGTCCGGTGCACTCTATCAGCCTGGTAATGATCTGGCGAATGTTTATGGATCAACCGACAAAGGAGCGTCTTATTACACGGACGCTTCCAATAATCCCATGAACTTCAAGACTACAGATACCAATTCGGGCAAGAACCAGATGCAGTCCATCAACCCCTTGCTGACTGACAAGCAGAAGCAGAACTACGACTCCTATACGCTCTCGCTGAACGTCACGACGGGAACGTATAATATAGCATTCCACAATGCCATTCAAATCGTTGGCCCTGCTGTCGTCTCCGGAGATAGCTGGAAGGCAGATGAAACAACACGCAAATATACCAGCGAAAACGTTTCCTGCGACACTTGGGACAAGTCTAAGGCCATCACGTTGAAGCCGAGCGACGACGGTACCTATTATTATACGACTGTTACATTAAAGGCCGGAGAGAAGTTCCGCTTCATCGAGAACAACAAGTATCTGACCAACTTCGGTGAGGACGGTGTCACTCCGAGCGCTACAGACTTTGCTCCTGAGAAGGAGAACGGCGATGTCTGCTATTTCAACCACATCAGCCGCAATACGATTTCAGACGATGTGGACCCGAAGGGAACTTCCGGCGAGAGTGGTCTTAAGGATGGTAAGGACATCACCTTCACCATGCCGGGCTTAAAAGATGGCGAAGAGTACGAGACCGAGATCCGCGTCTCTGCCAGCAATGCTTTCGACCAGCAGATGACAGGTAAGGCTGCTCCGTTCTATACCATCACCCGCCCCGTCAAGCTCTTCAACTATGGCAGCGACGGCAATGGCTACACCTCTTTCGCCTGCAACTATCCTTTGGAGATTGTCAACGGCACAGATGTGAAGGTCTATGACATCATCAGCTATGATATGAATGCCAACAAGGTGACCCTGCGCGATCAGAGCAGCACCTACAAGGCTGGCGACAAGTATTACATACCCGCCAAGAGTGGCGTGATTCTTTCTGCTTCTGCTACGGATCATGTCAGCACCATCACTGTCCGCCCGAAGATAGAGAAACTCGGAGAGACTGTAGACAATGGAAGCAACCTGCTTAAACCAGTCTATCTGCCTGGACAGAAAATTTATATGACAATTCCGGAATCCTCTACCCATACCGGCGATCCTGTCACCAGCCGTCAGTACCTCTTCTCTTGGGTGAAGCAGAGCAATGGCTCCTATAAACTTGGCTTCCTGCGTTCCAAGACAGGCACGAGTGTTTCGGAGCGTGCTTATCTCTCTTTGACCGGTGAGGCTGTTGACGCTCCAACCTTCAATCCTTCTGACCAGGCTGCTTACGAGCGTGTGGAAGGAATCAGTGCAGACGATGAAACAGTGTCGGGTGCCAAGGAATATCAGGTAAACCTCTTCTTCGAGGGCAGCGACGACGATGTGGCCGCAGGTATCCACTCTCTCGATACTCAAGATCGCGTGGGCGACAACGAGGGCTACTACACCTTGCAGGGCATTCGCTTGACTAAGCCGGCTGGTGCTGGCATCTATATTCATCAGGGAAAGAAAATCATCATTAAGTAAAAGGAGAATCAATGAAATATATAAAACCGGAAACGACCATAACCACAGCTGTGTTGTCTACAATTATTATGGGTTCGAACAAAGAGCAAGGCAAAGTAAACCCTGTTACAGGAAAAGGAGGAAATGATGGTGATAACATTGTCATGGGCAAACGTGATGAGTTCACTTTTGACGACTCTGAGGACAAAGGTTGGTCTACAGAATGGTAGAATCTTGATCCTTCATTCTTTTGAATGAAAATGAATATGATATTTTAAGGATGGCAGCAGGCACAGAGCCTGTTGCCATCCTTCGTTATATATTGGGGTTGAAGATGCTATATCGTAGTCCTATAGAGAGTAGTGCTGATGTTCATTGCGGATTTTCTCCCCAAGAATTGTCTTGTTTGCTGCCCTAAATATATAATAAGGTATAGGAAAGGGGCGCCAATGGCGCCCCTGAATGAAGGAGGAACAGCGCATCATATTTCTTAAGACCCAGCAAGAGACGTTGACTGATGAGCCTCTCTTGCTATGTCGGACCCTGCCACCCTTCTCTACAAATATAACATTAAATTCTGTAATAATCAAACGAATGCGAAGGAATTCTTCGTTTTTCGACCAAAAAATCTTCGGATTTCGAAAACCCGCCAAAAACACGAGTTTCTTTTAATTTACAAAGGGGATAGAAACAAATACTAGACCCACCCCATTCTCTTAGACCCACCCCAACCCCTCCCTACAGAGGGAGGGGCTATTCAAGCGGTCTTTCTTGCTTGGCCGTCAGGAATGACGGCCCTCCTATCTTCCTCCTAAGAGCATCAATCGGTATTTGCACTCGCTTGCTTCTCCCCTCCCTCTGTAGAGGCTGTAACAAAACCTCCGAGATCTTCACTAGCCAAACCTCCCTACACAAAAAAAATTCTCAAATTCGACAATAAAGTGACAATCTGTTTAACCTGCATTATTCATGAACATTAAACGCTACTTTTTTGAACATGAATTATCACAAATTACCCATAAATTATTCGTAAATGATTATATTCATGAGAAATTTATGGATAATTTATGGATATTCGTGTGAAAAATAATCTCCATGAATAATGTAGGTTAGCAAGCATAATGCAACTAAAAAAAATTCAGTGTGGTGATGTTGTACTTAAAATATATTAATGTACGCCATTAGAAGGCCTCACGCAGATTTTGCAGATTTCGCAGATTAAACTATGCCGCAGACCTCGCAAGCGAGGGCGGATAACGCAGATGGCTAACGTGTTAGTTGCAAATCATTGCCCAAATCTGCGAGATCTCTCCTTGCGAAGCAAGGTTTGCGGGATTGTAAGGCCGCACAGAGACGGGAACTCTGCGTAATCTGCGTAATCTGCGTGAGTAAAAGCGCACCGAATGTATTTATAGTTGTTAGTACTAGCATCACCACACAGAAAAAAAAATTCGAAGTACCTTTAACGGAAGCCAATTTTAGAGTTTTGTTACAGCCTCTCTGTAGGGAGGGTTGGGGGTGGGTCTTGTATATCTTTCATTCTATGTTGCTGTCCCTTGATTTCGCTTGCCGGATTTTGTACCTTTGCATTGTCAAAAGGAAAAACACTATGATGCGCATCTGAATGAATTTCCGCGGAGGCTCTGGCCAATGCATGACAAAACTTAATGTTTCACCTTATTATTATTAATGCTATGACGATTCTTTATAAGATGATTAGTAGAAAGTCGACGCTCACGGATGGCAAGGCTCGCTGGTACGCCCACGCCGTACATCCCAACACCATTCACCTGAATGACCTGGCGTCGGAGATGCAGCGCAACTGCACCGTGAAAGAGAGTGACATCCGCGGCGTCCTCACCGAACTCGTGGAAACGATGAACGACGAACTGCAGAACGGCAACTCGGTGAAGCTCGACGGACTGGGCAACTTCCGCCTCGGCATCCAGGCCACGCAGGTGGCTAAGCCCGGCGACTTCACCCCATCGAAGAACATCAAGGGCTTCCACGTGGTGTTCACCCCGATCCGCAAGAAGTCCGGTAAGAAGTACTACAAGCCCATTCTCCAGGGTGCGGGTGTCGCCCAACTGCAGAAGTATGTGGTCGACAAGAAGGACAAGTCGGACACC
>Ga0256404_1013536_pt1 | contig 10299 bp, 9 predicted proteins | sample RumenRJG_01DNA_FD_185990 | JGI IMG/M metagenome (GOLD analysis project Ga0256404, IMG submission 185990) | Bovine rumen microbial communities from Lethbridge, Alberta, Canada - RJG_01 | ecosystem: Host-associated > Mammals > Digestive system > Stomach > Rumen | place: Canada: Alberta | collected...
CTACCAGCAGGTCGATGTAGGCGTTGAGTTCATTGAGGACTTCTCTGACCCTCTTCTTCTGCTTCAGACGGCCGGAGGTTCCGGCGGACATGGTCAGCTGAAGTGCGTTACTGAGATGTTCCAGAAGGTCTACCCTGTCGTTGATCCTGCGCTCCCTGATGGCCTCGATCTGCTCGTGGGAGAGGGTAGCTACCTTCCTCTCCAGAAGGATGGCGAGGTTGGTGAACAGGGTATTGATGATGTAGCAGAAGGTACCGCCCATCTTGGGCTTCACGGGGCCTTCGTACCTGTTGCCTTTGAAACCGTAGCAAAGCTGGGAGGCCTGCTTTCCGAGCCTTTCCACCTCTCCGCATTTCTCGGCCGCTTCTTTTATGTCGGAGACGAAGCGCAGGTAACCGAGGATGGAATATGCGCCTGCGATGAATGTGTAGGTCACGGTCTCCGGACCGGGCTGGCGGTCCAGGTTCTCCTTGACATGATAGAATACTTCGGTACTGAGAAGGGGTCTCCACTTGTCGCCGTGTTTGACGACTGCTTCCGCATCGACCTCGGCGATCATGTGGGATGGGATGAGCTGTCCCTGGACCGCTCCTTCCTGCATCTTCGCGATCACGGTGTCGAAGATGTCCTTGCGGAGCTTGTCGAGCAGCTTGGTGGTGTCCTCGTCGTAACGATCGATTGCTCCGAGCCAATAGGTGACCGCATGGGGGAGGTCGCTGTCCCTGGCGCTCTCGAATCCCTTGTCTGCCCACAGATGCCAGTTGGCGTCATCCGCTACGGCGGGCTGCCAGGGAGTCTCGGGCTCTGCTTCCTTGTTCTTCCTTCCGAATAATCCCATCATCTCACCTCAGTACTTTCCGCGTCCGCGCTTGGGGGTGTCGCGGTTCGAAGGGTATCTCTTCTTGGGGGTATCACGATTTGATGGATATCTCTTTGGGGTGTCGCGGTTCGATTCGTAGCGCTTGGGACGGTCGGAATGCTCCCTGGGGCGGTCTCCGAAGTCCCTCCTGGGCCTGTCCTCGCCGTCGAACCTGGGCTTCCTGTCAGCGAAGTCACGCCTGGGGCGGTCTTCATAATTCCTGCGGGGACGGTCTCCGTAATCGCGTCTGGGTCTGTCTCCGTAATCCCTGCGGGGACGATCATCGTATTCACGCCTGGGGCGCTCGGAGTATTCCCTGCGGGGCCTGTCCTCTCCGTCGAACCTGGGCCTTCTGTCGTCGTAATCGCGCCTGGGGCGGTCTCCGAAGTCGCGCCTCGGCCTGTCACCGTAGTCTCTCCTCGGACGGTCGCCGTAATCATGTCTGGGTCTGTCTCCGTAATCCCTGCGGGGGCGGTATCCGTCGCCGTGGCGGTCGGAAGGACGGTCATGGAATTCCCTGCGGAGATATCCGCGGTCTCCGAAGTCCCTCCTGGGCCTGTCGCCATAGTCCCTGCGGACCCTGTCGCGGTATCCGCCCTCGCGGCGTCCGTATCCGCGGGATTCCCTGGGGCGCCTCTCCTCTTCAGTATCATCGAACTCCTCGATCTCGGCGTCGTCCTCGGCGTCAGCCTCTTCGGACTCCTCCTGACGCTTCTTCTCGTAGTTCTTGTAGCGGTTCTCCCTGCGCCTGTCGAAAGTGTCCTCCTCTTCGTGGTATCTCTTCTTCTCGGGTGCGGGGGTTATGGTCACGGGTTTGCCGTTGTACTCGCAACCGGACATGTTCTCGAGAACGTAATCGGAATGGTCGAGGGACACCTCCACGAAAGAAACGTCGTCCTTGAGACCGACCTTGCCGATGGCGTCCTCGGGAAGGTTGGCGCGCTGCCTTATGAAGTCGGCGATGTCGCTGCGCTTGACCCCGTCCGCCTTGCCGAGGCTGATCTCGAGGGTGGCGAATCCCTCCCTCTCCGTGCTTCCGGAATTGGCCCGGCTGTTGTTCCTGTGTTTCTCGACCTTCATCTTCCTTTCCTTCTTCGGACGTTCCCTGAATACCATCTCGTGGACAGCGTCGATGGGCTCGAGGCCGTCTGGTGTGATCTTCTCCATCTCGGTGTCGGCTTCCTCCTCGCACATGCGTACGAGTTTCCTGTCGCGGGGATTTACCAGCGAAACCGAGATTCCTTCCTTCCCCGCCCTTCCGGTCCTGCCTATCCTGTGCAGGTAGGTCTCCGGATCGATGGGTAGGTCATAGTTAATGACGAGGTCCACGTCCCTGACGTCGAGACCCCTGGCGGCCACGTCGGTGGCCAGTAATGTGAGTATGTGGTTGTCCCTGAAGTCGCCGATGACCCTCTCCCTCAGCTTCTGGGGCATGTCTCCGTGTAAGGTTCCCACCTTCACTCCCTCGGCCTTCAGTTCCTGATAGATCTCGTCGACCATGGATTTGGTGGCGAAGAAGACGATGGTCTTGGGGGTTCCCTTATCGAGAAGTTCATAGAGCAGTTCCTTCTTCTCGTTCTTCCTGCAGGGGATGATGTACTGCTTGGTGAGCCCGGTGGTGGGGGTGTCTCCGGAGATGTCGACCATGGCGGGGTCGGTGAGCATGTCCTCGGCCAGCGCCTGGACGTCCCTGTCCACGGTAGCAGAGAACAGCAGGGTGTGCCTGGTCTCGGGGATGTGCTCCATGATGAAGTCCAAATCCTCCTCGAATCCCATATCGAGCATACGGTCGGCCTCGTCGAGCACCACTTCGCTGACTTGAGAGAGGTCCAATGCCTCCCTCTCGATCATGTCCTTCAGCCTGCCGGGGGTTCCGACGATGATGTCCGCTCCCCTCCTGAGGGCATTGATCTGCCTGTCGATGGGTGCTCCCCCGTAGACGGCGGTGCTTATGTGTCCCGATTTGCGGGAGATCTTCCTGAGCTCGGTGTCCACCTGCATGGCGAGCTCCCTGGTGGGAGTGATAACGATTGCGGAAGGGATCTGCCTCCCGTGGCCGATCCTGCTGAGCACAATCATGGCGTAAGCGCCGGTCTTGCCGGTCCCGGTCTGGGCCTTGGCAATCAGGTCGTTGCCTGCCATCCCTACGGGTACCGCTTCGCACTGGATGGGAGTGGGCTCCGACCACCCCATATCCATCATGGAGTCGATGAGCGCACTGTTTATTCCGAGTTCTTCAAAAGAGGTCATTGGTTTTCAATCCTGCACGAACGGTACCGCGCGACAGAGGTACGTATATATGCCCCTATAAAAAGGGTTGGAGCGTGCCGGCAGAATATCGGACTGCCAGCAACCCCTTCACGGAGACTCGTTTTCCAGGAGATAGAGAACCGCGGCGGAAGAACGCTCGGCAGCCTTCTTCTTGAATTCCTCGTAGTCCATGGATGAGGAACCGTCCGCTTTGTCGGAAATCGCCCTGATAATGACGAACGGCACATCGTTCAGATAGCAAACCTGTGCGATGGCGGCGCCTTCCATCTCGCAGCACATTCCTCCGAAGGCCGAGGTAATCGCATCCTTCTGAGCGGATGTGTATACGAACTGGTCCCCGGAGCAGACCCTTCCTTCGTAGATCTTGACACCGGTGGTGCTCTTGGTGATGGCATCGACGGCCTTCTGCCTCAAAGCCTTGTCGGCTTCGAAGGCGTATTTCCCGGTGTAGGGGATCTCTCCCTTCTGGAAACCGATGTGACTTACATCGAAGTCGTGCTGAACCGCATCAACGGATACCACGAAGTCCCCGATGTCCAAAGTATTATCCAAGGAACCTCCCACACCCGTATTGATGACGGCTCTCGCGTTGAATTTCGTTATGAGAAGCTGAGCGCATGTGCCAGCATTCACTTTGCCCATACCGCTCTGAACCACGACGACGTCGCATCCGCCGAGTTTCCCGACGAAGAACTCCATGCTCTCCACGGTTTCCTTGCGGTCGATATCCATAGCGGCCTTCAGAGAAGATACCTCTTCGTCCATGGCACCGATGATTCCGATGCGCTCCGGCTCGCTGGATTTCCCCATATCCTCTGCCAGGCGGACACATCCTGCGGTCGCCAGAATGGCGATGAGCACGATGGTTATGACCTCGTAGTTTTTCATAATAGGGAGTAAGCCAACTCCCTTAAAAAGAGTGGTTTTGACGTCAGTGCTTATTCACGACGGTGAACAGCACCAAATCAGAATCTCCGTCGTTGATGATCGTGTGATAGCGTCCTTTCGGGCATATGTGGCAGACTCCGGGAGATAGAGGTTCATCCTGCCCGTCGCAGACTGCTTTTCCTTTTCCTTCTAGACATAGTTGATGTCATCGCCCGACTCCTGCCTGTGGAGGCCGATGGATGACCCTGCGGGAATCCTGGTGATGATGATTCTAGAATGATCGTCGTTGTACATCCTGGCACATATCGAACCCTCTCGGGTTCAAATCCCAAACAGGTCTAGGGCACTGATGGGGGATGCCACTGATATCCCCCTTTAAACGTGCGTATGCGCACGTCCCCTGGAAAGGGTCAGACCTCGTCGAAGTCGACGGAATTGTTGCCGCACCTCTTCGCCAGGCCCTTGGAAATCATGCCCTCCTCCAGCCAGCAGGCGTTGAACACGGCAGGCATGGCAAGGCATTCATAGCATACGTTGCCGCGGACCTCGGGGGTCATGATCTTCCCGTTGTAGATGTCGAGGATGTCGTCGGAGGACACACCGTCCTTCAGGGCGTCGCCGAGCTGCTGGAGCTTGTCGCAGTTGGAGACGATGACGATGTCGTCCCCGCCCTCGCGGTGGGTTGCGGTGATCCTGCAGGTCTTGTCGCATACGCGCATATTAACGTTGACAGTGGTGCTCATACTGAGCATAACGCACCGCGTGCATATATACGGAAAGTTTCCGAAAGGAAACCTTAACAGCTGGAAAAAGGGGATCAGTTGTTGCCGACGGTCTCTTCCGCGGACTGGATGCACTTGGTCAGCACGGTGTACGCGTTGATCATATCAGGTTCGTTGACGATGAAGATCGTATCTGTGTGGCAGCTGACGGTCTCCTCGATGTTGATTCCGGCATCGGAGAGGTTGGTGATCAGATAGGCGATGACTCCTGCGGTGTCGACGATCTTCTCGGGGGATTTCACGACGATCTCCACCAGGTTCTCCCTGATCTTGATGAGGTTGAACCTCCCGACAGTGTCGATGATCCTGTCCTTCAGCATCCTGTCCGCGATGATGGTCACTGCGGATGCGGACTGTACGCACTGCATGATGGAGTTCTCGTTCCACATGTCCTTGAACAGGTTATCCATCTTGTGGAGAACGGTCCAGTCGTTCTTGGCGGTGACGATGCAGGTCTTGGTCCTCATCTCGAGCCTGCTGTCCTTGAGAATGGAAAGGATGCTGAGCTCGTGGTCGGTGGTGACGCTGAGCTTGGAGGCGTAACGCCTGCAGGCGATCATGACCGCCTCCTCGTTCTCGACCTCCAGGTCCTTCATGATCATACGTGCCAGAGACGAATAGTTGATGAGACCTTTCGCTACACAGTCCTTGATGCTGGGGTGTGCGTCGATATACATCCTGGTCCTCTCTGCGAGGCTCTCTCTGGACACTGGTTCGGACATAGTATGGTAAACGGACAGTGGATATAAATGTCTATTGTCAGACATTATGTTTATAATCCCAATTTCCAGGCCGGCAATTATCAAAAAGTCAGGAAAAACGTCCATCGTCCTAAAATATAACGAGCATCTACGCCCGACTATATACCGGTCAGACCGGGCGGAATGATATAATGGACAACATCAACGAGACCATCAGAAAATACGCGCTGCAGAACGCCGTATTCTTCAAAGGCAAGGCGAACCCCAAGGCTGTCGTGGGCAAGGTTCTGGGCGGATGCCCCGAGCTCCGTCCCAGGAGCGCGGAGATCACTCCCCTCATCAACTCCATCGTCGAAGAGGTCAACGCCATGAGTCCCGAGGCCCAGACCAAGGCCCTGCAGGAACTCGACGCATCCCTCCTCGTGAAGGAGAAGAAGGAGCGCAAGTACGAGCTCCCCGAACTCAAGAACGTCGACGGCAAGGTTGTCATGCGTATCGCGCCCGGACCCTCCGGACCCCTTCACATCGGACACACCCGTGTCTCCATCCTCAACGACGAGTATGTCAAACGCTACGGCGGGGACCTGGTCCTCAGGTTCGAGGATACCAACCCCGAGAAGATCGACCCCGACGCGTACGACATGATCCCCGAGGACCTCGAGTGGATGGGCGTCAAATGCAACAAGCAGTACATCCAGTCCGACCGCTTCCCCCTCTACTACGACTACACCAGGAAGCTCCTGGAACAGGGACACGCATACGTGTGCACCTGCGACGGCGACCACTGGAGGGAGCTCAAGGAGAAGGGAATGGCATGTCCCTGCCACGACCTCCCCGTGGAGACCCAGCTCGAGAGGTACGACAAGTTCCTGAACGGCGACTACGACGACGGTAAGGCTGTCGTCGTTGTCAAGACCGACCTCCAGCACCCCAACCCCGCTGTCAGGGATTTCGTTGCCCTGCGTCTTGTCAGGACCCCCCACCCCAGGACCGGCACCAAGTACATCGCCTATCCCATGATGAACCTCTCCGTGGCCATCGACGACCACGAGATGGGTATGACCCACGTCATCAGGGGAAAGGACCACCTCAACAACACCAACAGGCAGGAGTACATCTTCGATTACTTCGGATGGAAAAAGCCCGAGTACTACCACTACGGTCTCGTACACATCCCCGATACTGTCCTCAAGACGTCCATCATCAAGGGCGCCATCAAGGACGGGGAATACTCCGGATGGGACGATGTCCGCACCGGTACCGTCCGTGCCCTGAAGAGGCGCGGCATCAAACCCGAGGCGGTCAGGCGCTACTGGGTCGAGGCCGGAATGAAGAGCGTCGACATCGAGTTCTCCTGGGACGGACTCTACAGCATGAACCGCGATGTCATCGACCCCGTTTCCAACAGGTACTTCTTCGTGGACAACCCCGTGAAGTTCGACATCGAGGGAGTGGACGAGATCAAGGGATCCGCACCCCTCCACCCCGACCATGCGGACAGGGGAAGCAGGGACTACGACTTCAAGGCACCCATCTCGGTATGCCTCTCCAAGGAAGATTCCGAACTTTTCGCCGAGGCCGGCAAGATCCGTCTGAAGGACTTCTGCAACCTTGACTACGGAACACCCGCCAAGTACGCAGGCAACGACGTCTCCATCCTCAAGAAGGGCGCCAAGGCCGTCCAATGGGTCGGTCCCGACGCCATGAAGGCCACCCTCCTCATGCCTGACGGTTCCGTCAGGGAGGGACTCATCGAGCGTGCCTTCGCCAAGGAGCAGGGAGAGAGCGTGCAGCTCGAGAGGACCGGTTTCGCCCGTGTCTCCGAGAAGACCGCGGACTCCGTCTCATTCGTGTTCTCCCACAGGTGAAAGTCACATACCCAGAAACCTTTTTCCAAACCATTTTGCCATTTCTTCCGTAATCTGAAAAGCCATAATTACCTGTGACTGTATCCTCCTTTCATGAAGGTCTTCGTCTACAACTTCCGCCGGTTCGACGAGGAGGAGTTCTTCGTCAGGTACACGAAGGAAATGGGCATGGAACTCGCATGGACCGAGGATGCTCCCACGCTCGAGAACTGCGATCTCGCGAAAGGATGCGAATTCGTATCGATCATCACCACCCCCATTACGGCCCCCATGCTGGACAGGTTCAAGGATCTCGGAGTGAAGATGATCTCCACCCGCACCATCGGTTACGACCACATCGACCTGGAGCACGCGAAGAAAATCGGTATGGCTGTCAGTCACATAACATATGACCCAGAAGGTGTGGCGGAGTACACCGTGATGGGGATCCTGATGGCGGTCAGGAAGATGCGCGAGATCATGGAACATGCGGTTTCCGGTGACTTCAGACTCAACAATCTGATGGCCGGGGAACTCAGGGAAATGACCGTCGGCATAATCGGTACAGGGAAAATCGGCAGATCGGTGCTCAGAGACCTGTCCGGTTTCGGATGCAGGTTATGCTACTGCAACCGCAGCCCCTCTGAGGAAGCTGACAGATATGCGGAGAGGGTGGAACTCGATGAACTCCTGTCCAGATCCGATATCGTATCCCTGCATCTGGAGCTGAACGGCGCTACCAGGCACATCCTGGACGATGCCGCCTTCTCCAAGATGAAGAAAGGTGCCATACTTGTGAACACCGCCAGAGGACCCCTGGTCGACACCGCGGCCCTGGTCAGGGCACTGGATTCCGGGAAGGTAGGATATGCTTTCCTGGATGTTTTCGAGGATGAGTTCGGCCTCTGCTACAACGATTGCAGGGAGATGGACCTTGAAGAACGCTGGTTCGGTATCCTCCGGAAACGTCCCGATGTTCTGATAACACACCATATGGCATTCTATTATACCAGCGCCGTAAGGGATATGGTCTACAACTGCCTTTACGGGATGAAGATGTTCGGAGAAGGGAAAGAAGTACCCCTCCGCCTGGTCTGAGTAACATGTCAAGAGCATTCACGTCCGAGGAGTACGAGCAGAAGGAGGTGCCGATAGTCATACCTCCCAAAATCGAAGAGGCTCCCGACCATGACATCGTGATGAAGTATTCAAACGGCAGAAGCCTCGAGGACCCGAAACTCCCGTACGAGATCGGGATGGGCTTCCTGAAGGGTGAAGGGGAGTTCTTTCAGAGCGACGAGTTCGCGGTCAAGTGGCTGGAGCGCGCGGTGAAGATGGGCTATGCCCCCGCCATGGTGTCATTGGCTGAACTCTTCCTGAAGGATACGAAGACGTACGGATTCCGCAGGCCGGCCAAACTCCTCAAACAGGCGTCGGATCTGGGATCCGCGGATGCAAAATCATATATCGACATGTCATCGGTGGATGATCCTTCGACCAAGAAAGCGTACACAGTATACCGTCTCAACGGAGAACTCGGCGACATTTCCGCATGTCTGGCACTTGCGGATGGATTCGAGAAGGGCTACTACGGGAAGGATAAGACGAGGGCTGCAGCCACTTGGTATATCCGCGCCTTCAAACTTGGTGACGAGGGAGCATCCAAGAAGGCTCTTGCATTACACTACAAGAAAAAGGTCGTCCTCACCGAGGATGAACTTGCGCTCCTCCGGAAGCAATGAAACTTTTGACAATGTCTCCTCTGGGTCATTCATGCAACTATGATTTACGAACTCAGGCCGTACGGTCCTCCAATTCCATGAGGCAAGCCAGAACTTCGTCGCGGAACTCAGGGAGAATATGAAGATCGGATATTACCTCCTCCGCAGATTTTCCTGTCTCAGACCTAATCTTAACGAATAATTGCGAATAAAACTCGACAGCATTTGACAGGAGTCTTTCGTGTTCTTCTGCAAGTACTTCCGCAAATCCTTCCGCAAATCCTTCAGCACGTCCTTCCTCGCGGATCATCTCCATCTCTTCAGCTAACGCACCCAAACAATCTGCCTCCTCAAAACAGTTCTGGATAAGCCTTGTGAATGGAGTCTAATACTCTATCGTAGTATTCGGGGAGAATATGAAGCTCGGATATTACTTCCTCAGCAGATTTTCCTGTCTCAGACATCATTTTAGCAAAGGATTGCAAATAATACTCGACTGCATTAGAAACAGTTCTTTCGTGTTCCTCTGCACGCCCTTCAGCACGCCCCTCCTCACGGATCATTTTCATCTCCTCAGCTAAAGCGCCCAAACGATCTGCCTCCTCAATTATCATACCACTTACATCGATATCATAGTTGCGCAATAGTTCATTCGCCTTGTCCTTGCCGTGAAGCTCGCCGGTAAAAAGTGTGTTAAGGATACAAAGAATGGGTTCGGTGACTGAATCCGGATACTCGCCGACATGAATCTCGTAGATATCCGCCTTATTGACAGGACTCGGCTTTGTGGCCCCCGGTTCATCCGAATATTCCCGCACACGATAATCATGGACAATGCGGTTCTTATCTTTGTCACCGGGAGCCAGCATCACCCAGATCACTATAGTCTTCCGCAGGTTAGCATAGAGCTCCTTCTTAGTGTCTTGAGTTCGACATTTATGGAGGAAACTCCGACAGATTTTGGGAAGAAATACGGTTTTCGGATGGGTCGGTCTCGTTCTCAGTTATCGCTTTCGGGGGATTCCTGAGGAGCTCATGAACGGTATCCGGGCCGATTCAAGTTAAGTGAGAACGGAATGCCTGTCAAAAGCACCAAAAACGATGGGAATTTTCTCCGTAACGGGCCTGATTTCAACTGTCTGGGTCTGCTGAAATAATAAGTGAGAACGAGGCGGGTTTCAGGTGAATGGATAATACTGAAATAACGGCGAGACCGCCCGTACGGAGAAG
>Ga0256404_1013537_pt1 | contig 10298 bp, 11 predicted proteins | sample RumenRJG_01DNA_FD_185990 | JGI IMG/M metagenome (GOLD analysis project Ga0256404, IMG submission 185990) | Bovine rumen microbial communities from Lethbridge, Alberta, Canada - RJG_01 | ecosystem: Host-associated > Mammals > Digestive system > Stomach > Rumen | place: Canada: Alberta | collected...
AATTAAATGGGAGTCCCTCGTCCTCTACCCCATCAGGTATATTCATAAAACCATCACCGATTGAGCTCATGTCCTGCTGTGAAGACATCTGGTTTCCGGAACCAAAGCTCCTTCCACCTGAAAAGCTTCCACCATTTCCGGCTGAAGCATTCTTGCTCTCTGCAAATTCCTGATTCTCTACAACGATATCTGTTGTATAAACCTTCTGGCCATCCTTATTAGTATAGCTTCCGGTCTGGATTCTTCCCTCAACAGCAATCTTGGTTCCCTGATGTAAATACTTCTCTGCAAATTCTGCAGATTTACCGAACGCAACGCAGCCGATAAAATCAGCTGTCTGCTGGTCCTGGGCACCACCTTCATTTCTTCTTACGCGACGATCTACTGCTAAAGTATATCTCGCAATCGCCATAGAGTTTTCACCCTGTGAATATCTCACATCAGGATCTCTGGTTAATCTACCCATTAGGATAACTTTGTTCATTTTTGTTCTCGCTTTCCGCTTGCTTACTCAGCTTTCTCTTCTGCAGCAGCTTCTGGAGCTACAGCCTCTGTCTCAGCTTCAGGCTTAACAACAAGATATCTGATAACTGGTTCCATAATGCGAAGACGACTCTCAAGCTCATTTGGAGTTGTAGAATCACCTGTAAATGGAATGAAATAGTAGAAGCCTTCCTTCATATGCTGAATTTCATATGCAAGTCTCTTCTTGCCCCACTCCTGGATGTTCTCTCCAACAGTGCCACCGAAACGGGTGATATATCCCTTAATCTTTTCGAGAGCAGCTGTTCTCTCCTCATCTTCGAGCTTCGCACTCAGAACAACACATAACTCATATTTGTTCATCTGCTTTTACCTCCTTTTGGTCTCTGGCTTCCGTACCACACGGAAACAAGGATTTTTATAGATACGGTTATGTATCGTAACAAAAAAGTTCTTAGTTTGCAAGCTTTTTTATTTAAATTTTTGTTTTTACTGTTTATTGGTTTCTGCCTTTTTTAATCTTTTTATCATTGAGTTAACTTTGGATCTTGGCAGCATCAAAATATGTCCGCATCCGGTGCATTTTATACGGATGTCAGCCCCAACTCTCATAATCTCCCATTCACAGGATCCGCAGGGATGCTGTTTTTTCACTGTTATGATATCACCTGTCTCAAGATTATCCATCGTTCTCCCCTTTTTATCTGATTCTCAACTATAATAACCGAATCAGGTTTGAAAATCCATATGGCCCCTGATTAATCCCTGCCATCTTCTTCTATTTCGCTGGCAGTACTTATAAATTCTCCGGATATTCTGTCCAGAGTACTCTCAGTTGCCATATAAGCGGATTCAGGTATTTCTTCATAATTATCTGTATCATTATCTTTAACCATGGCATTTTCTTCCTTAATATCTGAATACAGTTTTAAATTCCCGATACCGATGTTTACCTCTTCAGGCTCCGAAACAAACCCGGAACTTCCGTCAGGACTTGTGGATGCCGTATATATAATGCTTCCGTTTATACTTATTGATCCTTCTGGAGTTTCCTGAAGCCCGGGAAAACTTATCCTGTAAAAGATTTCCCTTGTTTCCATACTTCCTAAAACAGCATCCGAACTTATTGTTTCCAATTCCTGTTCATCCCCTGCTTTTTCGATCATTATGTCTTCAGAATCAAATCGGTCATTTATCTCATAAGTTATATTCTCTGACAGATATACGGGTACAGATCCGGTATTCTCAACCTTAACCGAAAAATCGATTTCACTGTCATTACTGATTTCTTCAGGTAAGTTGTAAAAAACAGGTTCCGATACTTTTAATCCGATGCTGGCAGAACTTACTTTTATATCCTCCTGCTTTTTATCTACATATACCGCACCTGTACCGCCTGTCATCATGAGAAATATTATAAGGATCAATAGAGTATTACCAATACTCCGTTTCATAATTACAATAATTCACTATCCTCGTTTGCCCAGGCTACATCCTTGATGAACTCCCAGCTGAGATCGTCTTCAATATTCTTAGTCTGTATTCCGTATACTTCGGCAATGACTTCACAGGTACTGTCCATAAATCTTGATCCTGCGTTTAATCCAAGCATCAGCTTCAGGTCCACTGTACTTGTATTGTCAGAGTTTGCCTCCAGCACACCGTTATTTACCACGAATTTTGCAACCTTATTGTTATTTGTTAAGGATATAAACTTAATGTCATTTTCCTTGATCTCTTCAATGGAAATATCATCAACAAAGTCTTTTCCGTAAAACTTCGGATCCACCTGTCTGTCTTCATCCGTCATGCTTCCTTCCAGATCCTGTATAAACCATTCAACCGTATCGGACATCGGCACTGAGGAAATAAGTGTGATTTCCGTGAATACCATTACATCTGCTTCTCCGGTATTGGAAACCGTATAGCTCAGTTCTTTACAGTCCCCCGGCAGCATATCGCATACCCTCTCATCAGTGAATTTTGATGCATCCACCGATATACCGAGATTAGCCGCTGTTGCGACAACATCGATACATTTTGTGTCTGTAAAATATGCATATGCACCGGTTAATGCTGACATAATTGCAATTATCCCGGCTGCTGCTGCAATTCTCTTCTTTTTCATATTAGTTATTAACTCCTTTTTACCGATAATAATATTTTTGAAACAGATATCCGCTGTTCTTATTATGCAATCAAGATAACTCCGCTTTAGGCAGGTAGCCTGAATTCTTTTTTGATCAGCTTTTATCAGAATCAGAACAGTATAAATTTCACTGTCCCAATGATATCTTTTTCCTGAAGTCTTCCCGGATCTTCACAATTGTTTGCATCGCCCTTTGTTATATATCCGCCTTCGTCCTTATCAACGATCCGGTGTGTAACGTATTCATTAAGTCCGAATTTTTTTTGACTGAACATGACGATATCATTCACCTCCGGTGATCCTTCCTTCTCTTTGATCAGTATTATCTTTCCTGAAGTAAATGTGGGCTCCATAGAATTTGATAAGACGACCACCGGTTTCCATCCGAACAGAAAAAACGGTTCTCCCTGACCGGCTTCACGATAGGAACAAACAATAACATAAAGAGCCGCTAATATCAGGAGCACTGAAAAGCCCGATGATAATAAAGACAATATTTTACAAAACTTAACTCTTAATACTCCCAAATTCATTTGATTAAACTCCTTTTCGATCCGGAAATCACAAGATCAATTACATAATTTTTCTTATTTGGGATACCTGTAAAACCTTACTTTAAGCGATCTCCTTTCTTCATTATCGCTTTTACCCCTGCAGGATAATCCGGCATTATTCCTAATGCTTCCCGGGATCATCATCTGCTTACACCACTATATGAAAGGCTTAAGTATTATGAACTTATTCCATCTGCAAACCTGCGCTTATGATCTGCATATGAACATTTTCACAGTCATCATATTTCTGATGAAACTATGACATTGACCTGTTGCCTTTATTTAATTCCGGTTTTAGGGATTTTTATCTCTGCTCGATCGGCAGGAATCAGATTTCCTGTTTCAGAGACATTAAGACTATACGGAAAAGCTGTCTTTTCCATACAGATATGAGCTCTTACAAATACCTCATAAGAAAAAAGCACGAGAAACTCTATAAACCAAAAGGTTCATTGATATTTCTCATGCTTGAAGATTATCACATTATATATTTTTTTAAAATTGTCTAAAAAACGACTATAGTTCTTTTTTAGACTACTTTTTTGTCAGGAAACCGCATAAATACGTAATATTTCATCTGTATAAATTTTTTTATCTTTATATACGATAAGCGGTTTTTCCACAGTCAATTGGGTTTTTCCACCCTTAACAGCTTCCAGCAATACCATATTGGCTTCGCTGTTTTCATAGGGATATACCAGTCTCATTCTCTTTGGTTCAAGCTGGAATTTCCTTAGCTCATTAAAGATATCCACCAAACGGTTAGGTCTGTGCACCATGTAGAACCTGCCGTTTGACTTCAGGGTCAATGCTGCTGCCGAACAAACATCAGCCAGCGTGCACATAACTTCATGCCTTGAAATAAGCTTTCTGTCTGTGGTATTCCGAAGTCCTGCGTTCATATAAGGTGGATTGCAGGTTACAACATTCATACTGGAATTCATCCCAAGGTTACGTATCTCCCTGAGATCTCCCTGTATTATCTTCATGCGCCCTTCCTGCTTATTTAGCTTTACGGATCTTTCAGCCATATCCGCAACATCCTTTTGCAGTTCCAGACCTGTTATATCTTTACAACCGGTTTTAGCGGCAAGCAAAAGCGGTACTATACCGGTACCGCTGCATAGATCGAGAAGCTTTGTATCCTCTGTAACCGACTGAAGTGCATAATTTGCCAGAAGGACAGCGTCCATTCCAAAACAAAAACCATCGGTATCCTGGATTATTTTATAACCGTTACATTGAAGATCATCTATTCGTTCAGCCATTATTAATCATCCAGTCCTGATTTGGGATCACTTTTCTCAAGCTTTTCCAATGCCTCTATATCTTCATCTTCCTTTGATTTCTGGACATATCTGTTCCCTTTTCCGGATCCGTTTTTGCCATCCGGTTTTTTATCATTACCGTTACCGCCTTTTCTGCGTGGCTTAAACTTAAGCTCTGAAACCTTGTATTCCCTTAATTCCTTTTCGTCTTCTTTTTCAAGATTGACTATCACCTTAACCTTCTGGTTAAGAACGGATACGGATGTAACCTCACCCTTGAGACCATCGGGGGTAGTAACCGTATCACCCATTAAAGGAAGTCTGGAATTTAAAAACTCATATACTTCTTCTTCATTTTTTAAGCAGCACATAAGTCTTCCGCAGACACCGGAAATGTTGGTTGGATTCAGGCTGAGTCCCTGTTCCTTTGCCATACGTATGGAAACAGGGGCGAAATCAGAAAGGAATGTATGGCAGCATAATGGTCTTCCACAGGAACCATATCCGCCAAGAATTTTCGTTTCATCTCTGACGCCTACCTGTCTAAGCTCGATTCGTGTTCTGAATATAGAAGCAAGATCCTTTACCAGGGCTCTGAAATCCACCCTGCCATCTGATGTAAAGTAGAAAAGTACTTTTCCTCTGTCAAAAGTATATTCCACATCGATAAGCTTCATATCAAGGTTATGCTTTCTGATTTTTTCCAGACAAACCTTAAAAGCTTCTCTTTCCTTTTCACGGTTTTCTTCGTGATGCAGATCATCATCTTTATCAGCTTTTCTGATAACAGGTTTTAGCGGCTGAATGATCTTTTCATCTTCAGTATCACTGTTTCCCATTACCACAAAACCATACTCAACACCTCTCGCGGTTTCTACGATAGCGTGATCTCCTCTGTTGAACTTTATTGTGCCGGGGGCAAAATAATATACCTTCCCCGCTGTTCTGAATCGTACTCCTATAACCTCTGTCATATATTCCCCCGGAATAAAGCATTATTCCTTACTTTCTTAATCTTTCTTATTTACAGTTGTTCTGTAAATGTATATCTGTACTACCAATTTTTGAAAAAACACATCATCATTCCATAAGCTTTAAACTCATCGATTAATGCTGAGTCTGACCTCTTACGCTCAGGTTCATGTCTGACAGGCTTTAATTGTTTTTCTGTCTGAGACTGAGCAGGAAATCTTCCAGTAACAGTTCTCTGTTAACATTAATCGATAAATCTCTTATGGCTTTTTCCACCATATCGGTAGCCATTCCTATTTTTTCATAGCTCATATTAAGAGACATCCTTATAATATCCTGCGATATCTCCTGTCCATACAAAAGCTCGGTTTTTGACGTGCTTTTATAGCATAACACATCCCTTAAAAAAATTTCAATAAAGTGCAGGAATGTGTTCATGGGTACTTTCCACTCCTTGCAAACCTTATCCACAAAATCCAGTATTTCTTTTCCGTTTTTAAAAGTGATCTCAGAAAGAAAATGAGCCGTTTCCCCCGACCAGTCTTCTTTGATCATATCTCCTAAGGTCTCTTTTATATCCTTTTCTCCGGCTTTAATCTCTATAACTCTGGAAAGAATGGTTTCGAGAAATGCATCAGAGTTTGTGGCCAGAAGCATTATCACCACATATTGAGGCGGTTCCTCCAATGTCTTCAGCAATGCATTTTGAGCCTGTGGATTCATACCTTCAGCATGCTCGATGAGATATATCTTATAGCCTGCTTCATAAGGTCTTATTTCAACAGTGCTGTTAACATTATTCCTTATGTTTCCTACTGATATCATTGTAGGATTATCCTCAGGTCTGTCGGGAACAATACTTATGAGATCAGGATGCTCCCGGTTTTGAACCCTTTTTTTTACGCTGTTTTCCCATTCTTCCCGTGAGGCATAATTTCTTTCTTCAAAAATAGGTACTGAATTATCTCTATCTTCCAACGCAGGATCAAGCAGCAATAATTTTTCAGCAAAAGCAATGGCTTCAGCTTTAATCATTGCCATGTCCTCTCCCTCGATCAGATAAGCATTATATATTTGATTTTCCGGTATCCTTAATGATTTCATCTATACAATCTTCCAGCACTATATTCACGTATCTTTTGTTAATGTCTGCCTCTTTTAATTTTTCTTCGGAAAAATCAGCATTATCAGCATTAAAACGTCTCATCATTTCATCAAGCTTTGGTTTATCTTCAAGCAGTTCGCGTCGTTTTGCCCTCTCAAGCCTTATATCATCCGGAACCTCTATATATATAGGCATCACATTTTCTCTGCCGAAATAATCACGGGTACTGATGTAGCTTTGAAGAACACCTATCATTAAGTAATCGTTTCCGGATTCTAAATCAATCTGACCGTCATCGATAGTTCCATAGGTCCAGGGTCCATACACGGTATTATATGTTCTTTTCTCTATGATCTTACCGGCTTTTCCGAATTCTTCTATCTGCGCTTCATTTACAAAATGATACTCCACTCCTTCTGATTCACCCTCACGTATAGGTCTTGTGGTATAGGGTGTAACCTCTTTCCAGGAAGGGTTTAATTCCTTAAGACGTTTATAAATCGTATCTTTACCACTGGCTGATTTTCCAAATAAATAGTAGATCATTTTACCTCTAAAAAATCATATCTCCCGGCGTATATCAGAAGTCAATCAGGAAACGTTTCGTACTTTGTGCTCCCTTGTCTCTACAACATTCCTCACTCCCGGGCAAAAAAAGCATCTTTACATGCTTCATATCAATTTATGCCGTCGGTCCGTTATTGCTTATCTCTACATTATCTCCGATAACAGCTATTGGACTTTCATTAATATTATTTTCCTTGGCAACCGGACCGTCACCTATAACGCCGTTTCCGGTATTCTCCGGCATAACTCTGGGCTTTTCAGCCTCATCGGTATAATCGGATTCTTCATAATCCCTGTCTTCAATAGTCTCAGCTTTTTCTTCCTTTTTTGAAGACTTTGATGATTCAGACTTTGTCTCTGATTCTGAATCCGGCTTTTTTTCTGATTCCGAATCCGGTTTTTTCTCTGATTCTGATTTATCTTCTTTCTTCTCGTTTAGAGCATCTTCAGGACCGGCTTCCTTCTTCTCGCTTTTTGATTCTTCAGAATTTTCTTCTTTTTTATCAGATTCCAATTCCTCGATTGAAGCTTCCACTGATTCTATTTTTTCTTCAACCTCATCAACAGTAGTTTCTACAGCCTCGGTCTCTTTAACCGTAACTCTTACACTAGTGGTCTCAGCCACAGTTTCTGATTTAGTATCCGCAACAGTTACAGTAATAGGTTCATTTGATTCTGTTTCGGATAAAGTAACTCTTAAATCCGGAAGAGAAAAACCATCAACATTCTTGAATACAAAAAATGCAATTAATATTGCCACAATTAACATGGAGACCGCAAATAATATCTTAAACAGATCTCCAACTAAAGTCGCTTCCTGTTTTTTCTTCCTTTTTGTAACTCTTTTATTGCTACTCATTTCTTTCCTCAACTATTATTCCTCATCTATAAATGCATGTTTTACGCCGTTTATTTCTGACTCACAGATGTTATTCTGATCGGCTCTATAAAATATAATGACAGAATATCAGTAAACCATAGGATTAATGAAAATACTCACATCCTATAGAACAACAGTATCATCAAGTCTTACCGAAACCTCGCCAAATACTAACGTATTTACACTTCCATCTGCTTCGATTATTTCCAAAGTCCCATCTTTCTTTATTCCTGTTGCTCTGGCCTTTCTTATATTCTGACCATCTATGACCAGAATATCTTTCCCGGGAACGATATTTTTCTCTATATATTCACCGGCCAGTTCCTTATCATTTGCAATACTGTAAAACTCTTTAATGATTTCAGCCGCAAGCCGGTTTCTGTCAATGCTTACCCCTGCTGATTTTTTCCCTAGGAGTGAGCCTGCTTTTTCTTTTATATCTTCGGGAAAACCATTTTCGGGTTCATAGATATTTACACCTATACCAACCACAATGTATTCCATACTGCCGGATTCCATGCTGGCCTGTCCTTCCGATAGGATACCGCATATTTTTTTATTCTTATAATATAGGTCGTTAACCCATTTGATCGAAAGCTCTATCCCTGTGACCTTTTTTACAGCTCTGTAAACTGCAACCGCAGACTGTGCAGTCAGGATGAGATTATCAATCACTGTTCCCTTTGGCCTTAACAGTAAACTTAAATAAAGTCCGGTACCTTTAGGTGAAAAAAAGCTTCTTCCCAGTCTTCCCTTACCACCTGTCTGATAATCGGATACTATGGTAGTACCTTGCTCTGCATGATTATTAACAGCATATTTCTTCAAAATATCGTTGGTACTGCTTATTTCCTGAAAAACCTCAACCGGATATTTATCAGTTTTAAGATATCCGTAAATAACCTCTTCGGATAATACATCTGAATCTTCGGATAATTTGTATCCTTTATTTTTTAGACAATCTATTTGATATCCATCTTCCTTCAATTGATTTATAGCTTTCCAAACAGCCGTTCTGGAACAATTTAGTTTTTCAGCAAGGTTCTCCCCGGATATATATTGCCCCTTATTTTCTTCCAATAAACTTATCAACGACCTTTTTACAGTCATATACACCTCCCGGATAGCAGAATCCTTTCTGACGGGTAAATAATACCAAAATTTAAAAATATATACAACTGACACACCTTTCAGGGTTTTTTCATATAGTAAAAGATTTTCTTATAATTTCATTCAAACACGATAACACATGAGGTAAAAGTCAGCCACCATATTCAGGATTAACTTACACAAATCATGTTCAACAATATAACTCAAACAAAAAAGGATCCTTGCTGCGGGATCCTTTACTTATGATATTTACTTGATGATTTATATATTTTGTTTTGTAACCACATAAAGACTATTCCTATGAGTTTCTTGTATTAAATTAAATCCGGTTAATGAAATTCACCATTTTTAAACTGGAAAAGCAGACATAACTTATTCCAATGTGATATTTTCATCTCCTTTATTTAGAATTTCAATTCACAATATTTAAGGTTATAAACATATCCCTTCTAAGAATTATGAGATATTTGTACTTGTAAATTGATTTGGTGAATTATTAAAGACGTATTGCCAAGAACTCCGGACGGTAAATATAGATCTTTATGTTTTAAGTTTAAAGCTATTGCTTTAACTCATTAACGCTCATTCGAGAGCAAAATGATTATATTATGAAATTCTCAATTTTCCTATACTCTAATTTCAGACTATATTTTGATATAAAAAAAGTCTCAAGAAAAACTTGAGACTTTAATGTGACGCCAACGAGATTCGAACTCGTGATACCACCGTGAAAGGGTGGTGTCTTAACCACTTGACCATGGCGCCAAAAAAGGCGAAAACCGGATTCGAACCGGTGATCAGGGTGTTGCAGACCCACGCCTTACCACTTGGCTATTTCGCCTTAAAAAGATAGCATATTATGCAATCACGCCTCCAGATGGACTCGAACCAACGACACCGCGGTTAACAGCCGCGTGCTCTACCGACTGAGCTATGAAGGCAAAACAAAATATCTGCTCTATATAATATCATCTATTTATTTGATTATCAACATCAAACCTTTCCAGCCATTTTGGACAAGCCCTCGACCTATTAGTAACTATCACCTGAATGCTTTACAGCACTTACAGCTTAGCCCTATCAACCTCGTAGTCTTCAAGGGGTCTTACTCTAACGATGGGATATCTCATCTTGAGGGTGGCTTCACGCTTAGATGCCTTCAGCGTTTATCCAGTCCCGACATGCCTACCCTGCACTGGAGTTGATCTCC
>Ga0256404_1013542_pt1 | contig 10295 bp, 6 predicted proteins | sample RumenRJG_01DNA_FD_185990 | JGI IMG/M metagenome (GOLD analysis project Ga0256404, IMG submission 185990) | Bovine rumen microbial communities from Lethbridge, Alberta, Canada - RJG_01 | ecosystem: Host-associated > Mammals > Digestive system > Stomach > Rumen | place: Canada: Alberta | collected...
AGACGATCTCACGGTACACACGCTGGCTGTGAAGCGCGGCTCAAGAATGCAGCAGTGGATCGAAACGCTGGGCTATGACGCAATTCATTCGTGTGTCACGGACGAGACGGTGGAACTCGCGGCACGCGGCGCGGAGGCGATGGGTCTTGTCCCCTACTACCTGTACCGGCAGAAAAATATGTCCGGCAATTTTGAAAATGTGGGATACGCAAGACCTGCACGGATTTTGCCGGATGGCACACGCACGCCTGCGCGCTATGGTATTTACAATATGCTGATCATTGAGGAAGTACAGTCCATTGTGGCGCTGGGCCCAGGCAGCGTCTCCAAATGCGTGCGCAGGGGAGAGGACGGCAATGTGACCATCACCCGCTGCGACGACGCCCGGGATATTCCGACTTACCTCTCACACATCGATGAGATGATCGACCGCAAAATCCGGCTGTTCTCCTGAATGAGCCGCCCGCTTTGCGGTCGGATTTTGCTGCTCGCCCATTCCTGCGGACTTATGGATTTTGCTGTTCTCCGATTTCTGCGGACTTATAGATTCTGCTCTCCTTTCGTTCCGGCGGACTTGCCAAGGATTTCTTTTTGTAGTATTGTTCAAAATCGTCGGACGATCCGGCTGGTTATTTATTTAAGTAGAAACACGTTTTTGTATAGGAAGGCGACGAACCATAGGCCGTGATGCAGGTTTGCCTGCCAATCATGGCTCCGGGCGGTTGCTCATCACCTGGTGCGAAGTACATGATGACGGCGGATCCGCCGTATCGGGCAGGACAGAATAGAGGGGACAAGGAATAACGTTCATGGCAAAGAATCTGGTCATTGTAGAGTCTCCGGCGAAGGCGAAGACGATCAAGAAATTTTTGGGGTCAGGCTACGAGGTGGTCGCGTCTCAGGGGCATGTCCGCGACCTTCCGAAGAGCCAGATGGGCATTGACATCGAGCATGATTATGAGCCGAAATATATCACCATCCGCGGAAAGGGTGAGCTGCTGGCATCTCTCCGCAAGGAAGTGAAGAAGGCGGACCGCGTTTATCTCGCAACCGACCCTGACCGCGAGGGGGAGGCCATTTCCTGGCATCTCATCGCGGCACTCGGGCTCAATGATGAGAAGAACAAGGACAAACAGATCTCCCGCATCACGTTCAACGAAATCACGAAGAACGCGGTGAAGGAGGCCATCCGGCATCCGCGGGAAATTGATATGAATCTTGTCGATGCGCAGCAGGCGCGCCGCGTGCTGGACCGCATGGTCGGGTACCGCATCAGTCCGCTTCTGTGGGCAAAGGTCAAGCGCGGCCTTTCGGCCGGCCGCGTTCAGTCCGTGGCGCTCCGCATGATCGGCGACCGGGAGGATGAAATCAATTCCTTCATCCCGGAAGAATACTGGAGCATCGACGCGGATTTTGATGTGAAGGGGGAAAAGAAGCCGGTCACTGCACATTACTACGGATCTGCGGACAGGGCGGATGCCGGGAAGGAGAAGCGGACAGATCTTCACACGAAGGCAGAGGTGGATGCCGTGACCGCGGACCTCGCCGGCGCTTCCTACGCCGTGAGCGACGTGCGGCGCAGCGAGCGCAGCAAGAAGCCGCCGCTTCCCTTCACGACCTCCACGATGCAGCAGGAAGCGAGCAAGGCACTGAACTTCTCGACGCAGAAGACCATGCGCATCGCGCAGCAGCTCTACGAGGGCGTCGATATCGCCGGGCGCGGCACAATCGGTCTGATCACGTATCTGCGTACCGACAGCACCCGCATTTCCGGGGAAGCTGCAGCCGCGGCGCGTGAATACCTCGGGAAGAAGTACGGAGAGGAATTTGCCGGGACGGTTCCGTCGGAGAAGAAGCAGACCGGCGCCGTCCATATCCAGGACGCACACGAGGCCATCCGCCCCACCGACATCACGCTGACGCCGGAGATGGTCAAGGCGCAGCTGCCGCGGGATCAGTACAGGCTCTATCAGCTTGTCTGGAGACGGTTCGCCGCGTCGCGCATGGCGCCGGCAAAATACGAGACGACCCAGGTGCGCATCACGGGCGCCGGGAAAACGAAGAACCATGTCTTCACGGTCTCGGCGTCGCGCGTCAAATTCCAGGGCTTCCTGACTGTCTACACCGACGAGGAGGATGAGGGACTGAATGCCGGTATGACCGGCGGCATCGATGAGCAGTCGGTGCTGACCTTCCGCTCATTCCGCCCGCAGCAGCATTTCACGCAGCCAGTTCCGCACTACACAGAAGCATCGCTTGTCCGGGCGCTCGAGGAGCAGGGCATCGGCCGTCCGTCCACCTATGCGCCGACCATCACGACCATCCTTGCCCGCCATTATGTGGTGAAGGAGGACAAGAACCTCTATATGACCGAGCTTGGCACGGTAGTGAACAACATGATGAAGGAGGCCTTTCCGACCATTGTCGATACGCGCTTCACGGCGAACCTGGAGGCGCTGCTCGACGGCGTGGCGGAGGGAAAGGTGAACTGGAAGACCGTGATCGAGAACTTCTATCCGGATCTCGACGAGGCGGTGAAAAAGGCCGAGAAGGAACTGTCCGAGGTGAAGGTCGCCGACGAGGAGACTGATGTCATCTGCGAGAACTGCGGACGCCACATGGTCATCAAGTACGGGCCGCACGGCAAATTTCTCGCCTGCCCCGGCTTCCCGGAATGCCGGAACACGAAGCCGTATTTTGAGAAGACGGGCGTCGCCTGCCCGAAGTGCGGAAAGGATATTGTCGTCAAGCGGACGCGCAAGGGCCGCACGTACTACGGGTGCATGGGAAACCCGGAATGCGACTTCATGGTCTGGCAGAAGCCTTCCAAAATCAAATGCCCGCGCTGCGGAGGCCTCATGCTGGAAAAGGGCAGAAAGCTTGTCTGCTGGAACGAAAAGTGCGGCTATGTGGAAGACATGCCTGCATCCGATGAAGGATGAGACGCGGCAAATCATGCCAGGCTGAAGGAACGGCCCGGCATAGAAACCGGGCTGTTTTCCACAGACAGGAACCAGACCGGTTCGATATAGGAATATGGGCTGTTCTTCGGATCCCCTCCGGAGTATTCCGCTGGGGATTTAGTTATGCAAAAAGACATCTGATGCAGATTGTGACCGATTTTGCATACGAATGAATGAGTAAACGGATGATGCATGACGAAAAACATCATACATGGGCATAATTCGCGCAAAATAACGCATAAATAACCGATATATTATTACTATTACGACAATAATTGTAACAATAGTGAAATGCACGAAAAAACAGATAATTGTATTGCAGTATGAAAATAAACGTGATACCCTTTTCTTGATGGGCCAGTTTGTGTACTTTTGATACTTTTTCAAAGGACCCCGGTTCGTGCTCTGTGCAGATTCACAGAAGGAAGGACGCAGTATGAACAGCAACGTGATTTTACTAGACAAAACAAGAAAGATAGGAAAACTGCTCCACAACAATAGCACCGGTAAGGTCGTGTTCAGCGATATCTGCTCGGTCATGGCAGATATCCTGAAATCAAATATTTATATCATTTCGAGAAAGGGCAAGGTCCTTGGCGTCGGCAAATGCCCCGACGTCAGTCCGCTGAATGAACTGATCACGGGCAAGGTCGGGACCTTCATCGACGACAGCCTCAACGAGCGGCTGCTTTCCGTCCTCTCCACCAAGGAAAACGTGAATCTGGCGACGCTCGGCTTCGAGCAGAGCGCAGATGCGGAGAGCAATGCCATCGTCTCCCCGATTGAGATCGCCGGGGAGCGCCTTGGCACGGTATTCCTCTACCGCCACAGCGATGCCTATGACATCGACGACATCATTCTGTGCGAGTACGGCACAACCGTCGTCAGCCTCGAGATGCTCCGAGCCGTGACTGAGGAGAACGAGGAAGAAAAGCGCAAGGTCGATGTCGTCAAATCCGCCATCAGCACCCTGAGCTACTCCGAGATGGAAGCGATCGTCCACATCTTCGATGAGCTCAACGGCAAGGAAGGAATCCTCGTCGCCAGCAAGATCGCGGACAAGGAGGGCATTACCCGCTCCGTCATCGTCAACGCCCTGCGTAAATTTGAGTCCGCCGGTGTTCTCGAGTCCCGCTCCTCCGGCATGAAGGGCACCTACATCAAGGTCCTGAACGACGCGGTCTATTCCGAGATCGACAACATCCGCAGACAGCTCCGCGGCGAGTGAGCGGAGGGAAATCTGACGAACCTCGCACGTTTGGTACAAAAATTGTCCCAAACAAGCTAAACTCGTTAGGGACAATTTTTCCTTGCTATCTGTGCCGTGGTTTGCTACAATTCATCTGTTGTGACTAAAAAGCACGCATTCTGCGCAGCTGCCGGTGCTTCCCGGACGGGAGGTGGCAGATCGGTCCTTCCAGTGGAGCAGCCGCTCCGCTGTCTGCAGAACAGGATGCGGAAGTTGAAACCAAAAGGATGGAGGAAACAAAATGAGCGTAGTATCGATGAAGCAGCTGCTGGAAGCAGGTGTCCATTTCGGCCATCAGACGAGAAGATGGAATCCCAAGATGGCTCCGTACATTTTCACGGAGAGAAACGGGATTCACATCATTGATCTGCAGAAGTCTGTGGTCAAGGTCGATGAGGCCTACAAGGCGGTCTTCGAGATCGTCGAGCAGGGCGGCACGATTCTGTTTGTCGGCACGAAGAAGCAGGCACAGGATGCCATCAAGTCCGAGGCTGAGCGCTGCGGCATGTATTATGTGAACCAGAGATGGCTCGGCGGCATGCTGACGAACTTCAAGACGATTCAGAGCCGGATTGAGCGTCTGAACAAGATCAACACGATGGCGCAGGATGGCACGTTTGATGTCCTTCCCAAGAAGGAAGTCGCCGGACTGCAGAAGGAGCAGGAGAAGCTCGAGAAGAACCTCGGCGGTATCAAGACGATGACCCGCATCCCGGATGCGATCTTCGTGGTTGACCCGAAGAAGGAGAGAATCTGCGTCAACGAGGCTCATGCACTTGGCATCACACTGATCGGCATTGCCGATACGAACTGCGATCCGGAAGAGCTTGATTATGTCATCCCGGGCAACGACGATGCAATCCGTGCGGTCAAGCTTCTCACCAGCAAAATTGCTGACGCCGTCATCGAGGCAAAGCAGGGCGAGGAGAACGTCGATGCATCCGCGGACAGCGCGGAGCAGGCAGATCTTGCAGCGGAGTCCGCAGCATCTGAGGCGGAGCAGGCAGCTGAGGGAACAGTCTGAGCGCAGAACAACTGGCACTGACAGAAGGATGGTGTCGGATAGGCAGTCGTAACTGCCTATCCGAATTTTGAGTCAAAATGAGACAGGAGGACAATAGCATGGCAGCTGTAACAGCAGCAATGGTGAAAGAGCTGAGAGAATCCACCGGAGCCGGGATGATGGACTGCAAGAAGGCCCTGGCTGCAACCAACGGCGATATGGATGCCGCAGTGGAGTTCCTGAGAAAGAACGGACAGGCAAAGGCGGAGAAGAAGGCAAACCGCATTGCGGCCGAGGGCCTTGCCTGGATCGCAAATGATGGAGATCACAAGGCAGCGGTGGTTGAGGTGAACTCCGAGACCGACTTCGTTGCACAGAATGAGAAGTTCCGCACCTATGTCGCAAAGGTCGCAAAGCAGGCCCTTGACAGCGACGCGAAGGACATGGATGCCTTCATGCAGGAGAAGTGGGAGGATGATCCGGCGGAGACCGTGAACGAGGCGCTTGTCGCCATGATCGCCGTCATCAGTGAGAAGCTTTCCATCCGCCGCTTCGAGAAAGTCGAGGAACCGGAAGGCGTGGTCGCCACCTATACGCACGGCGGCGGACGCATCGGCGTTCTGGTCGATGCGAAGACTGCGGTCGTCAACGACGAGGTCAGAGAAGCGGTCCGCAATGTCGCAATGCAGGTCGCGGCACTGAATCCGTCCTATGTCAGCGCCTCGGATGTTCCGGCTGATTTCGAGGAGCATGAGAAGGAAATCCTGATGGCAGCGATCGTCAAGGAGAATGAGGAGCTTCCGGAGAATAAGAGAAAGCCTCAGCAGATCCTTGAGAAGCAGCTCATCGGCCGTCTCAACAAGGAACTCAAGGAAATCTGCCTGAACGACCAGATCTATGTCAAGGCCGAGGATGGCAAGCAGACCGTGTCCCAGTACCTTGCGCAGGTCGGCAAGGCCAACAACACCACCATCACCATCCAGAAGTTCGTCCGCTTTGAGGTCGGCGAAGGCATGGAGAAGAGACAGGAGAACTTCGCAGACGAAGTGATGTCTCAGGTGAAGCACGAGTAATTCGGACGTGCGGCGGCAGGCCATACGGATTTTCCGGAGAAAGCAGGTTCCGGCAAAATCTGTGTGAGCTGACTGATTTTACACAATTTTAACCATTTGAGGCGGGGGCCAGACTGATCGAACAGTGGAGGCCCGCGCCTTTTGTGTTATACTGAATTCTGAACCTTTGAAGGACGGCAGAGGAAGAGGTATTGTCCTACCGCGTCGCTGATGCGATTGTCCCAAACAAGCTAAACTTGTCAGGGACAATCCGGCACCGGGTATTCACGAATCAGAGAAGGTGATTATATGAAGTTCAGAAGAATAGACAGCAAAACTGTCAGCTGTATCATCACGCCGGAGGATATGAAGGCGCATGGGATCAAGCTGGATGATATTTTTGAAAAGAAGGAAGAGGCCATGGAGTTTCTGCATATGGTTGTCGGGGAGGCGGAGAGGAGGGTCAATTTCCGTCCGCAGGGCGCTGTGACCAGCATGCAGATGTCAGTGCTCCCGGACCATTCCATCAGTCTCACGATCTCGGAGCAGTCCGGCGCGATGTTCGAGGAGTTCCTGAATAAGCTGCAGGAGAAGCTCGGCCTGAATGTGCCGGATGAGGTCCGGAAGGAGCTCGGGGCACTGCCGGAGGATGAGCGGGTTGCAAGGCTCAGGGAATACGCGGCCAAGATGTTGCCCGGCGCGTCGGGCGATGCGGCAAAATCCGCGGGCATAGCAAAGGCGGACACGGAAAGCGGTGAGAGCGGGACGAATGCCGACGCGGGCTCGGCTTCCGCCGCCGTGCTCCGGTCGCTCTCGGCGCAGAAGCAGCAGTCAGACGGGAAGACGCAGGCGGCCGGCGGACAGACGGCGCAGCCTGACGCGGCCTATATGTACCGTTTTGCCAGCTTCCGCGCGGTGTGCGACTGCTGCCGCCACCTTGCATCGGACGATATCGTGGCAAAGACCGGGCTCGACGCGGAGCTTTATAATGAGGACGGCAGTTTCTATCTGGTGATTCACAATCCGGGACAGCAGGAGCTCGAGTTTTCGAAGCTGGCGCTGGTGCTCAATGAGTTCGGCGCTCTGGTCACGTCACGGGAAGAAATTATCGCACATTTCAGGGAGCAGGTATCGTGCATTCTGGATCACAGCACTATCAAAACGCTGGCCGCACTGTGAGCGGTCAGGTGCGGCCGGACTCGGCCCGCGGGCACAGCCAGACAACGTCCGGCCCGGAAGCCGGACACGGTCAGGTGAGGCTCAATGCCTATCTTGCACACAGCGGGCTGTGCTCGAGGCGCGATGCGGACCGCCTGATTGAAGCCGGCAGAGTGACGGTGAACGGCCGCATCGCGCATCCGGGAGAGCAGGTGGATGCCGCTGGCCGCGATCACATCGTGGCGGACGGCAAGGTCATCGGTACCTCCGCGAGTCCTATCGTTGTCGCATTCTATAAGCCGGTCGGCGTCACCTGCACGGAGCGGGATCCGCACGCGGACCGGACGCTTGCTGACGTCTTTCAATTTCCCACAAGACTTACTTATGCGGGCAGACTCGACCGCGATTCCGAGGGACTTCTCCTCATGACAAACGACGGCGTTCTCATCGATTCCATGATGCGGGGAAGCGCCGGCCATGAAAAAGAATATGTCGTTCGGACTGTCCGGCGGATTTCCGACGTGGATCTCGAGCGGATGCGCCGCGGCATGTATCTGCGGGATCTGGATACCACAACAAGACCCTGCCGCATTGAGCGGCTCGGCGACCGCACGTTCTCCATTGTGCTGACACAGGGCCTGAACCGCCAGATCAGGCGCATGGTCAGGGCCTGCGGCGGAGAGGTGAAGCGCCTCAAGCGGACACGGGTGCTGAATGTGGAACTGGGCGCCATGAAGCCCGGACAGCAGCGCATCCTGACAAGGGAAGAGACCGCCAGACTGTATCAGGCGGCGGGGCTGAAAGCGCCGGATTGAACGCAGCATAAATCCGCGAAGAGGGGATTGGCATTGCCGGATGCATCCAGATACATAGTTTGGAGAGTGCAACGGGGGAACCATGAGCAGGGTGAAACAGCAGATTGAAAAGGAACAGCAGACAGCGCCAGGCGATGCTGCTGCAACGACGCAGAAAACCGGATTGATTGCGGAGCCGGATGATGATAAGGCAGCGGCTGCGATGACCCATGCGGAGTACGAAGCTCTGGAGCGGACCATCGATTATCACATGGACCGCTACTACAACCAGGATGCGCCGGAGATCAGCGATTACGAATACGACCAGCTGATGCAGAGGCTGAAGGCGGCAGAACGGGCACACCCGGAGTGGATCACGCCGGACTCGCCCACGCAGAAGATCGGCGGCACAGCGAAGCGGGAGGCTGGCGTCAAGGTCACACATGATGTGCCGATGCTCTCGATCGAGGATGTCTTTACCAGGGAGGATGTCAGCGCTTTCATCCAGAAGGTACATGAGATGCATCCTTCGGCAAAATTCTCGGTGGAGCAGAAGATTGACGGTCTGTCGATGTCGCTCCGGTACCGCAGGAGTCCGGAAACCGGACAACTGTCGCTTGTGCTGGCCGAGACGCGGGGCGACGGCCTCATCGGCGAGGATGTGACGGCGAACGCGCGGGTGATCCCGGACGTGAAACAGACGATCGATCTGCCGTTCGATTCCCTGGAACTCCGCGGAGAGGTTTACATGACCCACGCGGATTTTGACCGTTTCAACGAGGCACAGGAAAACGCAGGGAAAAAGGCGGCAGCCAATCCGCGCAATCTGGCGGCCGGCACGCTCCGGCAGCTCGATCCTTCCATCACCCGGGAGCGGCGGCTCCGTATGTTTATTTTTAACATCCAGGCGGGACCGGCTGATTTCATGGAGAGCCATGATGCCGCGCTAGACCGGCTCGCGGCACTTGGTGTGCCGGTGGTCTGGCATCGCAGCTGCACCACTGCGGAGGAATGCCTCGCTGCGATCGACGAGATTGGAGAATCGCGCGGGAGCCTTGATCACGATATTGACGGCGCGGTGGTGAAACTTGATCACACACCGTGGAGACAGGATTTTCCGGCGGGCAGCAAATATTCGAGCGGCCACATCGCCTACAAATATCCGCCCGAAGAAGCGATTGTCACGATGGACCGCATCCTGATCGACGTCGGACGGACCGGGAAAATGACGTTCACGGGCGAATTCCATGACAGCCGGACCGGAAAGCCGGCAAGACTTTGCGGCACCAGCGTTTCGCGGGCAACGCTCCACAACCAGGATTACATCCGGGAAATGCATATCGGCGTAGGCGGGGAGTACCGCCTTTTCAAGAGCGGCGAAATCATCCCGAAACTCAACGGCTGTGTGAAAGAACCGCCGGAGGTTTTCACTGCTCCGGAGAAGTGCCCGGTCTGCGGGGAGCCGCTCATCCGGGAGGAGGACACGGCGGATATCCGCTGCGTCAACCCGAACTGTCCGGCCCAGATCACCCGGACCATCGCGTATTTTGCCTCCAGAGATGCCATGAACATCATGGGACTCGGCGACACGCTGGTGGATGCACTGGTGAAGGCGGGATATCTTCGTAGCTATGCGGATATTTACACGCTGAAAGAGCATCGGAACGAGCTGGTGGAGCAGGGCCTCATCGGCAAGGAGAAGAACACGGACAAGCTGCTCGGCGAGATCGAGAAATCCAAGAACAACCCGCCCGACCGGTTTCTCACCGGCCTTGCGATCCGGAATGTGGGCAAGTCGACCGCACGGACCATTCTTGCCGAGATGCGGAGCATCGACGCGGTCGCGTCGGCATCGGTCGATGACCTGACCAAAATTCCGGATGTCGGGGAGACGACGGCGGAGTCCATTTATCATTTCTTTCACACACCGGCCAATCTGGCGCTGGTGAGGCGGATGGAGGAGGCCGGCGTCCGCGCGTCGCTGCCGGAGGAGACGGAAGGAGAAGGACAGACAGGCAGGCTGTCCGGGCTTACCATCGCAGTGACCGGTACGCTGCCGACGCTTGGACGCAGGGA
>Ga0256404_1013543_pt1 | contig 10294 bp, 6 predicted proteins | sample RumenRJG_01DNA_FD_185990 | JGI IMG/M metagenome (GOLD analysis project Ga0256404, IMG submission 185990) | Bovine rumen microbial communities from Lethbridge, Alberta, Canada - RJG_01 | ecosystem: Host-associated > Mammals > Digestive system > Stomach > Rumen | place: Canada: Alberta | collected...
AATTTCCGTAAGGCAAGCCCTGCACAGTATAAGGTTGGTAAAGCCTTTACTATTCCAGGAGAGAAGCTTCCATATGGTGCCTTTGGCGTGATTACCGGCACTCTATCTGTTCAGGATTTAAAGAAGGTAGTGAAGGAAAAGTATCACACCACCATTAATGATTATATCGTGGCAGCATTTATCTACTCTACCTATCGTAATTATCCCAATGGGGTGTCTAAGAATCGCCCAATTCGTGTGGCTGTTCCAGTGAATTTGAGACCATATTTTCAGTCTCAGACCACTAAGAATTTCTTCGTAATGGTTTCTGCAGAGTTTATTCCAGAGAAGAATGACTATAGCTTTGAGGAGATTGTAGAGATTACCAAGAGTAGCTTGGCAGAGCAGATGACCAAGGAGAATTTAGAATCAATATTCTCATATAATGTAGCCAATCAGAAGATTCTTGTGGCAAGAGCAGTTCCACTTCCCCTTAAGAATGCAGCGATGAGGTTTATTTATAATAAGACAGCATCTGCGAATACTACAACCATTACAAATATTGGGCGAATCACAGTGGAAGAGGACTATAAGGCATATATTCGAAGCTTTTATAGCTTCCTGCCATTCTCTTTAGGACAGAATCTGAAAGCTGCAGTTGCCTCTTATGAGGATCGATTGATTGTGGCATTCACATCAGCATTGATTGATACATCTATTGTGAGAGATGTATTCCGCCAGATGTCCGAGGATGGATTACATATTGAGATTGAGACCAATGGCGTGTTTTACTAGTCTGTTTTGAACATTGTGATTTCATAGGATCTATTTGAAAATTCTATAGTGCTTATATCATCTTCAAAAGAGGGAATTTTTAGGGGAAATATATCATCCGACTGCTGTAAAATGGTGGCGTATATTATATAATCCAACGGCAATGAATTGGTAAGGCAATTTTATATGGAATGATCCTTCTTGGAGAAATGGGTAAGGAGTATTTAATTGAGCTATTGTAAACATTGTAAAGTAGAAATATTGGATGAGACAGATACCTGTCCTTTGTGCAAAAATATCTTAACGGATGAGGAGGGTGTTTTTCACGGTAGTGTGAACTATCCGGATGTTACCAAACGTAAAAAGCTGATTAGCAGAGCGCTAAGTATTATTACCTTTTTGGTGGTCTCTATTTCCATTATTTCGGTATATATCAATTACACTACCAGTCAACAGATTTGGTGGAGTCTTATTGTGGTAGGGTCACTTTTGTATGTTTTGTGGATTCTGTCCTTGTCTGCAAGAGAAGCAGGCTATCTCCATCGTATTTTTGTTACAGTCCTTGGTGCAGTCCTTTTAGTTGCCCTGATTGACTGGGTGACAGGATTCCATCGTTGGTCCATTAACTTTGTATTGCCTGGAGCAATGCTCCTTGTTGATGTGATTTTCATTGTGTTAATGATTGTGAATCATAAGAATTGGCAAGGCTATATGCTTTTCCAGTTATTGATGATTTTGGTTGCATTCATACCACTAGGGTTTATTCATTACCACGTCGTTACGCATCCATTGGTATCTGAGATTGCAATTTTATCTGCGATTCTTGTTTTCCTTGGGACTTTGATCTTGGGAGGAGCCACCGCTCGAACAGAGATGAAAAGAAGATTCCATATATAGGAAAATGGTCACCTCAAATTTTGAGGTGACCATTTTTGCTTTAGGAATCGTTATGATTGTCAATTTGAAACTGAGCTACTCAGTTTCAGATTAGCATTTATGAATCGTATTTACCCATTATCTATTAGGATATAGATGCTCCACTGGGAGATAATCTGGCAAGCCATCTACATAAGGGACATCGGGCTCACCCTGAATCAGAGGATTTAAATAATCCACCATGTCTTTGGTTACATCATTTCCGTCCTCGTTAATCCATTCTCTTGGAACAGATTTTACCTGATTTGCAATTTCTGACACTGGCCATGAACTATATGCGACTTTATAGGGATTACTGCATTCTCTAGTGAGAATTGACATCAGCCCGGTTTTTCCTTCCATTGCAAGAGAAAAAGCGTTTTCTCCAAGAAGTTCAGACTCCATAAGGTCTGTCTCGGATGCCATATGAGCAGCCGCACGCTGTAATACGTTAATTTCAATGGAACGAACCTTTACCTGAAGGGCATTCTTTAACAAGCCTTCAAGAGTTTTTCCAGCACCACTAAGGTGGTTGTGCCCAAAGATATCGCTCGCGCTATCAGCGGTACTAATGTAGTTACCGTTTTTATCACGGATTCCTTCGGACATAGCGATAACAACTGTATTTTTCTCTTCTAAGAGAGATCTGGTATCTTGAATACATTTGTCTAAGTCAAAAGGAACTTCTGGGAGATAGATGAGATCTGGGGCAGGGGAGTGCTTAGTACGAGCAAGTGCACTTGCTGCTGTTAACCACCCTGCATCGCGGCCCATAATCTCAACGATTGTGACACTTTTTACTGCATAGATATAGGCATCCATAGCTACTTCTCTTACAGATGCAGCCACATATTTCGCTGCAGATCCAAAGCCTGGGGTGTGGTCTATCTTTACTAGGTCGTTATCTATGGTTTTAGGAATGCCAATGATTTTAACAGGAAGCGCATGGGCCTTTGCGTATTGCGAAAGCTTATCCACTGTATCCATAGAGTCGTTGCCACCGATGTAAAAGAACGTATCGATCTCTAACTTTTCGAATACCTTGAAGATCTCCTGATATTTTTCTTGTCCCTCGTCACCCTTTGGGAGCTTGTATCTGCAAGAACCCAGATACATGGCAGGAGAGTGGATCAATCGTTTGGTAAAAGAAGGGTCATTTTCCATTTTCTCTGACAGGTTTAAGAAACGCTCTTCTAATACCCCAATGATTCCATTAATAGCTCCGTAGACAATTGAGAAATGATTTGTCTTACGATTCATTTCTAGAACTCCAGCCAGGGAGGCATTAATTGCTACCGTAGGGCCACCGGATTGTGCGACCATGCAATTCATGATGCAATTCCTTTCTACTTATGTGAATACCAACGCTCTTTATCATAAGTTAAAGTTGTATAGAATACAACTTTTTGCTTGTAAAATAGAGAATTGAACTACATAAAACACATGAAAATAAGAAATGGAAGATGAAAAAATAGTGATTGTTACATGCTGTTAATAAATGAAATTAGTGAGAAAAATAAAAAGATGGTTTTCTGAAGCAACTTTACATTCCTTATAAACTATCCCCATTAATGGGACAACTTATTTGATATGCTTCTTTCATCAGAGGAAGATGTGAGGCGTGCATATGAAAAATATGCAAAAGAAAATGCATGTATAGAAAGTAAGGAAAGTAAAGCATGCATGGGAAGTAAGACAGATAAAGAGATGCACCCATAAGGAAGTAAAGCAAAAAACTAAGGCGTACAGAGGATGTAAAGAAAGATAAGCGATGGAGGCCAATATGAAGAAAAAGAGATTAACAAGAGAAACTATTTTGGTTTGTGCAATTCTAGCATTATGTACAGCAATTGGAATATTCTTACTAGGACTTGCAATTATTGGAGTGGACATTGGGTCAATTAATCCAGTTCATGGAATCACCTCATTTTCAGCTCTTTCCTTCTTAATATGGGGTGGGTTACTCTATGGTAATTGTTGACTGCCTCATTCATGTTTCCTATAATTTAATATATATTGATAAACTAAGCGTTGAAAGGACGTAAATAATGAAGACTTTCGGTAATCGCTTTTTCAAATTGACGGCAGTAGGTGCTTTATCTGTTGCCATCCTTTTCGGAAACATGAATGTCCAGGCAACAACTAAGCCTGCTAGTACTACCAAGAATGCAACAACAACTACTACAACTACATCAGGAACAACAGGACTTTATTTTTCAAAGAATTCAGTTACAGTTGGCGATAGCGTGAAGGCTACCATAACAGGATCAAAGTCTGATACTATTAAAGTACGTTTTACGACCAGTGTATTAACACTGACCAACTGTACTGCAACTGGCTATACCTTAAGTGGTAATGCAGTTACATTTACAGGGACCAAGGCTACATTAACCTTTAAAGCGACTGCAGCTGGTTCTGCGAATGTTATTGTATCTGCGACTGGCTTAACTGGATGTAGTGCAAAGCTTAACGTACAAGCAGCTGCTACTCAGGATACAACACCTGCTGCTCCTGCAGAGACGCCTACTCCTGATCCAAGTACCGATACGAACCAGACACCAGAGAATAGTAATGAAGTTACCATTAATAAGGTGAAGTATGTACTACAGACACCAGAGAAGCTTCCTACGGAGTTACTTGTTCCTAGCGAAGTGAAGATTGGAGACGCTACTTATCCGGCTTATAACCTGTCTGGTACAGATACAAGTTTCTATTATTTGTATGCATCTGTTGATAATGGTGAGGCTTCTTGGTATACCTATGACTCATCAGCTGGCTCAATGCAAAAGACCAATGATGATGTATTCGAACTGGTTCATGGGAAGTCAGGCTCTGAAGACAAAAATAAGTCAGCAGAGGCCAAGAAAGGTAAGAAGACAAAAGATTCAAATACCAACTTCATTGCAGCTATTAAGGATAAAATAAATGAAATCGGTAAAACGAAGGTAATGGCTGCTGCAGGCATTCTCCTTCTTGCAATTATCATTATCATTATTATAAATCTAATCTTTTCTAAGAAGAGAAGAAATGAAGATGTATTTGAGGATGAAGAGGATGAAGATACTGATGATTGGTTCAGTGGAGAACATGCTCTTTCACAAGCAAAGAGAGTAGATGAATTAGAAAACAGTCAGCCACTGCCTAATTCCTTTGCGGGTAACAATCATTCTAACGATGCAGCAGAGGATGATTCAGATGAAGCGACGGAAGATACTCAGATCGATAATGAACTGCTGAATGGAGAAAAAGTAGTAACTCCTGATGATGTAGTAACAGATACTGTAGCAGAAAAAGATTCTGATTTAGATATTAATAAGGATGATGACGGGAGCTTGGATTTAGAGCAGGCCTTAACTTCCGCTTTGACAGAAACAGAGATGATGCCAGAGGAGACAGCTTCTACAGAGATGGTAGAAGAGGAAGAGGCCAATGATTTGGCTCCTGCACCTGAAACTGTGGAAACAGAACTTCAAGTAGCCCAGCCTGAAGATGCTGACTCCCTTGAAGAGTCCTATGACTTTGATGATGAGGATCAGACAGCTCCTAAGAAAAAGCACCGCTTCTTCTTCCATAAGGAAGAGGAAGTCTGGGAGGATGACCCAACTGAGGATGAGGAAAGCACAAGCAATTTTGATGATCAGATTCTTGAATCCGCAGAAAATCGCAAGGCGAAGATGGGATCAGATGACGATTTTATGGATTTGAATAATCTATAATTTGATGTGTTGTAGAATATACTGAGAAGTATAGAAATAGAGGGATTGTAATGAACTATACAGTAACGGCTAAGCAGGCATTAGCCTACGGAAAGAGAATATCAAAAAGATTAAATCACAACTATGTTGGAACAGAACATCTACTGGTTGGCTTGCTCCAACAGGAGGACTCTGTTGCTTGTCGAGTACTTCATCATGAAAAAATCATGAAAGAAGATGTGATTCGTCTGATTTCCGAATTAATCGCTCCGGAGAGTGGGAGCGCAATAATGGATCGCTCTGGTTATACACCTAAGATGGAGCAGCTCTTAGAGCAGGCTGAATTAGAAGCAGAGTATAGTCATTCCGAGGAAGTTGGAACAGAGCATCTTCTCCTTGCACTGTTGAAGATTCAAGACTGCGCAGGTGCGAGACTCTTAAACTCCATGGATGTGAATGCACAGAGATTGTTTCAGAATATCTTAGAAGCAATGGGGCGTGCAGGAGATATCTACAAGGAAGAAATGAATTCTGTTTCTGGACAGCATTCTTTTGGTGAATCTCCAGCCTTAGATCAATATGCTAGAGATTTAACAGAACTAGCTGCGATGGGGCAGTTAGATCCAGTTATTGGCAGAGAGACAGAGATTTCACGTGTGGTTCAGATTCTATCTCGAAGAGGAAAGAATAATCCATGCTTAATTGGTGAGCCAGGTGTTGGAAAAACAGCAATCGTTGAAGGACTGGCAGAGCGCATTGTGAATGGAAATGTTCCAGATTCTGTTGCTGACAAAAGAGTCTTATCCCTTGACTTATCCGGGATGGTTGCTGGCTCTAAGTATCGTGGAGAATTTGAGGAACGAATTAAAAAGGTAATTGCAGAAGTAGTTTCTCTGGGTAATATCATTTTGTTTATTGATGAGCTACATACTCTGATTGGTGCAGGTGGAGCTGAGGGGGCCTTGGATGCGTCCAACATTCTAAAGCCAGCGCTTGCTCGTGGAGAGATTCAGGTGATTGGTGCCACAACCATTGATGAGTATCGCAAGCATGTTGAGAAGGATGCGGCACTTGCGCGTAGATTCCAGTCAGTGATGGTAGAGGAACCGTCCAAAGAAGATACCGTTTTAATTCTTAAGGGAATTCGCTCTCTATATGAAAAACATCATAATGTTCAGATTACAGATGAGGCAATTGATGCATCGGTACAATTAGCAGAGCGATACATTTCGGATCGATTTTTACCAGACAAAGCCATTGATTTAATGGATGAAGCAGCTGCACGTTTGAGACTAAGTGCGGTAAAGGCTCCAGAAAACATGTCTATGCTTCGCCGTTCCATCGAGGAATCAGAGGCAGAGTTAGAGCAGGCTTTAATGGATGACGATATGAACCGGGCTCTTGAAATCCGCGCGCATCAAAAAGAATTAAAGAAGGAACTTCTATCTGCAGAAAAGAAGCAGGCGAGACGTTCATCTGCAAAGAAACTGATTTTGTCTGAGGATGACGTTGCATTGGTTGTATCTCAATGGACCAATATTCCAGTTGCGAAACTGACAGAGACAGAAGCGACACGCCTTCGTAATCTAGAAAAGACTCTTCATAAGCGTGTGATCGGCCAGGAGGAAGCAGTTGGCGCTGTTTCAAGAGCTGTTCGACGTGGTAGAGTTGGATTAAAAGAACCAAATCGTCCAGTTGGATCTTTCTTATTCTTAGGTCCAACTGGTGTTGGAAAAACAGAAGTATCGAAAGCTCTTGCAGAAGCGGTATTTGGCGATGAAAGTGCTATGATCCGTGTCGATATGTCAGAGTACATGGATAAGACTAGCGTTAATAAGATGATTGGATCTGCACCGGGTTATGTTGGATATGAAGAAGGCGGTCAGCTGAGCGAACAGGTTCGGAGACATCCATATTCTGTAGTCTTGTTTGATGAGATTGAAAAGGCACATCCAGATGTATTTAATGTGCTTCTACAGGTTTTAGATGATGGACATATCACGGACTCGCAAGGCCGTCGTGTTGATTTCAAAAATACGATTATTATTATGACCTCCAATGCTGGGGCTCAGGAAATCGTAGAACCTAAGCATCTTGGATTTGGTGGAACAGATTCAGCAAAGGAAAACTATAATCGCATGAAGTCCAATGTGATGACAGAAGTGAAACAGATTTTCCGCCCTGAGTTTTTAAATCGAATTGATGAGACCATTGTATTTAGAATGCTTACAAAGGATGATTTGAAGCAAATCGTACGGCTGATGGCTACATCATTAATTAAGCGTGCAAAAGACAATCTTTCTATTGAATTAAAAATTCAGCCAAGCGCTGAAAACTATATTGTCGATAAGGCATATGATCCGAAGTATGGAGCACGTCCGCTGCGTAGAAGAATTCAGATGGATATTGAAGACCGTTTATCAGATGAACTATTATCTGGTAACGTGAAGGCTGGAGATATTCTGGTTGTTTCTGCAGTGGCTGGAAAGCTTGTATTCAAGTCTGAGAAGCCAAAGACTTCTTCAAAAAAGAGTGCAAAGCCTTCTACGAAGAAGACAAGTAAGAAGCCAGAGAAGAGAACCAAGAAGTCTACAAGCAAAAAGAAAAATGGTACATCATCTGTAGTCAAGAAAACTGTATCAAAAAAGAAGAAATAATAGAAAAACAAATAGGGAAGTAATATAATAAATGAAAACCGATAGGTTTTCATAACAGACACAAGTCACCAATAATTTGAGAGGAGCACGAAATGGCAGTCGTAGAGGAACTGATCCGCAAAGAATCAGATGGTACCATTAGCTTTGGAAATTACGAACTTGGAGAGAAGGCCAAGAAAAGTGATTTTAAATATAACGGTGATACTTACAAGATTAAAACATTCAAAGAAATTACCAAACTTGAACGTAATGAGATGTTTGTTTATGAATCTGTACCAGGTACAGCTGTTGAAAAGTTCTCTAATAGTAATGAGGAGATTAAATTCTTTGTAGAGGGCTTTGAGGATGCTCAGATCACATTAGAATTAGAAGCAGAGACTGAGTATGATATTACTGTAAATGGTAAAGACGCAGGAACGATGAAAACGAATCTCGGCGGAAAGTTAAGCTTAAGTGTTGAACTTGACCCTAAGAGTCGCGTTGAAGTATCTATTAAAAAGAAATAATTTATTTTCTGTAACTATTATTTATAATGACTGGCTGATTTTGATTACCCTTATGGTTCGAATCAGCCAGTTTTGTTTTCAAAGGAGCATTATGGCGAAGGGAACGAAAATCTTATTCTTTTGCAAGGAGTGTGGATACGAGTCTGGAAAATGGATGGGTCAGTGTCCAGGATGTAAAGAGTGGAATACCTTTGTAGAAGCAGAAGTGGATAAGAAAACACTTAAGAATCATGCACAAGAAGTTTCTGATAGAAAGCCTACAAAACTTTCGCAGATTCAAATTGAAGAGGAAATACGAACATCTACACACATGGAGGAGATGGACCGTGTATTAGGCGGAGGCATCGTTACAGGATCCCTTGTTCTTGTAGGAGGAGATCCTGGCATCGGAAAATCCACTCTTTTGCTGCAGATGTGTCGTAATATTTGTGAAGATAACCTTAGAATGCTCTATATTTCTGGAGAGGAATCTCTTCAACAGATCAAATTAAGAGCAGATCGAATGGGCCAATTCAATGATAAGCTTGCACTGCTCTGTGAGACGAATCTGGAACTGATTGATGGAGTGATTCGAAAAGAAAAACCAGAAATCGTAATCATAGATTCTATCCAGACCATGTTTTCGGATTCTGTGGACTCTGCACCAGGAAGTGTGTCTCAGGTTAGAGAGGCGACGGCCACGTTAATGAAGATTGCAAAGGGACTTAATATAACAATCTTCGTAGTGGGACATGTTACTAAGGAAGGGGTTGTTGCTGGCCCTCGTGTATTAGAGCATATGGTGGATACAGTGCTTTACTTAGAGGGTGACCGTCATGCGTCCTATCGAATTCTACGTAGCGTGAAGAATCGATTTGGTTCCACAGATGAAATTGGTGTGTTTGAGATGGAACAGGATGGACTGAGAGAAGTCCAGAATCCTTCTGAGTTTATGCTAGAAGGAAAGCCGGAAAATGCCTCCGGATCCGTTGTGGCATGTTCCATGGAAGGTACGCGTCCTATTCTAATTGAGATCCAGGCACTTGTTTGCAGAAGTAATTTTGGTATGCCGCGCCGAACAGCAGCAGGCTGCGATTATAATCGAGTGAATTTATTAATGGCTGTATTGGAAAAGCGCTTGGGGATTCATCTTAGCGAGTATGATGCCTATGTGAATATTGCAGGTGGAATACGTATGAATGAACCTGCGATAGACCTTGGAATTGTTATGGCCTTAGTATCTTCTGTGAAGGATGCAGTTATAGATGAATCTACAATATGTTTTGGAGAAGTTGGATTATCTGGAGAGGTAAGATCCGTTCCAATGGCAGAGCAGAGAGTTAACGAAGCAAGAAAACTTGGCTTTAAAACCTGTATTCTGCCAAAGTCGTGCTTATCCTCTGTTAAGGAGAAAGAGGGAATTAAACTAGTGGGAGTGTCTAATGTGAAAGAGACGGTTCTTGCGGTAGTAGGTAACTAGGGGGGAGAGTTTTGTTTGTTCTGTGCCAATAGGTAGTAGGATGAATTTTAGACAGCAGGAGTTTATGGCTGATATATAAATGATATGATTATAAAATGTGTCTACAATTCAGACAATTTCATAGAATAGTAACAAATCGATTTACTTCTTGAAAATGCTGGATTTTGTGTTGACGGGAGTGATTCTAGATGATATTATACTAACTGTTCCAATACAAACAAGTTTGGAACAATTCAGACAACTTTAATACAACTTAAAGAAATGTTTGAAAATAAAACTAAAAAACTTCTTGACAGATACAGGAAAAGA
>Ga0256404_1013545_pt1 | contig 10293 bp, 13 predicted proteins | sample RumenRJG_01DNA_FD_185990 | JGI IMG/M metagenome (GOLD analysis project Ga0256404, IMG submission 185990) | Bovine rumen microbial communities from Lethbridge, Alberta, Canada - RJG_01 | ecosystem: Host-associated > Mammals > Digestive system > Stomach > Rumen | place: Canada: Alberta | collected...
GTCAAATCTCCCTTATTCTGCAGGTACTCAAATGCACTGTCCGGGCTGCTGTCGCCGCGCCAGTACTGGATGACCCCTATATCCTCGCCGCGGAGGACGAGCTGTACCGTAAACCAGTGGCGGAGCGCGTGCGTCCCGAGCTGGTTTTCATACAGAAGCTGCCCGTAAAGCCTCAGCTCAGGATCAGCGCTCTGGATGAGATATGGTCTCAGATGATTATTGACAAGGTCGTGAAATCTTATACGGTAGGACTCATACGTCATCGCCTCCCCGTTCCTGTTGATGAACATGGGACAGTAATCCCTGTCGAAGGTGCGGCCCGAAAGATACTCTTTATGGATCTCATAAGCCTTACAGAAAGCCTTCAGGAATGCCGGGTATACACCCTGGAGGCGTTCTTTTTTGATCATGCTGACTTCCACGTCATCATCCCTGATCAGGACCTCCTGCTCCACATCGATTACGGCTTTCACGACACGCCCGCCTATTTCCGTGAAAGTGATCCCTTTCCCGAGGGGGCTGCATTCCTGCCTGACGCTCAAGACCTCGCCGGCGCGAAGCCCCGCAAAAGCCTGCAGACAAAGCCCGAAGGCAATGTCCCTGGAATAACGGAATGCCATCGGGATCAATATCTCAAAAACCTTATAAGGGATGTCACGGAAGATGCGTCTCCTGACCGGCATTCCCACCGCCTGAAACAGCGGCACCGCACTATGGTAACGCCTCCCGTTTCTGTCGTAAGCGATCTCATCCCGGTAAAGGTCCTGCCGGGAGAGCTTCATGTGTCCACCGAACTTCCAGACAAGGTTTGCCATGAATGCGGTTACGGCGCCGATACACTTGAGGATACTGTCACGGCTGCGATAAACGCCATCCGCCTTTGCGGCCGACGCATAGAAGTCAAAGTATTCCTGCAGCATCTCTGCCGTGATCCCGAATACATGACGGATACCGAAACGTCTCCCGTGGTCCACCAGGACATAGTTCAGCATCCCGCATACGTAATACAGCTTTTTCTCCGCATTGGATGTGATCGGCTTATAGTTCTTAAAGCCTGCATAGTCCTGGAGACGCGTAAACCGCACGATAACGCCGTACCCGTTGCGGATTACGAGGAATGACCTTGCGTAGACTGTGCCATCCCTTGTTGCTGTCCTGAAGGTATAGACCCCATACCTTTGGACCTGTTCCGGTTTTACCTGTAGTTCCCTTATGTCTGTCACTTACTGCTACCTCCTTTTCCTGCGCCTTCCGGCGGAATAGGGTAACAGTATAACAATGAACGACAAAACCTTCCTTCCCGGTCAACGACAAAACCCGTTCTGCCGGTATTAATTCTGTCGTTCGAGAATGTCCCGTCGGCAAAACCCCGTAACCCCAGTAATTCTGCGGTTTCTGAAGGGTAGGAGAGTTTTGTCGCTGTGGCTTGGGAGAACACGTAACCAAAATCGCAGATTCACTGTTTTTTGTTGTTTTTCTGTTTTCCGACAAAACCCAAAAGAAAAACAGGCCTTTTTTTGTCGGCCTGTCTTACTGCGATTTTGGCTTCTCCTTTCATAGTCTTTGCTGGTGAAGTCTTCTGGGCTTGTCGTTTTTTTCTTCTCCCAGCCATAGGTGGGAGACCGTATCCTCATTCTCATTACTGTTCCTCCATAAAAATGGAGCCATTCTCCACCGTGTTCCTGATAGAATAAACGGCGTACCGCTGATTCAGTTCAAGAGGGTCCATCTCAATCAGATTACTCACGTCGCTTTTTCCTCTCTGCCTCTCCTGCGATATATCTCCGTTCAAAAACAAGTTGACATTTATACGATTTCAAGATAAGCTGAGAAAGTAGAAGAGATGGGCTATACATCACACATCATGCTGTGGGCGGCTCGTTTCTTTTTTATATTCAGGATATCGTACAGATAGTTCTTTCCGTTGGCTGAATGATTTACAAGCAATCTCGCTGCAAAAATGTTATATCTTTCAAGATCCCCGACATCGTTATAAACGGGAATGGCAAATCGTACATCATAACGGTACCAGCCGTATTTCGCATCCTTCTCATGTTTCAGCTTTTTATTCTCTTCCCAGATCGGGTTGGTAGCTGTTTCTATCAGTTCAGGAATTCCCTGTGCGACATTGGCTTTCGCTTTTGCTTCTGCCTTTTTCAATGCGATCCTGCTCTCTGACCCGGTGTATTCATCCGGAAGTCTTCCTCCGATATAGATCTTCTCCGAATTCTGTTCTACCTCATAGCAATCTCCGACGAACCTCTTCAGGTAATCCCTGACCAGATTCCAGTCAATCTTTCTTCCCTTAAACAGAATGTCATTGATCATTACAATCTTTCTTCCGTCAGCGTCTGTTATCACTGTCACTTTTCTTCCCGCCATGTCTGTCTCCTGCATTATCTTTATTTGGCACTTATGATTGACATTATATCTTTATTTGTCATCTTCATCAATGCGCTTTTGCTTTATTTGTCATCGCCATTGCCAAATGTGTCTTCTCTGTTTATAATACTTATACTTTGTGACCTAAAGGAGCGATTCAGAAATGGCATATAAGAACTTCAAAGCCACCGAAATCATAGAAGAGATCGGCGCCGAACTCAGGAAGATCCGTACAGACAATAATCAGACCATCAGCCATGTCGCGATTAAACTGGCTGAAAAAGGTTTCCAAATTTCCAACACTCTTCTGGGCAGGATAGAAAACGGTGAGCGGCGAATTGATGATGATACGTTGAACGCTATCTGCAACTACTATAAGGTAGATCCTTCGTCTGTGATCATCGCCGCATCAAAGGAACATATACGGCGTTTATCTGAGCGCCTGTCTGACAACGCTGCTGTATCAGAACGGGTTGAGACAGAACAGCTGTATGCTCTCTATCATAATCTGAATGCCGAAGGGCAAAAGGAAGTTACTAACCTGATGAGGCTGATGGCCTATATGGAAGCATTTAAAAAACTCCAGTAGCCCCCGCTCAAACAAAACCTTCCCCACGAAACTCCGACAAAACTCATAAGGACTCCTTTTTCCTGGGAATTCCGAAAGAAAATGTCTGACCTTGGTTTTGTCTCTTAATTTCTGGTTACGATAGTCCTCCTTGTGAGTGCCGGGGAACTTCCCCGGATGATGGTAATGGGACCTGTTTGCGGATCCCGGGAAACAAAAAAGCCCTCGTCCCGCATGTGCACCTGCAGGAAAAGGGCAGCAAAATAGCCAGGACACTTGTGAGCGCCTGGCTATGTAAGGATCATATTTAATTTGAGAGAGCGGCAAACGGGAATCTGTCTATACAGCCCATTTCAATCTTATAGGCGATATCTCAATAACATAGTGTTCTTCGTCAATATCTGTCATGGGATGTGAGTCCGCAATGCTGATATGAACGCCATAAACGTCCTCACTCTTAAAATCAGCAGCATTCCCCATAACGATGTATTGAACAGCAATATATTCAATATTTCCTTCGTATGGTTCAAGAGGCATTGTTTCGAATGGCTTCTCAATGTCGACTCCCATTCCTGCCAGATGATCTGATAATTCCGGATATGCTGCTTTGACCTCTTTATAATAGTTTCTGCAGTAATCACAGGAACACAGGCTGTCTTTGTTAAGCTCCCTGTAGTAGTTCTTTGTTTTGAACTTATTCATAGTTCTATCCCCATAAACTGCGAAGTTATCGGGATCTTGCAGCATGTAATGCTCTCAAAGCATCTACAATATGCTGACCCCAATGGTTATTCAAACCAAATTTCCACTCGAATACTGCATTTCCGAATCTGCCGGCTTCATATTCCTTCGTACCGGAATTTTTTTGTTCCTTACCGAAATTCTAAGTATTGCTTTATTTTGAGCCATTTCTGAGGTTTGGTATAACTCTGATATTTTGTTCCTTAAATTGCCAAATAAACCAAACTGCCTTAGAGCAAAAATGTACCTTACCAGCAAATTATTTGGCACATTTTTTATTTGCGGTATTAAAAGAGTAATTCATACCATTCCGATCGGAATGATTTTATTTTTACTGTCCAATGGATAGGGCATTGCTGAAAGACATATTACCGCCCCGTCTCCGGTATGATCCGGCAGTTTGTCCAGTACAGAGAAGTTTTTTAACGCATCTTTGCCGGGATTAGCACTTTTTTTGATTTCAATCGGATAAATAGTCCCGTTTTCTATAATCATCAGATCGATTTCTCTGCCATTATTATCTCTGTAATAGGCAAGGCGGCTCCGCACATCAATTCCTTTGTTCGAATACTGCTTGATTATTTCTGAAACAATATAAGTTTCGAACATGGCGCCTGCCATTGCAGAGTTTTCAAGCACACGGGGATCATTCCAAAAGCTCAGATAGCATGCCAGGCCAGTGTCCATGAAATAAAGCTTGGGCCTTTTCACAATGCGTTTGATCGTGTTTGCCGAATAAGGATTCAGAAGATAGACAAGGCCGGATGTTACCAGAAGAGAGAGCCAGCTGTCTGCTGTTTTTACGTCGATCCCAACGTCTTTTGCGATATCGGAAAGGTTCAGTTCCTGACCTGTTCTTGCCGCCGTACAGGATATGAACTTCTGAAATTTTGATTCGTTTTTTATCTCGATCAGGTCCCGGATGTCTCTTTCGATGTAGGTCTGCATATATTGGCCGAAAAATGCTTCTGGCGAGAGATCAGGGTCAACCACCATCTGGGGCATGCTGCCTCGAAAAATCCGGTCGAAAACACTGGTGATGGTTTCAGTATGTTTCATATTCAACGCGTTCACAGGGAGAAAAGGCTTTTCATCCACGCCGTATATTTCAGCTCTGGAAAACGCGTACAGAGACAGAATGCCTGCGCGTCCGGCCAGAGACTCACTGACATTCTTCATCAGACGGAACAACTGGGAACCGGTAAGATAATACTGCCCGTTTTTTCTGTTTTCATCTATCCTGATTTTGATGAAAGGAAGCAGTTCAGGAGCATACTGGGCTTCATCAATGATAAGCGGAGCCGGGAATTGCTGCAAAAAAAGCTCGGGGTCGTTTCGCGCAAGTTCCCGAATGCGTGGGTAGTCCAGTGTGACATACGTTACATCTTCACGGGCTTCTGTCAGTTTTTTTATCAGCGTCGTCTTCCCAGTCTGACGGGCCCCGGTTATTACAACAGCCGGAAAATGTTCAGACAAATAGGTTACCTGATCTTCGATTGCTCTCTTGATATACATTGGAACAACTCCTCTGTTTTCTTGATAGTATTATGATACATCGAAGAAGAAAAATAATCTATACAAATATGGAGTTGAATTCCAAATTTGTATAAAATTGACCAGGCAGCAGAATACCTGGCTTAAATAAAGATTTACTTGTTTTGTTCTTTGCTTCTTTTTCTTCTGAGCAGAGTGCTTTCGCTGATGCCGGTCATGGCAGAAACCTGCTTGTAGGAATGGGCTTTCAGGAGCTCCAGGGCGTGGTCGACCTGTGCAGGCTTGAACTTTTTCGGGCGGCCTTCACGATAATCCGGGTGCTGGCGGGCAATTGCTTTCCCTTTCTGGGTACGCTGAACGATCATGTCCCGCTCGAACTGAGCGAAAGACAGAAGAACATTCCGGAGCAGAGTGCTGACGCTGTCATTGCTGAGAATGCCGAGATTCAGTACATTAATCGTGATCCCTTTGTCGATGAGATCGGTGATCAAATCGGAGGCCTGGGAGATGGAGCGGGCAAAGCGGTCTAACTTCGTGACGATCAAAGTATCTCCGGGTTTCAAAACCTCTATTGTCCTTATTTAAGTAATAAAGCTGTTTGGCCTGGATATAATGACCTCTTGTCTTGTTTTCCTGATATAGCGAAAGAATGGAATTCCCAAAAAAACATAAAAAGTCCCTCCCAAGTGAATAAAATATCACGGTCAAAATTCTATTGGACCTGCTCAATTTGTGGTAATGTTTTTTTTACATCTGTTTATAATCGTGTAAAATTAGGAGTCGGCTGTAAATATTGTAAAAATACAATTATATAAAAGAAAAAAGAAATTGCTGATTCGGTGCCTTACATCACCAGAAACATATAATCTTCTGCAGATTATGGAAGCCAGAGTAAACAGCTCCGAAAAATCAAAGATTCTCTGCACTCAGTATACAAATGTGGAATGGTATGCCCGCATTAATCCTGAGTCTGCTGAGGGAAGCCCCATGGCAGAGTCGATCATGGACAGGATCATAAACACTGCTTACGCTGTGATGATTGAAGGCCGGGTCTCTATGCAGAAACGGTACGGAATGAATCCATCTTTCAGGAAGGGAGCGGCGGCCAATGCGTAGGACATGTCTGTGTGATAGCAGTCGTTACTGTGATGTCTGGACTGATTATCAGGTCTCACTTTATTCTCTGAAAGAGGCGGAAATTCTTTCTCGGCAAAACTGGAGAGAGATACAGCATCTGCATGATAGAGTGTGTCAACTTGAGGCTTTCATCCGGTCTGCCGGACTGCCTTTGCCCGACGAACCACTTTGATTCAGTCCTTTGGAAGAGTCCGGTACATGGGGCAGAGCCCCATAAACCTCAAATCAGTCAAAATGCGTGACTTGCACGTGACTTGCAATCATGCACAACTTGAGAAGAAAATACAGCTTTGCTATAATTTTGTAAAAAGTATATTTACTTTCAAAGGAAGGTGAAAGAAAGATGATGTACCCTTTTATGACACTGAACGATGACACCGAAATTACTCATTCTGAGATGAAAGCAGACGGTAGTGTAAAGGTATATATAGAGACACCAGACTTGAAAGATGGATTCCACAGTGCGGTCTGCTGGCTGCCGCAATACAGGTGGGAAAGTATCAAAGGCTATAATCAGTCTGAAATGTCATTTTTTAAGAAGCTGATCAGAGATAATGCGCATGTGATCATAGAATTCTCACAGGATGGAGGCGTGTTAAATGCCGCAAATTCTTAGAATTGGTCCGTACATTGTGTACTTCTGGTCAAATGAGAATAATCCGCTGGAGCCTGTGCATGTTCATATTGCAGAAGGAAAAGCTTCGGCTAATGCAACAAAACTGTGGATCACAAGCACTGGAAAGGTGATTCTCTGCAATAACAATTCAAAGATCCCGGAAAAGATTCTGAGGAAGCTGATGCGTTTGATCGAGGCCAATACAGAGAGGATCATCGAGGAATGGATAGAGCATTTTGAAGAAGTAAGATTCTTTTGCTGAGGGGGATATCAGTGACGTCTTCCTCCCTTCCTATGTTTGTATCATGTTTGTATCACAGGGACAGGAGCCTCGGAAAATGACGAAAATAAGCCATTTCCTGGATGGTGATTCCTCTTCAAGTCCCTGTACCCACCCTCACACTTAAGCCCCGGAAACATTGAGTTTCCGGTTTTTTTTTCGCGCATACAGATGCAGATGAAACGAGTTCTATTATAATAGGTTGTATTGCACCTATTTTATGTTATACTTTAAGCATCAGGAGGTGCTGATATGACAATAGATACGAACGCAATTGTGACAGCTACGGAAGCGAATCAGAACTTTTCACGTGTTGCGAAACTCGCAGAGAAGAAAGGCCATGTAATTGTGTTTAAAAATAATCGCCCGAAGCTTCTTGTAATCGATCTTGACACAGAACCGCAGATAGAAATGACAGAGGATGAAAAAATTGATTTCGTCGCCGCCAGGATTTTGAGAGAGCATAAGGCCGCGTTTGAGGAACTGGCAAAATGATCAGATTCAGCAAAGAAAAGGTAATGCTGCTGCATCAGCTGATGGCTGAAGCTACCGGAGGCAGCGTTGGGGTGCGCGACGAAGGCCTGCTGGAGTCTGCCCTGGAGAGTGCGTTTGCCGGATTCGGGGAGAAGGAATTTTACCCGACAAAAGAAGAAAAAGGTGCAAGGATCGGCTTTGCGTTGATTTCCAATCATGCTTTTGTAGACGGCAACAAACGCATCGGGATGTATATTATGATGGCGTTTCTTGAAATGAATGGAATCAGAATCCAGTGCAGTGATGAAGAACTGGTTCATGCAGGATTATCAGTTGCCGACGGAAGCATGGGATATGAAGAACTGCTGCAGTGGGTAATAGATCACCGGACATGAATCGGAAAAAGCGGATATCAGTGATGCTTTCCTCCCTTCTATGTTTGTATCATGTTTGTATCACAGGGACAGGAGCCTCGGAAAATGGCGGAAATAAGCCATTTCTTGGATGGTGATTCCTCTTCAAGTCCCTGTACCCACCCTCACACTTAAGGGGGCTGTCGCATCAAATGATGCGGCGCCCCTTCTTTAATCGGTGAAGATCCGGCCTGTTGGCCGGATCTTTTACATTCAGACAGCCTGTTCCTCTTATCCGTCTGTGGATAACGCACCACAAATAAAGGTGTCCTGTGTATCAACACCTTCTTCCGGATCTCGTTTTGACAGGTCAAAACTTATGCGGTTTTCATGCTGGTCAGGAACTGTCCCAATGCCATCAGGATAGCAAAAGGCAGTAAATAGGTATATCATAGTAATTATGATAAATCCCAACCGATTTACAGCCAGTTCTCGGGTTTACGGTCAAAATCTCAGATTTTGAAAAAGGCAAACAGACAGTCTGGGGAGGCTGCCTACTGAAAGGTATTTTGTTGTTGCGGGTTTATCGGTAGTTTAATGTATCAGCCGACTGGCACCGGAGGTCCCTTGGGAAGCTCCGGCCCAGCCGGACTGGTACAAGATATCTGCGTATCAAATCATACGGATCTGCAACTAATCCTTTCAGAAAGCGGATACATATCTTCTGTACACGTAAAAAACCCAATCTAAACGTACTGCCGGATCCGGATCGCCGCTCCCTCCCGACAACTGAAGCAACAAAGGAAGAGAAATTATACAGGGTGAGTTTTGCATAGATTTCCTGGTAAAGAAACTCTTTCTTCCGGGAATGCAGGTGCACCATATTTCCCGCATATTTCAGGTGTCTGAAGGCCGTCTCGATCCCTCAGCGAAGGTGGTAAAGCTTCTTAATCGCTGATAATGAAAATGCGTGCTGCGGCAGGTTTGTGACGACATACTCGACAGTATTATCGCCCACCGGGAACTTAAGTACACGGAGCTTCAGGCAGTCCGTGTTGTCTGATCCGGCTTCAATGAAGTCATAATGCCCATTCGACGGAATGCAGTGGTAATTAGGAAGCTGCTGGTTTTTCGCAGTTCTACGGCGGCCGATATATACTGTGACTACCTTATCATCACTTTCCTTTTCCAACCAATGGTCCTGATTTTTGCTAATGTCTTTTGCAAACTTCTCTGGAACCCTGATCAGGATCTTCTGATCGTTGTGGATGGCATAGGCAAAGATGTTGAAAGCGGCATAACCGCGATCAGCCAGATAGATCCTCCTGCAGGAAGGATTAAGAAGCTTCTGTCTTTGCAGGAAGATGCAAAAAGCCCCTTTTTCGTCCATTGCACTTATTTTCTGAAGTTCAACATCAAGAAAAATGTCATTGAGGGGGTCATACAGGCTGTTCATATGAAGCTGGTTAATTCCTTTTCTGCCCCCAATACACTTTATGTAAGTGTCGGTATCTTTGGGATTATAAGTCAGGTTCAGGCGTGAACCGTCACATGCCACAAGCTGAAAGCCGTGGAAAAGTTTTGTGACATGGATCTTACTGCCGAATTCATAAAAGAGTGTTTTAAAAGCTTCCGGCTTCACCTGGCTGCGGCGTTCAATCATGGAAGAAGCAGTCGGCAGGCCTTCTTCACCAAAGAAAACAAGCAGTTCATCATCAACTGTCTGATTGCCCGCAAGCATAGGGAAGAGGATCGTCTGCAGGAAAGAAATTTTCCGGTTTCTGGTGAAATCAGTCTCCGGGCAGGTGAGGAACTCGTCTCTTCGTTCCAGAAGGGAATCAGCGGAAGAAATGAGGGTTTCCTTTACAGAAAGAATAGAAAGTTGTTGCATATCGCACCTCCAAAGTAGTCTTTTAACAAGGCGCGGCAACATATTTTGATATTCCTGTCAAGTGTTTTTTAATGTAAAAAAACCAGAGGCATCACGCCTCTGATTTGTCAAAACTGTAATTATTGGGGACAGGGGGGCCTTAACCGGATGGCATTGGAACGGTTCTCTGTCTCCTTTTCGCGCTATTAATGTTTGTTTTGCGGAAATAATAAATTCTATCGATGAGATTTATTGATTTTTTAAAATAAAAATCCATAATAATAATGATTCCTCGCCCCGGATAATGAGTGAAATCGGGATGAGGTGCAGAACGGCTGCAATTATCAAAAGTAATGGAGTCTGGAAGCTATGAACCTG
>Ga0256404_1013546_pt1 | contig 10292 bp, 8 predicted proteins | sample RumenRJG_01DNA_FD_185990 | JGI IMG/M metagenome (GOLD analysis project Ga0256404, IMG submission 185990) | Bovine rumen microbial communities from Lethbridge, Alberta, Canada - RJG_01 | ecosystem: Host-associated > Mammals > Digestive system > Stomach > Rumen | place: Canada: Alberta | collected...
TCGACGGTCGATTCAGCCTTTGAGGTATGGGCTTCCCCCAACGATCAGTTGAGGTCGCTCTGCTCCTTTAAGTAAAATCTCTTTTGTCGTTTACTATAATTCAAAAACCCCCTGTCGCGCGGACAGGGGGTTTTTGGCGCTCACTCCATCACCTGGAGGATCATGCATTTCAGATACTTGGTCTCCACCGACTGGGGGAGGATGGGGTGATCGTAGCCCTGGGTGCGGTATTCCACCAGGCGGATGCGCTTTTTGGCGTCGCGGGCGGCCTGGTTGACGATGTCCTGGAACATCTCGGGCAGTATGTGCTGGCTGCACGAGCAGGTCACCAGGAAGCCGCCGGGACGGGTCAGCTTGAGGCCGCGCAGGTTGATCTCCTTGTAGCCCCGGATGGCCGACTGCACCGCGGCCTTGTTCTTGGTGAACGCCGGGGGATCGAGGATGACCACGTCGAACCGCTCGTGGGCGTCATCCAGCTCCCGGAGCAGGTCGAAGCAGTTGTGGGCCTCGAAGGCGACGTTGTCCAGGCCGTTGAGGCGGGCGTTCTCCCGGGCCACCTTCAGCGCCTCCTCGGAGATGTCCACGCCCAGCACGGACTTCGCGCCGTACTTCGCCGCGTGGAGCGAGAAGCTGCCGTTGTGGCAGAAGCAGTCCAGCACCCGGGCGTCCCGGCACAGCGGCTTCAGCGCGGCGCGGTTCCACTTCTGATCCAGGAAGAAGCCCGTCTTCTGGCCGTGCTTCACGTCCACCAGGAAGTGGATGCCGTTCTCCACCATGTCCACCCGGTCCGGCACCTCGCCCCGAAGCAGGCCGGTGGTCTGCTCCAGACCCTCCAGCCGTCGCACGGGCACGTCGCTGCGCTCCCAGATGCCGGCGGGCCGGACCACCTCCATCAGGATGTCGCACAGCATGTCCTTATGCGCTCAATGCCCAGGGACAGGGATTGCAGCACCAGAATATCCCCGAACTTGTCCACCACCAGCCCCGGCAGGAAGTCCGATTCCGAGTAGATCAGGCGGCAGCTGTCCGGGTCGCACAGCAGCTGGCGGTATTCCCAGGCGTCCCGCACGCGCCCTTCAAAGAAGGCCCGGTCGCAGGGCTCGTCGTTGCGGGTGAGTATGCGCAGCGCCAGCTGGCTCTGGGGATTGTAGAAGCCCCGCCCGATGTACTTCCCGCGGAAGTCGTGGACGTCCACGATGTCGCCGTTCTCAAACGCGCCCTCCACCTTTTCGACCTCCGAGGCGTATATCCACGGGTGTCCTCCCCGCACGCGGGTCTCCCGGGTCTTGCGCAGCGTGACCTTTGCCATAGTATACCATCCTCTGTCATATGATGCTTCGCTGCCGCTCAGCGTGCCGCTCCCTCAGGGAGGGAGCTGGCTGGCCGAAGGCCGGACTGAGGGCGTCCATCCCGGGCACTCTGAGCTGTAACGATAATTCATCATAACATAACTATGTAAACTTGTCCAGCCTTGACAAGTGTGGTAGAATGATAGCACTAATGTTGTCAGTTTGGCATGCGGCAACGCAGAGACAAAGGAGCGCTCCATGGACACCACGAACGGCAAGCGGCTGAACAAATTTATCGCGGACAGCGGGTACTGCTCCCGTCGGGAGGCGGACCGGCTGATCGAAGAGGGCCGCGTGACGGTGGACGGTCGGCGCGGGGCATTGGGCGACAGGATACTGCCCGGCATGCGGGTGACGGTGGACGGCAAGGCGCTCTCCGGGGACGGGGAGAAGGTCTATCTGCTGCTGTACAAGCCCCGGGGCATCGTCTGCACCGCCGACCCCCGGGAGCCGATGAACGTGGTGGACTACGTGGGCTATCCCATCCGGGTGTTCCCCGTGGGGCGGCTGGACAAGGACAGCGAGGGCCTGCTGCTGCTGACCTCGGACGGGGAGATCGTCAACCGCATCCTCCGCGCCGCCGGGGGCCACGAGAAGGAGTACGAGGTCGCCATCGACCGCCCGGTGACCCGGGCATTTGTGGAAAAGATGATGGCCGGGGTGCCGATACTGGACACCGTGACCCTGCCCTGCAGGGTCCGCAAGACCGGCGAGCGCTCCTTCAACATCATACTGGTCCAGGGCCTGAACCGGCAGATCCGCCGCATGTGCGAGGCGCTGGGCTGCAACGTCACCCACCTGCGCCGCGTGCGGCTGATGGATTTGAAGCTGGGCGGCATGCGGCCCGGCGAGTGGCGGGAGCTGACGGAGGCGGAGGTCCGCGCGCTGACAAAAGCGCTGGAGGCTTAGACGATGAAGAGACGGAAAAGGCGCTCCCTTCCCAGGCGTATACTGCGGGGACTCAGATGGGCGATACTGCTGTGCCTGCTGGTGAACCTCATCTCGGCCTACGCGCCCTTCGTCACGCTGCCGGACCCCAGCCCCGATACGCTGGCGGCGGCGGAAGCCCGGGCGGCGGAGATGCTTCAGGACCGCGACACCGGCGAGCGGGCCATGATCATCGAATCCAGCGCTCAGGCCCTGGACGAGCGCATACGGCTGATCGAGCAGGCGCGGGAGGAGATCGTCATCGTGACCTACGAGAACCACGACGGCGAGAGCACCCGCGACGTGCTGGCGGCGGCGCTGGACCGGGCGGACGCCGGGGTGCGGGTGCGTTTCCTGGTGGACGGCATCGCAGGCCGGTTCGACCACATGGGCGGCGACCTGTTCCGCGCCGTGGCGGCCCATCCCAACGTGGAGGTGCGGTTCTACAACCTGCTGCGCCCCTTCACCCCCTGGAAGCACATGGGGCGCATGCACGACAAGTACGTCATCGTGGACGACCTGGCCTTCATACTGGGCGGGCGCAACATGTTCGACAAGTTCCTGGGCGAGTACACCGCCACCAACCGCAGCCTGGACCGGGAGGTGCTGGTCTGCGACACGGCCCCCGGCCCGGACCGCAGCCTGCGGCAGCTGAAGGACTACTTCGAGGGCATGTGGACGGGGGAGGAGACCTCGGTCTTTGCGCCGAAGCTGGCTGAGGAACGCTGTCAGGCGGTTTGGGACGCACTCAGGGAGCGCTGCCGCTCGATGCGCGCAGCCCGGCCCGAGCTGTTCGAGCCCTTCGACTACGCCGCGGTGACCGTCCCCACCCGGGGCGTGTGGCTCATCCACAACCCCACGGGCATCTACGCCAAGGAGCCCACGGTGTTCGCCCAGCTGATCGCCATGATGGGACGCGCCCGGGAGGACGTGGTCATCCACTCGCCCTACGCGGTGCTGAACCGGTATATGCGCGAGGCGCTTAAGGGCGTCGCGGACCGCGTGCCGGTGACGCTGATGATCAACGCCGTGGAGAACGGCGCGAACCTGGTGGGCAGCGGGGATTACCTGTACCACCGGGGCGACGTGCTGTCCACCGGGGTCAGCCTGCTGGAGTACGCCGGGGGCAAGTCCTACCACGGCAAGGCGGTGGCCATCGACGACTGCCTGTCCGTCATCGGCTCCTTCAACCTGGACCTGCGCAGCACCTATGTGGACACCGAGCTGATGCTGGTGATACGCTCCCCGGAGATCAACGCGGAGCTTCGCGGCTACATGGACGCGCTCCACGCCGACTGCCGGCAGGTCATCGACGCCCAAAACGCCCGCATCCCCGACGATCTGACCCTGCCCGAATGCCCCGTATGGAAGCGGGCGCTGCTCTACCTCATCGGCGCGCTGATGCAGCCGATGCGCAACCTGGTTTGACAAAGGAGGAAATCATCATGCTTCGCAAGATCACCGCACTGCTTCTGACCCTGACACTGCTGATGACTGCCGCCGCGCTGGCGGAGGACGATCTGCTGGAGGCGGTGAAGGCCCGTGGGAACGTGGTCGTCGCCACCGAGGGCGCATGGTCGCCCTGGACCTATCACGACGAATCCGACGCGCTGGTGGGCTTCGACGTCGAGGTGGCCCGCGCCATCGCCGAACGCATGGGCGTGGAGGCCGAGTTCGTGGAATGCCCCTGGGAGTCCATCTTCCTGGGCATCGACTCCAAAATGTACGACATCGCCGCCAACGGCGTGGAGATCACCGAGGACCGCGCCGCCAAGTACGACTTCTCCACCCCCTACGCCTATCTGCGCACCGCGCTGATCGTGCGGACCGACAACGAGGAGATCCACGGCTTCGAGGACCTCAAGGGCAAAAAGACCGCCAACTCCGCGGGCAGCACCTACGCCATGATGGCCGAGGAATACGGCGCCTCCACCGACACCGTGAGCACCCTGGCCCAGACCCTGGACCTGGTGCTCGCCGGGCGCGTGGACGCCACCCTCAACGCCGAGCTGTCCTTCGTGGACTACATGAAGGAACACCCCGAGGCCGAGCTCAAGGTGGTCGCCCTGTCCGAGGAGGCCAGCCTGGTCGCCATCCCCGTGCGGAAGGGCCAGGAAAACGAGGCCTTCCTCAACGCCCTCAACGACGCCATCAGCGAGCTCCGCAGCGACGGCACCCTCCGCACCATCTCCGAGAAGTACTTCGCCACGGACATCACGTCTGCGCAATAACGGATTTGGAATGCAATTGTTTGGTTCCGCGACAAGCTGGTATTTGTCGGGATGACGGGGAACGACCTCTCAGCCGCCGACTTCGTCGGTGACAGCTCCCCTGAAAGGGGAGCCAAGAGAGGGACGGACAGTGCGTCAGCCTTGGCTCCCCTTTCAGGGGAGCTGTCAGCCGGCAGGCTGACTGAGAGGTCGTTTCCCGTCCCTCCGGCCAAAAGAAAGCCCTTCCGCTGAAATACCGCGGAAGGGCTTTTCGTATGCCGGGAATACAGGGCGGTCAAACCGCTCTGGGTTTTACTGCCACCGGACGTTCTCCACGTTGGTACACCCGGCGAACACGGCCTCGCCCATCTCGGTGATGGTGCCGGGGAGGGTGACGGTGCGGAGGGTGGTCTTGTTCTCGAAGGCCGATTCACCCAGCGCGGTGACGGTGTAGCCCGCCACGGTCTGCTGCACGGTGATCGCGTCCGCGGAGCCGATGTAATCCACCGCGCTCATGATGCCGTTGGACAGCTCGTAGATGACGCCGTCGATCTCATAGCGGGCGTTGCCGTTGAGTGTGGCGGCCTCGGAGGTGACGCTCGCGCCGGTGGAATCGGTCACCACACAGCGGAACTTCATCCCCATGCGGGAGCGGGTGAGCCGCACGGTGAGGCTGGCGGTCTTGGCCCCGGTGAGGGTGCTGTCGGACCAGTCGGTCTCGCCGCTGGCCTGATACTGCCACTGATAGGTCAGCCCGCTGCCGGTGGCGGCTATGGTGAACACCGCCGATTCGTTGAGCTCGCAGGACTGGTCTGTGGGCTGGGTCGTGATGGCGAGGGAGCCCGCGGGGGAATCGCCGCTGGTGAGGGTGGCGGCGTTCGAGGTGACCTCCGCGCCGCTGGAATCCCGCACCACGCACCTGAACCGCATGCCCACGCGGCCCTTGGTGACAGGCACGGTGAGGCTTGCGCGGTTGCTGCCGCTCAGGGAGCTGTCGAGCCACGCGCCGCCGTCGGCGGACTGATACTGCCACTGATAGCTCAGCCCGCTGCCGGTGGCCTGCACGGCGAACACGGCGGTGTCGCCGATCTTTCCGGCCACGTCCTGGGGCTGGCGGGTGATGGTCAGGGCGGTGGAGGTGTTGGTCAGCTGCGCCTCCGCGGTGACCAGCTCCGCGCCGCTGGCGTCCGAGACCACGCAGCGGTATTTCATGCCGATGCGGGCCCGGTTGGCGTAGACGTGGAGCGTGTCCTTGTTGTAGCCCTTCAAAAGGGAGTTGCGCCAGCCGCTGCCGCTGAGATTCTGGTACTGCCAGCGGTAGGTGAGCCCGTCGCCCTGGGCCAGCACCGTGAAGGCCGCGGTGCCGCCGAGCTCGCAGACGCAGTCCTGAGGCTGGCTGATGATGGCAAAGCCGCCGGCCTCGTCGGCCTCCATGGCCTCGGCGTCGATCTCCGCGTCCTCGCCGTCCTCCGGGGTCAGCATGACCTCCCCGTCCGCGTCCTCGCCTAGCGCCTGCTCCACCTCCGCGACGGCGTCCTCGGGCTGAGCGGACTCAGCCGCGGCGTCTTCCGCGGGCGCGATCTCGTCGGTTTCTGGCTCCGCGAACGCCGCTTCGGCGTCCTCCGCCAGCGCGTCGGCGGACCCGGCCTCCTCGGCCTGCGCCGCAAACCAGGCGTTGGCGCGCATTTCCTTTAACATGACCGTAGACACGCTGGCAGGCGCGATGCTCACCGCCAGCATGACCGTCAACCACTTTTTCCACTGTGCCACGGCCGTATTCCTCCGCTATCGTCGATTCTGTACAAATGCCGACACTTATCATTATTTTCCATTATAACACACGAAATTCGGGCTGTCCATACCCGGGGAGTTAATTTGGCGGGGCGAGAGGAGGACGGAAAGTGACCATTCAGGCTTCGAATTGGGATTTGACGGAGATAATGAGGAATTAGGAATGAGGAATTAGGAATGAATAGCGGCTGCCGCGCGTTGTTGGAATGGTCAATGGCCGCCCGCCATATATCGAAACAATATGTACTGCCTGGCGGACGGCGCATCACCGCTCCTACGCAGCCAAGCTATTTCAATTCCTAATTCCTCATTCCTAATTCCTAATTCTCCCCGTCAAATCCCATTTTATCGCATTGGCTGAATGGAAACGGCGGAAATGGGGAGGAAATGGTGAGCGATCAGGCATGGGGGATTACGTCCCTCATGCCTCGATTTCATCCAGATACTTCTGATACGCCTGAGACGGATGTTCGTCCAGGAGCGCGGCGCACGCGGGGGAGGCGGCGAGGTCGCTGGTGAGGTAGAGGCGGGCGCTGCGGCCCTGGGGACAGGCCTCGAGGACAGCGTAGGCGGACTCGACCCGGCGGACGAGCTGCTCCGCGTCGTTGTTGCGAGCGGCGGCTTCCCGGGAGAGGATGTCGCTCTCAAAGTCGGCAAAGGGCGGGCGGGCGTCGCGAGGGAGCTTTTGCCAGTCGGCCACATCCCGCTCCAGCCGGGTGAGGCAGGCGTTTTCCCGGAGCTCCTCGTCGGGCTTCATGACGCCGTGGCGGGTCTTGACCTCCAGCGCCCGCCACTTCTGATCGAAGAACTCCCGAATGCCGGACTCGGGCTCCAACGGCGGCAGCAGCGAGGCGAGCTCCCGGCGTCGGGCGAGGCGCTTGCCGTCCTCCCAGAGCCGCGCGGCACCGTGGGCGACTGGGCTGTACAGCATGGCGGCGAGGGCCAGGCATTCGGTGGAGGACCGCGCAGCGAGTGCGTCGGGGTCGCGCAGCAGCAGCGCGGACAGGGAGAAGCTGTCGGCGTCCGCCTCGGTGAGCCGGTCCGCGAAGTGGCGGAACAGGTCGTAGTACAGGCCGAAGGACCGGGCGATGGCGTCGTGCTGGAGGTATTGCAGGAACCACTTCTCGTCCACGGTCTCGCCGTCCTCCTCCAGCGCGGTGAGCATCAGCGACAGGTCCTCCCAGCCGCGGGCGGTGACGAACAGCTGTCCCCGGTCGGTGTTGGTGATGTTGTAGAAGTGGTCGGGGTAGACGCTCAGATAGGTCCGCACGGCGGGGTGCACCCCCATCTCCAGCGCGTAGCGCCGCCAGATGGGCAGATCGGCCTCCACGTCGATGTGCTTGACCCGGTCCAGCGTCACCATGTCCAGCTCCCGCACGGAGCGGTTGTACTCCGGGGGATTGCCCGCCGCCACGATCACCCAGTCCTCGGGCAGCGGCACGTTGCCGAAGGTCTTGTTTTGCAGCAGCTGGAGCATCACCGGGGTCAGCGTCTCGGAGACGCAGTTGATCTCGTCCAGAAAGAGTATGCCGCTGCGCTTGCCCGTGGCCTCCATGTAATCGTAGATCGCGGCCACGATCTCGCTCATGGTGTATTCCGTCACGGCGCGGCGCTGGCCGCCGTACTCCCTGTGGGCGATGAAGGGCAGGCCGATGGCGCTCTGCCGGGTGTGGTGGGTCATGGAATAGGCCACCAGCCCGCAGCCGGTCTCCCTGGCGATCTGCTTCATGATGGCCGTCTTGCCGATGCCCGGCGGGCCGATGAGCAGCACCGGGCGCTGCTTCTCCGGGGGAATGCGGTGCGCGCCGTCCGCGGTCCTGCGGGTGTACGCCCGAAACGTCCGCGCGATCTCCGCCTTGGCTTCCTGTATGTTCATGGCGATTCCTTTCAAACTGTTCAGGTGTGGCGATAGACAGGGGGTGCTTGAATGGAGAATTGAGAATGGAGAATGGAGAATGGATGTGGAAATCCTGACGGATTTCTTTTATACAGACTGTACCAAAGCGTGACAACGCCGCTCTGCCGTTCTTCCTGGCTCCCCTTTCAGGGGAGCTGTCACGCGAAGTGTGACTGAGAGGTCGTTCCCCTGTCCCTGTAGATCTGTGAAGATACGTTTAATCAAACAAATCCGGTAAATGTTCAAACGCGGACTCCCTCCGACCCGCTTCGCGGGCCACCTCCCTCAAAGAGGGAGGCTTTTGGGTTCCCGTTCAGGCTCCCGTTTAGGCTCCCTCTCCGAGGGAGCTGTCAGCCGCAGGCTGACTGAGGGAGTTGAGGGAGCTGTCAGCCGCAGGCTGACTGAGGGAGTCATCCCTGGGCGACTGAACAGTTACCATATCCGCAGGATTTGCTCCGCCATTCTCCATTTTTCATTCTCAATTCTCAATTCTTCTTCCAGGGTCGAACGTATACGTCCTCTCCAGACACAGCGGAACGATCCAGTCGGGCTTTTTGTATTGCAGGGCCTTTCGCGTGGAGAAGACGAAGGCCGTCTCGTAGGGCGGCTTATGCTGGGGATAGGCGCCGTCGCCGTCGGTGAAGTACAGAAGTCCCTTGAGGCGCTTCAGCTCACCGGCCTTGATCAGCGCCTCCACCCGCTTGAACACCGGGCGGAAGTCCGTGCCGCTGCGGCCCTTCACCACCAGGTTTTGGGTGTAGGTATTCCAGCCCTCGAGGGAGTGGATAGCCGTGTCGGACTGCACCATGGCGTCGCACTGCATGATGCGGACGTTCATCCGCTTGAAGAAGTCGCCGCGCATCAGTATGCGCTCGATCTCCGACATGAACCGCGCCACCAGCGGCAGCGGGCAGGACCCGGAGGTGTCGATGGCGATGACCAGCTCCTCCACCTTGCGGGTCTCGGCGTATTCCAGCGGCTCGATCAGCGGCAGGTTGCCGTAGCGCTCCAGGCCGTAGCAGTAGGGGATGTAATCGAAGCCCGCCAAATCCAGCCGCAGCTCCTCGCGGGTGGTGGAGAAGCGGCGCAGATAGCGGGTGAAGTCGTATTTGCCCGCCTCCCGCAGCAGCAGCTTTTCCGCGCGGCTGCCGGGGGCCAGGCCGTAGCGGCCTGTGGCGGCCAGACCGCCGGGGAGATCGTCCTCCGAAGGCCACAGCCCGGCCAGGGCTTCCTCTTTCCAGACGGCGTAGGTCTGCCCTCTGCCGGGGGAGGCGGCGTCGCGGCGGTTCAGGTCGGGGTGGGGTAGGTACCAGTAGCGATGGTCGTCCAGCTGAAACCGCCCGTAAAGCGGCTCCAGCTCGTCCTCGAAGCGGTCCAGCAGGGCGCGGTAGACCTGCGCGGCCACGCGGGGATCCGTCTGCTCCGGCAGGGCGTCTGCGATGACGCGCTGGTTCAGGCGGCTCTCCCCGGTGGGGAAGAAGTCGCCCCGCAGATACTCCGCCGCCAGGTCGCAGGCCAGGTCCCACAGGGGCCGCACGGCGTTCTCCGGGACCAGGAGATGGCGAAAGATGCAGTGCAGCAGCAGGTGCTCCGCCGCGCCGGGGGGCGTGGATGCGTCGGGATCGTAGTAGATCGCCGCGCCGTCGGTGCCGAGGCCGCGCACGTCGCCGTCCGTCACCCGCTCGACCCGCTCCAGCGGCTGGCGCAGAAAGGGATAGGTCGCGCCCGCCCTGAACAGCTGCCGCTCCAGATCCGCCGTCAATGGACACGCCTCCCTTCCTCATGCAACATTCAGATTATACACCAGAACCGCGGCGGGTTCAAGGCCGGCGAGGATCAGAGTCCAAAGCAAAATGGAACAGGGAATTTGGTTGAATGGAGAATGGAAAATGGAAAATGGAGAATGGATGTGGAAATCCTTACGGATTTCGTAACTGTTCAGTTCTGCGACAAACAGAGACTTGGCAGGCTGCGGGGGACGACCTCTCAGCCAGCCTAACGGCTGACAGCTCCCCTGGAAGGGGAGCCAAGGCTGACGCTCTGTCTTCCTCTTGGCTCCCCTTTCAGGGGAGCTGTCGCCGACGAAGTCGGTGACTGAGAGGTCGTTCCCCGTTGCCT
>Ga0256404_1013547_pt1 | contig 10291 bp, 8 predicted proteins | sample RumenRJG_01DNA_FD_185990 | JGI IMG/M metagenome (GOLD analysis project Ga0256404, IMG submission 185990) | Bovine rumen microbial communities from Lethbridge, Alberta, Canada - RJG_01 | ecosystem: Host-associated > Mammals > Digestive system > Stomach > Rumen | place: Canada: Alberta | collected...
GGTCATATAGCGTGTTCCTTCAGGATAGCCTTCCATTTTCCCGCTGCGCTGTGTAAAGGCTTTCATGCAGTTATAGCCGGAACAGCGCCGGGTCACCAGTTCACATTGTACGATAACCACTAACTTTGACATACAGGCTCCTCCACTTTGCCGGAAGGAACGGACCGGCGCGCAGGCCGGTTCTTCCGCTGCTTCCTTCCCGTCTTAAAAATCGTTTAAACAGCGTTTAACTAACTATAGCACATTTTTAATATGTAAAAAAGACGCATTCCAATAAATTGTTTTATCAGTTTGCCTTTTTATATGCAAAGGGTTTCCCGGCAAGATCCCTTACGTCCATCACTGCCTGCGGTTCAGAAAAAAGATACCGCTCTTTCACCCGGAACACCCGGCCGTCCTCCAGCAGAAGGTCTGTGTCGTCCTGCCCGCTGCACCGCAGCCGGGTAAAAACGCTGCCTGAAGCAAGCACCTCTTCCTTCCCTTCCCGGGCCTCTTTGGAAGGGAATACCAAAACAAGATGATCGCCGGTAGTAACAAACTTTTGCCTGGCGTCTTCCCCGATGCAGTACCTATACCCCTCCGGATCGTTGGGAGCCGGAGCCCCCAGCTTGCCTACATGGCAGCGGATCTCCGCAGCGGCCGGCCCCAGCACATGGATGCCGATCCGCACCGGCAGGTTCTTGGGGTCTTTCGGTTCGTCGTAAAAATGGATCATGGTATTATCCGAACGGGTCACATATTTTTCCCCAAGTTCGATAAAGTTCAGGTCACCGTATTTATCTCCATAAATATACAGGTAGTCCTTCCCGTTGGCACGGATCAGGTAGGGAACCCTTTCATGGGCCCGCAGCATGTCGGTTTTCCTGTCAATTTTATTCCAGACCAGATGCATGGTCCCATTGTCGCCCATAAAAGATTTTTCCAGTTTCACAGAAAAGGGAAACCTCTCGCTGCCCCTCACGATTGTGTAGCGCTGATTGGGCTTCAGCTTCACCACAAATTCTTCCGGCTGCGTTGCATAATCAAACACCAGCGGTTTATCTTCCGCGCAGCCGCTGATACCGGATAAGAAAACCGACAGCATGAGGAATGAAAGAACCGTAACCGACCGCCGGATGAATCTTTTTGTTTTCATCGTTCCTCCTGTTTAGCCTCAGCTTTGCACATAATACTTATAGAACCGCTGATTAATTCGTCTGCACGCCTGCCAAGGGCTTTGCGCACAAACTCATTTAATCAGCGTTCCTTAATCGACTGCCAAGTGATTCCGTCCGCCGCTGTTAATGTAAAAAGCAGAAAAATCGGCGGATCATTTCGTAATTAGATTATAACATAAAAGCACAGATTTATATATTGTGTTCCACTTGTGACAAAAGTTTTTTAAAGCGAAGATTTTTAACATTAAAACACAAAAAAACAATGCCAAAATGACACAAGGGGTTCCAAATATGTTATAATTTGGTTAGCGATATGCTGTTCAAGGCATAAAGATTCGAAAAAAATTACAGCAATGTGAAAAAGGGGGAAAAGAATCATGATGAAAAAGTTTGTAAGCGCTGCGATGGTCGCGGCTCTGGCTTTGAGTGTTGCAGCCTGCGGCGGTGGAGACAAAAAGGCCGACGCTCCGAAAGACGGCGCAAAACCGGCTGCTACCGCAACGGCAAAAGTTGACCGCAGCAAAGAATTCATCACCGTACTGACCGGTCCTACCAGCGGTATTTATTTCCCGATCGGCGGCGCATTCTCCAAAGTCGTTGGTGAAATGGGTTACAAGACCAGCGCTACCGCTACCGGCGCTACCGGCGAAAACATCAACGCCATCCTCACCGGCAAGGGCGAACTGGCCATTGCCATGTCCGACTCCGTTATCCAGGCTGTAGAAGGCTTCGGCGCCTACGAAGGCAAACCGAAAGCCACCGACCTGCGGGCCATGATGGGCCTGTGGCCGAATGTAGTGCAGATCGTTACCACCTCCGACTCCGGCATCAAATCCTTCAAAGATATTAAAGGTAAACGGGTCGGCGTTGGCGCTCCCAACTCCGGCGTAGAACTGAACGCCCGCATGATCTTCGAAGCCAACGGCATGACCTACAAAGATGCCAAGGTTGACTACCTGTCCTACGGTGAAGCCATCGACCAGATGAAGAACGGCCAGTGCGACGTTGCCTTCGTAACCTCCGGTCTGGGCAACGCTACCATTAAAGAACTGGGCACCACCAAAAAGATCGTATTCGTTCCGGTAGAAGGCGACGCCCTGAAGAACCTGACCAAAAAATATCCGTTCTATGTAGAATGGAAGATCCCGAAAGCCACCTACGGTACCGATGCCGACACTACCACCGCAGCCGTTATGAACATCATGCTGGTTTCCAAGAAGCTGCCGGACAATGTGGTATATGACCTGCTGGAAGGCTTCTACTCCGAAAAAGGCCTGGCTACCATCGGCGCATCCCATGCCACCGCTAAACGGGAGATCAAACTGGATACCGCCCTGCGCGGCATCAAAGGCACTTCCGTACAGTTGCATCCCGGCGCGGAAAAATTCTATAAAGACAAAGGCATCCTGAAATAATGTTGCGCATCCTGCTGAATGCCTGACAATGAGCCCCGGGGCTTACGTCCGGTATATCCCCAGAAGGAACCGCGCAAAAAGCATGTAAAACAACATTGCCGCAAAGACGCGGCACAGGCATTGGAAAATGAAGAAAAAATACATAAAAATTTTTGCCGTATTTTTTCTTGTTCTCGCCTCTTTGTTTGTGTTCAATGAGTATTCGGCGCAGACCGTGCTCCGGATCTATGATTATCAGACGAAAGAAATTTATGTTGAAGTTCCGGCCAAAGAAGGCGACAAGCTTTTCTTTGGCTGGATTCATTCATGGGAGAAAATCCCCTGGCATGAATATTACCATATCGACGCCAGTCACGACCTGATTCTGGACACAATCGCCTTCCCCGCTTTCGGCGCAGGCATCCCCGAGAACAAGGGAACCAAAGTCTGGATCGATAACGGCATGATCTATATGGGCAATATCAACCAGGTGTTCCACGAGTTTACCTGGATCAATTCACATTTTGCCACCCGGGACATCAAGCTGAACGGCCAGCTGATTGCCCGGGGGGAAACCCTGCCCGAACACACGCGGGTAAATCTGGCAATCGTGAAAAGGAGATTTTTCGATGGAAGAAAAAAACATTCCTAACGCAAATGAAAACGAATTATTAGACAGGAAGTCCCAACAGGAACTGGAAGCCAAGTCCCAGGAGATCGTTAAGAAACTGGATAAAGAATCGGCCACCCGGAAATTTACCGGAAAGATGGCAAAATTCTTTTATATAGTCTGTCTCTTGGTATCCGGGTACCATCTTTACACAGCGGCCTTCGGCCCCCCTGTTACCCTGGTACACCGTTCCATCCACGTGGCGATGATCACCGCCATGGGCTTTCTGATGTATCCTTTCAGCAAAGGCTCCGACCATTCGAAGCCTTCTATCATTGACTGGGCCCTGGCCCTGTTGTGTTTTACCGTTCCCTTTTACATCTGGAACGATTACCTGGGCGTAGTGGAACGGGCCGGTAACCCGAACCAGACTGACCTGATCATGGCTACCATGCTGGTAGTGCTGGTACTGGAATGCTCACGCCGTGTCACCGGCAACGCGCTTACGATCCTTTCATTAGTCTTTATCGTGTACGGTCTTTTCGGCAGGGAATTCCCCGGCATGTTCATGCACCGGGGCTATGACTGGCCTTCCCTGTCCAACCATTTCTTTGCCAACACGGAAGGTATCTACGGCACCTCGGTCAGCGTTGCCGCCAGCTACATCTTCCTGTTCATCCTGTTCGGCACGGTCATGCACAAGTGCGGCATGGGCCAGTTCTTTAACGATATCGCCCTGGCCCTGGCAGGCCACACCAAAGGCGGCCCTGCAAAAGTGGCGGTCATCGCTTCCGGTTTTCTCGGTTCCATCAACGGTTCCGCGGTAGCCAACGTGGTTACTACCGGCACCTTCACCATTCCCCTGATGAAAAAAACCGGCTATTCCAAGGAATTCGCCGGCGCTGTTGAAGCCGCCGCTTCCGTAGGCGGACAGCTGCTGCCGCCAATTATGGGCGCCGCAGCCTTCATCATGGCAGAAATGATCAGCGTACCCTACTCCAACATCATTACCTGGGCAGCGATTCCGGCCCTGCTCTATTACCTGAGCATTATCATCCAGGTACATCTCCGGGCCTGCAAGGACGGACTGACAGGCCTGCCGAAGGACAAGCTTCCAAAAACCGGCGATGTTATGGCCAAACGGAGCCACCTGCTGATCCCGGTCATCTTCCTGCTGTACATGTTGTTCTTCTCCGGCACCACGGTCATTTATTCTGCCGTGCTTACCATTCTGGTTACCATTGCAGTTTCTTTCTTCCGTAAGGAGACCCGCATGTCCCTGAAAGATCTGCTGGACGCCTTGGCAGACGGAGCCAAGCAGACCGTTTCCGTAGCTGTTGCCTGCGCCTGCGTAGGCATCATTATCGGCGTCTGCTCCAAGACCGGCTTCGGCCTCACCATGGCCAACACCATCATTTCCCTGGGCAAGACCAGCATCCTGTTCACCCTGATGTTCACCATGATCACTTGTATGATCCTGGGCATGGGCCTTCCTTCTATTCCGGCCTACATCATCACCGCCACCATTGCGGCCCCGGCCCTGGCGAAGCTGAACATTCCCGCAGGGGCGGCCCACATGTTCTCCTTCTATTATGCCATGTTCGCCAACCTGACCCCGCCTGTGGCGCTGGCCTCTTTTGCGGCAGCGGGCCTGTCCGGCGGTAATCCCATGATGACCGGCGTGGCTTCGGTAAAACTGGCTATCGCAGGCTTCATCGTACCTTTCATGTTCGTATATTCCCCCCAGCTGATGCTGATCAACACCACCCTGGCGGAAGGCCTTTTGACAGCGGCTACTGCCTGCGTAGGCGTATTCCTGATCGGCACCGCCGTGGAAGGTTACATCTACACCCGCATGCCTGTCTGGCTGCGCATCATCGCGGCGGCGGGGGCCCTGCTGCTGATGAAACCGGGTCTTGAAACGGATATCATCGGTGTAGCCGTATTAGCATTGGTGCTCTTCCTGCAAAAGAAACGGGAAAAAGCGGAAGCAAAGGCAAATCTGTAGATTCCCACGTATGAAACAAACCGGTATAAACACAGGCAGATGCCGGTTAAAAAGTTAAGGAAACGCTGATTAAATAAGTTTGTGCGCTTGCCGAGGAATTTTTGAGAAGGCCAATGAAGTGGCTCGAAGGCGCATCCCCGGTTTATAAAAAATTAATCCCTGATGGGGAGTTCAACTGTTCATAACAGTCTTCCCCCATCAGGGATATTTTTTACGTATCGCTTTTCCGGATCAGAATACGGAATGCAATTTGTTACTCTTCTTTTTATAAAACAACTAACGCAACTTATTGATCAGATTGGATTTTTTACTGTTGCCCCGACCGTAAAAAACTTTTAACTGCTGCCGTGATGTCCTCTGCTCCTAATATACCGCTCACTACAGCAGCACCGTCAGCTCCGGTAGCAAGAACTTCCGGATAATTTTCCGGCGTAACACCGGCAATCCCTACAATGGGAATCGTTACTGCCCTGCGTATAGCCGTTAATCCTTCAAGTCCCAAAGGCACCGTATCTTTTTTGGTATTTGTATAAAACACGGCTCCGCAGCCTAAATAATCCGCGCCGTCTGCCTCTGCCTTCAGGGCTTCCTCCACACTATGGGCCGTAGCGCCTATAATAAAATCCGGTCCGGCAAGCCTTCTCGCCTCGGCAACCGGTATATCATCCTGTCCCAAATGTACACCGTCTGCACCGGAAAGCAGCGCAATATCAAGACGGTCATTTACCAACAGAGGAACGTGATAACGGTGACAAAGTTTTTTCAATGCGCTGGCCTTGCGTAACATTTCCTTTCCCAAACCGTTTTTTTCCCGGTACTGTACCAGAGTCACGCCGGCTTTTAAGGCTTCTTCCACTGCTCCAAAAAGCTTTTTATGTTGCAGGCAAGCTTCATCGGTTACCAGATAAAGTTGCAAATCAAAGGATTTCATTGTTCAATATATTTCCTTTTCGTAACGTTTAACCGCTGTTTTTTGCGATTTTTTGTCGACATCTTATCAATGTCATCTTTGCATCGTTTTGACATCAACAAAACCTTTCAGATTTTAAATTAATTTTATAACAGCAATTTTTATTGTCTTTTAATTTGCCTTTTCCGGATTCAGATTATCCATGATCAGGTTCCACTTAGTCACCACATGGTAGATGCCGTCAATCAGCCGGACCTTGAACATGCCCGGTCCGTCCTTCTTTTCCAGCAGTCCCGCTGCCAGTTCCGCCGCCTGCCCCATGATAATAAGTCCCAGCATGGCGCCGGTCATTTTATCTTCAGCCACAGCGGCACAGGCAGCCACCAATGTGGAAGTCATACATCCGGCTCCGGTAATCCGTTCCATCAAAGGGTTACCCCCATTGATCATTAGGGCCCGTTTTCCGTCGCTGACATAATCCACTGCTCCGGTCATGGCAAATATACATTTATACTGTTTAGCAGCCTCTTTCACGATCCGCAGGGCCTCCCCCTGATCCGGCATAGGCTGGGAATCCACTCCCCGTCCATCAGCTTCCTGCTCCAGCAGGGCACGGCATTCGCTGTAATTGCCGCGCACAATAGTAATGTATCCTGCCTGCAGCAGCTTCAGGGCAAATTCCAGACGCAGGCTGCTGCTCATAACGCCTGCCGGATCCAATATAACCGGAATGTCAGACTCTTTGGCAGTAGCTGCCGCCAATTCCATGGATTCCATCCGCTGTTCATTTAAAGTTCCCAGGTTCAAAACCAGAGCGTCGCATCCTGCCGTTATTTCCGGCACTTCGTCTGCCGCGTCCGCCATTACCGGCGATGCTCCCGCAGCCAGCGCCGCCCCGGCGCAATCTCCTGCAGTCACATAATTGGTAATATGATGCAATAAAGGCTTTGCGCTCTGTAAATCTTCAATAATCTGATTAAAGTCACCTTTCATATTCATAACTCAAAAATGCCTGCCTTCTTATATAAATCGACAAAATGATGTGTCGGTCCATGCCCTTTTCCTAAAGCGATGCCATGTTCAATGGCTGTGGTCACATATTTTTTCCCTGCTTTCACCGCATCTTCCAGCAGCATGCCCTTTGCCAGATTGGATGCCAGCGCACTGGAAAGGGTACAGCCTGTCCCATGGGTATGTTCCGTACAAATGCGCGTACCCGGAAGCCACAGGGCCTTCTTTCCGTCAAACAGGTAATCGTCTGCCCTGTCGCCTTCCAGATGCCCGCCTTTTACCAGCACCGCTTTTGCGCCTAAGGACAGGATTTTTTCTGCCGCCCTTTCCATATCCTGTTCCGTATGAATCGGAAAACCGCAAATGGCTTCTGCTTCCGGCAGGTTTGGCGTCAGCAGTGTGGCCAGCGGAAGCAGTTTTTGGATCAATGAATCGCAGGCCTCTGGCTGCAGCAAGGGATACCCGCTCTTGGAAATCATAACTGGATCTACCACAATAACCGGGGGATTCCATTTTCGCAATCCATCCGCAATGGCCCGGATACTTTCACTGCGGGACACCATACCGATTTTTACGCCGTCAACCCGGATATCGTTGAATACCGCATCAATCTGTGCGGTAATCATTTCCGGCGTCATATCCTGCACCATAGTTACGCCACAGGTGTTTTGCGCCGTAACTGCCGTGATCACACTCATGCCGAACACACCGTGGGCCGCAAAGGCCTTCAGGTCTGCCTGGATGCCGGCGCCGCCGCTGCTGTCACTGCCGGCAATAGAGAGAAGATGTTTCATATATTCATATCCATTCCGCCGCCTTCAGGAGTCGGCACAACCAGTAAGCACAACTTGATTTCATTACGCAGGTACCGGTGAAGGTCCCATTCAAATCATCAGAATGCCGCCTTAACCATCGCCGCCACGTTTTTACCGGTAAGCCCATACCGTTCCATGACTACGCCGCCGGGAGCGGATGCACCAAAAGCATCAATGCCCAGCACCCTGTCGGCACGTCCCGTGTAACGAGTCCAGCCCGCAGTGACCCCGGCTTCCACCGCAAATACGGGTACAAATTTCGGCAGCACGCTTTCCTTATAAGCTTCGCTCTGCTGTTCAAACACTTCCATGGAAGGCATGGATACAACGGAAATGTCAATTCCATCCTCTGCCAGCAGTTTCTGCGCCTCCAGGGCAATTTTCACTTCCGAACCGGTAGCGATCACAACTGCTTTTGCCATGTCTTTAGCCGGGCTCAGCACATAACCGCCCTTTAAAGCGCCTTCATGGATGGCAGCCGCGCACTCGTGAAGTACCGGCAGGTTCTGCCGGCTCAGGCACAACGAAACGGGGCCGTTCTTATGTTCAATGGCATACTTCCAGGCCGCCGCCGTTTCCAGCGCATCTGCCGGACGGAACACGGTAGAATTAGGAATAAGACGTAAGCTCATCACCTGTTCAATAGGCTGGTGGGTAGGTCCGTCCTCCCCTACGGCTACACTGTCGTGGGTAAATACGAATACGGACTGTAACCCCATCAGGGCCGCCATACGGACGGTAGGCCGCATAAAATCAGAGAAAACCAGGAATGTAGCCCCAAATGGAACCACACCGCCGTGTGCCGCCATGCCATTTACCACACAGCCCATGGCATGTTCCCGCACACCGAAATGGATATTGCGCCCGCTGCGGTCTTCTTTGCCGTAATAACCGCAGGCTTTCATCACTGTTTTATTGGAAGGCCCCAGGTCAGCGCTGCCCCCTGCCAGTTCAGGAACCAGCTCCGCCAGCTTCTGCAAAATATCACCGGAAGCGGCCCGGGTTGCCACAGAATTTTTCCCTTCAAACAGGCCTTCCAGCACTGCCAGGTCTACCGTACGTTTACCGGACAGAGAAGCCAGCAGTTCTGCTACCAGCTCAGGATACGCTTTGCCGTATTCTTTCAGCAGATCATTCCAGGCTTCTTCCGCTTTAGCGCAAGCCGGCAGTTTTTCCGCGAAATGGGCTTTTACTTCTTCCGGCACTACAAAGCACTGTTCAGGATCCCAGCCGGCTTTTTCCTTCGTGGCCTTCAGGGCTTCTGTCCCCAAAGGTTCCCCATGGGCGGATGGACTGTCCTGTTTCGGGCTGCCGAAGCCGATATGGGTACGGACGATAATAAGACTGGGATGTTCTGTATCTGCCTGGGCATCTTTCACGGCAGCCTCCAGTCCTTCCAGATCTTCGGAACTTTCTACCCGCAATACCTGCCAGCCGTAGGCTTTAAAACGGGTTTCCACATCTTCCGTAAAGGCAATATCCGTATTGCCCTCAATTGTAATTTTATTGTCGTCGTACATGTAGATCAGTTTGCCCAGACCCAAGGTTCCTGCCAGGGAAGCCGCCTCCGAAGCCACCCCTTCCATCAGGTCCCCGTCGGAAACAATACCGTAGGTATAGTGGTCAATAATGGCAAATTCCGGTTTATTGTATTTCGCTGCCAGCATGGTCTCCGCAATGGCAAAACCCACACCCATGGCAAACCCGTGACCCAAAGGGCCGGTAGAAACATCTACGCCGGGAGTCACTCCATATTCCGGATGGCCCGGCGTACGGCTTCCCCACTGGCGGAACTGTTTCAGTTCATCCAGCGACAGACCGTATCCTGCCAGATGCAGCATAGCATACAGCAAAGCGGAACCATGTCCCGGGGATAAAATAAAACGGTCCCTGTTAAACCATTTGGGATCCTGCGGATTATACCGCATGAACTTGTCCCAGAAAGTATACATCAGAGGCGCTGTTCCAAGAGGGAACCCCGGATGCCCCGAATTTGCCTTTTCTACCTGATCTGCTGCTAAAAAACGTAATGTCTGGACGCACTCTTCATGAATCGTTCCCATTTTTTCCTCCCGGATCCTAACTGTAAATTTTTAATCGTTTTGTAAACCGTTTTTACCTTCTTACTATTAATACGTTTTTATTATATCATCTGGCCGACAATAATGCCATAAAAAATTACCTGCCGTAAAATGATACGACAGGTAATTTTTTGATCATTTATAAAAACTTATTTGTTGATGCAGGTACGTGAAAATGTCACAGCCTGATTTATTCCAGCGCAGGCTGCCTGTAACGTTGCCTTATCTGCAACGTACTGCCTGATAGTTACGGCAGATTACGCTTCATCCTTTTTGGCATCGGCAATAATTTTTTCCGCCATCTT
>Ga0256404_1013551_pt1 | contig 10288 bp, 4 predicted proteins | sample RumenRJG_01DNA_FD_185990 | JGI IMG/M metagenome (GOLD analysis project Ga0256404, IMG submission 185990) | Bovine rumen microbial communities from Lethbridge, Alberta, Canada - RJG_01 | ecosystem: Host-associated > Mammals > Digestive system > Stomach > Rumen | place: Canada: Alberta | collected...
ATAGTTGTACTGATTTTGCGAGGATCTGACAGCCTGGATGCTGATTCCGGCCTGCTGCAGCATCTCAATATCGCTCTTGATAGTGGTACGGTGAGTCTCCATACCATATTCATTCTTCAGAATGGAGCAGAGCTGCGATGTAGTCAGGTAATGATCTTCATCGGTTCGTTCTTTCAGTATCTGTATCAAATAAAGTGGTCTTATTTTTGCATCTGTATCCATAAAAACATCCCCTTATAATGTTCTTGCTGCCTATTTTTCAATCATATCGAAAAGCATTTCGATGACGAGTATTGTCTGTTCTCCAAGAAGCAAGTCGTACTTACCAGACTTAACAGCGTGTACCCCATCATTGCTTTCCACAATTAGAGGCGGTGTTTTTCCTATAGATGGCAAAGTATTTATCTTTTTGCTTACTTTAATCGGATTCAACGTTAATTTAGATCCATCTTTGTGGTATGGGTACCTATAGTTTGTTGAATTTAAATCCACTGTTTCAATCTTGCTCAGTATCCGGGTAATCTTTTCTTCATCAGAGGCAGAAGATAAGCTCATCTGGATATTCTGCCTATATTGCAGATAGTGTTTCCATAGGGCAGATAAAACGTGCGTGTTAGACATCGCTATATTTTTTCCGTTGTGGTCAATTCTCTGCTGATTCTCTTCCGGGCAATTCTTTTTAATCAACCCTTTTAATAGGAGTTCTATTGTGTGCCGCGATAGAAACATAAAAGGATTAAACAAATATGGACTTTCAGCAATACTGTTCCACAACAGCAATGCAGCAACGTTATATTCATATGCCAAATCACTATAGTTTTTATATTCTTTTGTATCCATAGTGCAATCCATAAGCAACTCAATCAATGACTCATATCATAGACCAAAATCCAATACTCCTATCCTCAAAGGTACCGACAATCATTCCTCTGTCAAGAAACGCGTTTCTTTCTTCACAGCAAGTTTCTGGCAAAAGGGCACATGCATGACATGCTGCCAAATTGAGCGAATCACGACCTTGGCCATGGCTCATTATGCAAACCGGATCATTTGAGCATGTTTTTGCAGAATTTATTGCCTTCTTAAAGATTCTCGGGAAAGCGTCCTGTCTTCCTTGCCGGACAAGTCCGCCAAGCGTCCCTTCGGAGTCACCGCTTGCGGTATATATCAGGATACCCGCCATTTCCTTTCCGTCCGATAAATCGGAGCAATACAAACGCTCACTTAACGACGCGATACTGTACCCACACTCAAAGCTCAACTGAGTAATCAGTAGATGAGATAGAGTGTGAAGCATAACGAATTTTGGAGAGATATACCTCGGATGGTTTGCTCCTATAAAGGAATTGGCATAGTTATCATTTAAATGTGCAGCACGTCTTGCTACTTCAGGATTCTCTTCGATCCACTTATCAATATCCTGCTGATTAAATTCGATAAAGATTCCTTCTCCTCGAACTTCATATGCTGGATACCAACGGGTTTCCGGTCTCTTAACCGAAACAAATCCAAGGTCATCCTTGCTCATTGCAGGATTGATTCTAGAAAAGCCAGTCAGAGCATTTACTACGCGCACCTTATCAACCAGAGAAATGGATTTTATGTGTGGCAAGTTATATTCCTCAATCGGCATAGGCTCTCTGGAAAAGTCACCCAGTGACCCCTTTGGTGTAGATATTTCACCGGTCAAGGCCATATATTCTTCAAATCGATATTTAACGCTCGTCACATCAATCACTTCTGAAGAAGCATCCAACCACTTTTGAGTAAGTATTTTTTCGACATCTGACTTCAGTGCACCTATCTCCAGAGCAATCTTTTCAGCCCATTTCGACAGTCTTTTCTTGATTAGTTTTTGTTTTTCTTCGGGTGTGTCCTCATCCGCGATGATAGTAATACATTCCTCATATGCATTACTTTGTTCGATTTTTGTGTTCAGTTTATCCGCATAAGGAGGAATAACAAGAGAGCTATGTGTTACGGGGAAGTAGACTGATGATGCACCACGCTGAACGGTTCTCGGATATTTCCCGCAAACCTCTTTCGTGTGCTTAAACGGGTGGCACCCATCACATTTGAACCCGAAAGAGCCTTCTTCCTGATCCATGCGCTCAAAAATATCCTTGTCAAATGCGTCCTTGAGTGTTGCGTGTGCGCCGCAGGCGCATTCGATTGTTAAACCTTCAAGCCCTTCAGATCCAGAGGCTCCGGTTTTGAATTTTAACGCAGGATTCCCGCAAATCGGTTTTTTCGATCTGGCATGGACCCATTTCACCCACGGAAAATCGTTCAGATGGCCGTCTTCACACACAGTGACGATACGTGCAACGACCAAATCCTGTTTACACTGTGGGCATTGCATATGAGTGACCATATTTTCGTCGAGCTCCAGACTTTTCCCTTTAGCTTTCCTTTTGTATTCTGCTATCCATTTACTCAAGGGCTGAAAAGTTCTGCATTTAGGACAAAAATACCACTCAGGGAAACGTGCATATGCAATATCTGTTGGTAACGCAAAGTAATCAACATCCAGTGCTTTTGCAAATCTGTCATCAAAGATACGGTTTGTCCCGCTCCAGTATTCCGGTGCGGAAGTCACCAATGTCTGATCAGGAAAGTCAACCATGGCACCGACACCGTATTGCAATACAGCTTGAGCAGCCCGGACGGAATGTGTTACATGGTTTAAATCTACTTTGGATTTGATTTGTTCTGCCATTTTAATTCTCCCAAATAATTACACTACCCTTAACCGAGACATCGACATTTCTCATGGAGGTTAGTGTTTCCTTAGCTTCGTCTTTGCCATCCGAGTTATATTGCTTAAACAGTCTTCTTGCACCTAATGTCGGAGGGGTAACCATATATCTTCTGCCGAAACAAACTGGGGTATCAGTTTCCTCATGTGCTTTATCAATCATGTCTTGCCAATACTCAAAGAATTCTTGCATTTCATCTTCGACATCTGCAATATCGTCCTTGAGTTCCGCATCCGCTCTTGCATTGATTCCTTTTATGCGATCCGTAACATATGTTTCAATATCTTGTATTGACTGTTCAAACGCTTCTGCATCAAAGTAATCAGCATCTTTGTCTTCAGTCAATGATTCCTTATGCCTAAGCAAAGTAGCTATCACCGCATGCAAAGCTCTTTCTCGGGCAGGTTTTGAAAATGGTGTGGCTCCAGTCGGTTCGACAAACCGGTAAAAAGAATCATGATACGCACGGAAACGTTCATAATGCGAACGATCCCTACTCTTTGTCGCATCATATTGAACAAATGCAACACCAGGAAACGACCGTCCCACACGGCTTGATGCCTGAATATACTCGCTCGTAAGCTTTGGCTGTCCTACCATAAGCATGACGTTTAGTCTGGCAACATCGATTCCTACAGATATCATATTTGTAGCCAAAAGAACGTTGGAGGCATATCTTTTTGCGTCCATATTTTCTTTTGAGTATTCTATTTTTTCCAGCTTATCTAGAGTTTCGTTGAGTTCCGTCGTGGACACTCTGCTGGTCAACTCATCAGAATTGACAATAAGGCGTCTTGATGTGAACATCCTGTTAGCCGTTCGGATGATGAAGTCCTTTACGTCATCATCAACAAGCGTCGATGCCTTTCCCAAATCCTTAAGGCTGTTAAAGTAAACAGTCAAAGTCCAGAGTTTATCCTTAACCTCATCCGGAAGCATCATGGTATATACTTTCTGCAGCAATGCAGCCATAGCTCTGATTTCGGTCATGGCTTTTGTACGACCTGAAGGCATGATCCCAACATACTTTCTTCCGTATTTACCTTTGGAATAATCGATCTCATCTTCCTTCGCAAAGAACGAGTCCTCTGCATCCAACCCCGGAGCAGGGAATTGTACTACCTCACGATTATATAGGACAGAGCACTGTTCTTTAGCTCGTCTTATAGTGGCGGTTGATGCTATTACTTTCGGTTTAATTCCTTTCATACTGGACAAACCGTCAATAGCAGTCTCATACAGCCCAACCATGGTGCCAAGAGCTCCGGAGATCAAATGTAATTCATCCTGAATTATTAATTCAGGGCCACGGTTATCGGAATGCAGACCAAAAAATGACCCAACTCTTCCGTCCCATGCCATCATGGCAAATTTATCCACTGTACCGAACAAAAGAGTAGGAGGAGCAGCATATAATTCTTCGTCTATGATTTGAATAGGCAGTCGCTTAGTAAAATCACAGTCTTCATGAGGGCAGAACATATAAAAATGCTTTCCGCTCATGGCATATCCCCATTCGCCTACCAAACGGTTTTCTTTATCGTCCTTTACAAGTTTCGTACCGCACCACGGACATTTCAGAACCTGAAACTTGTTGTGGCGTTCCTTTTCATTTCGAACAGCATAGGCATGACTTACATTCTGCAACTTCTCCAAGTGATATTCCGCACTGTTTTTACCGGTGTTATTGTTCGGAATGTGTGTGCCGCCGATCCATAAGCCTATTGTTATTGGATTTCTTCCTAACGGATAGCTGGGATACTTATGCCTCTTTTGCATACAATCCTGACGTATGAATTCACAGGCGCAGATTAAAGTGGCGGCTCTAGTAAACTGTTGCGCAGCCAAAAGCCGTAAGGTATACCTCATCATCACAGCTGTACCGTCTGATTGTTCAGGATGTGCAAGTTTTCGATAAAAAATCGTAAATGCAGTAAGTCCGAGATAAGCTTCGGTTTTACCACCACCAGTTGGGAACCAAATCAGATCTACAATTGACCGGTCATCTCCGTTTTCATCTACAATGGAATTGACATCCATAAGAAGAAAAGCAATCTGGAAAGGCCTCCATCTGCAGTTGCCATCATCCTCCTCAAAGTAATCCAAATTGCATAACCAGTCGGATATCTCTGTATCATCAGGATATCTGTCTGCATTCTCTCTGGACATGTCACCTTGTTTTTGTATGTGTATTCGCTGCATAAACATTGCGCGATTCGCAAGCAAAAAGGCAATATAAGCGTTATCATTCGTACGAAGCGTTTCAATCCCGCTATACATTCTCTGTGCAGCGCGTTTACATTCCTTAATGTTCTTAGTGGCAGCAGCTTCATAACGTTGATCCAGAGTAGCAGCTGTAACCTCAAGGCCGCTTATCCATTCGGAATACAGATCAACTAGTTTTTTCATTGATTCGAGTTTGACTTCTCGATCCGTCTGGTCCAGATCGGACAGATACTTCATTGAAAGCTCTTCATCTTTCACGTAATCATTGGCCGGCAGAGAAAAACTCATTGCCGGTATTTCCTTTACCGGGAAGAAATCTGTCCAAAGCCTTCCTGTTCCATTCTCTGATATTTCCCAATCAGCTGATGTGCCAAGTCCTGTTGCGTATATTCTTTTGTGCCGGTATAGCAATTCCAAAGATTTTTCTTCATCGTCCATGTACTCAGGATTAGGATTGGGATTGCTTTCAATGAAGAAAAACTCATTGTTGTCCGACGATATTTCAATCCTTGATTGGAATATGCATTCTCTGGCTTTAGCCGACGAATTCTCGATTCCGTTCACCAACATTACGGTAAGGGAATATACATCTTCCGATATCTTGGTTCTGAGCGCTACTAACTTTGCAGAAGTACCGTCTAGAGATGACGTCTCTTCATTGTCCGCATAATCAGATCCGTCAAAATTGATTTCCACATTTTCGATTAAGTGAGGTTCTCGAACATATCCGACACTCAGGAAGTCATTAAGTCGATATACGCTGTTTTTTAAAACAAAGAATTCCGCTTCGGGAAGCGTATCCCGTTCAAGAATGTCTCTAATCTCTTTGGGACTCGTTTTGCGCAGTAATCGAAACGCTCGAAGAGTCTTATCATAGGACATAATGTGAGCGAGTTCTGGTGGCACTTTATATGTTTCTGCATCCTCCGGTTCATAAGGGACAATACAGTCTGAGACTAAAGCACTTCGATAGGTTGCAAAAGACACTTTACAATGAACCTTTTCTGCTTTTCCCTTAACCAAAAAGGTGACACCCATAGAAGCCGGTTTATACTGGGTCGCCATTCCTATTTCTTCATCAAGATTCTCATCCGCAGTTTCATCATACTGAAGATTTCTGTCCTGTCTTTTTATCGTGGTTTCCAATTCCCCGACTGGTTCTGCCTCGGAATGGTCTTCCGGTAAATCCTCATCAACAATGACCGTCTCATCGTTATCCTGTTCAATTCTGTTTCCCTGCGGGAAAAGAATTCCGACAGAATATCGGCTTAAAGGACTACTTGATATTAATTCATGTTCAGGATCCGGGACAGAAAACTCGGAGCCGGGGCCCATAAGTTCGGATTTAATAAGATTAATGTATTCATCGCGTGCGACAATAAGCTGTTCACGAATTTCCCGACTGTTCACATCAACACCTCCGATTCAGAAATAGGACGATTCACTATTGTGTTATTAACGGTTGCGATATCATCCAGTTCAAATACGTTTTCAAGCTCCATGGTTTCAGATAGCTTTTCAACGTTTTCATAAACAACCTCAAACGCACTGCCCTGAACGGGCTGCTTATTGCTCAACTTATCGTTAATAGCCTGAGCGATGAGCGACAAGATTTCGCGCCTATAATGTCTAACAATACGACAGGCTTCAAAATATGCTTCTGGGCTACTTAAGATATAAGGATCCTGTGTAATCTCCGCGATTATCTTCATTGTTTTGACATCTCTTGGTCCGATAATATGGCTTTCTTCAATAAGCCATTGCCTTACCGTTACCTCCTGCAGTGAACTGCCGTGCTTTTTTAATTCTTTAGTAACCGCTCTGTATGTAAGATTGTTTGTGTCTTTGTATTCGCGCAAAGCCGCTTTCCAATAAAATGCCTTTTCAGCAGCATCCTGAACGTCGACACTCAGTTTTTTCGTTCGCATCAACTGATCAAAAATCTGATCCACAATATTGCTTGTATAATCGTTTCTCTTTGTGAAAACCAGAATGTCTCCTGGTGACAGTTTATCTGGGCTGGCCTCGGTAACAACACCTTCGTTCTGGTCAAATACTACGGCAGAGTAATACTTTGAAAACAGGATCTGCTCACCGGTAGTAAAAGTCCCGACATATTTGACTTCTGCCGTATTGCTATATTCGCTTCCGGTAGAGCTAGATGACGTCAGTCTGCGAATATCAAACATTCCCATTGAGTCCACAAAATCATCCAGATCGGAAAACTCGCGAATCGTTGTTTCGCTAATATCAGATTCGGGTCCATCAGATGTTTCGACTGCCCGAATGTATTCATCTCCCTTAAGACCTTTTATTCTCGCATTTAGCTTGCGTTCCGCTTTTGCTGATTTTCTTTTTCTATAAGAGAACGTCTTCTCTTCAAATTCATAGAGAAATAGGGTTATTTCAGGAGCAGAAAAACACTGGAGCACATCAAACCTTTTCCCGATTATATCCCCGGTTACAATGATTCTGTCGTATTCATCATGCATATCAAACCTGTTTACCGTTACGCATTGAACATTGCCAAACTCTCCCTGAAGTGCAAGTCCAAATATTACGGAATAGTATGCCTTGGGAACGACAAGAGCAATCTTTTCGCCAGTATGGTCGTTTAGAAACTGACGAAGAGCAAACTCTTTCGGAGATGTGTCGAGCAAAGACGAATACATCTCAAGTAGTGAATCAGTTATTTCAGAGCATTGCTCACGCATTGACATTGTTCTGGACGCTATCTCTATCAACTCATTAAGTCTTTTTTCAGGAGAAACAACAGCCAGATTAATCTGTCCGGAAGAAATTGCCGCTTCCAATCGTTTCATGCTGAAAAATGATGAACTGAAAAGATTCAATAAAGCAGCAGATGACAATATGAAGTTATCCCGGTCTTCTCCGGACCAATTGGATTGTTTTATCGCAAACAATTTTTCTTTAATAGTCCTGTATTTCTCCCAATCCCAATAACTATCAACATGAACTGTATTTGTGTTTCTGGAGAGAATGTTTGCAATCTGCCTATTTAACTCTCGGGTCAATTTGTTATTATCCTGTATCTCATGCGAACCACTTGAAAGCAGTTCTTTGGTACAGGCAAACATCTTCGCCGATTCATACTGATCCATCGCCAGTTCACACGATTCCGAGTGGAATGGGGCAACAACATAGGCGAACTTTAGCGTTTTTCTTCGGAGAAGATCGTTTAATTCGGCAGTATTTGTGGAAAGAGAATCAACATTGGTCACCATTAAGCCTATGACTTTATTCCCGTGCTTATCGAGAACCAACTCACGGGCCATAGACATTTTACTAGTAACCTTGATGACCGCTTCAGCTTTTGATGCATTCTTTCCGATTTGGAACTGTTCACCGTTTCCTGTGTAATATGAAACGGGAACAACATCCATCAGTTCAACGGTTTTCTCTCCGTTATATCTGATTTTCAGATGCTTACAGATATCTATAAACTCGTTTTTATCTGCTACAACGACAACGGATATATCAATAGTTGTCGGGACTTCCTCAAGCGGAATCTCTAAGATATACGATATAAAATCATTTCTGTTTGTTTTGTCTTTTCGTATGCCGCGCCCATCTGTCACGGAAGAAGCTCCGAAATATGGGCGAATTAAATGCTTTGCATTTTCGTAAGGAATATAAGACGCCGAAGGCCCGTTTTTCCCCTTAGCATCCTGACGAAGAACTATAAAATCTCTTTTAGGTTCATCTGAGCGCCAGCTTAGCTTCTGTATACCATCCCAATGATATCTTTCACCTTTGTATAGCACCATATCACCCGGACGAATCTCGGCCAGAATTTCCTCGTTTGACGAAAACTCGTACGCCAAGCAGCCTATCATAAGTGCAGCGACGGAAACAACGTCAAAGCAGAGAGATCCCGTGTGAAACGCAAAACTAACAGAACGCTCGGCTGGGTCGAACTGTCTGGCAAAAAACAGAAGGTATTTCTCTATGATTTTTTCATCAGACAACAGTGCATCATCATAAAGAAAGTCGCATTTCTCAATGATTGACCGTATGATTCTATCATCTGCCATGGTGCTATCCCTCTCTTAAGATGTTAGCCGGTTAATACAATCCAGCATGAATTCTGCCATCTCTCGTATTACGGGAATTGTAACCGAGTTCCCAAACTGTTTATATTTCTGAGCATCGGGCATTCCGTCTGGAAAAGAAAAACCGTCATTGCCGTTCTCATCGACAAAGGCATAATTGATAAACCCTTGAAGTTTTCCCCACTCCGAAGGTGTCATAACCCGAATACCTTTGTCGTTTAGAGGCGTTTTCTTTCCTGGTATTTCCAACCCTGCAATACCATCTCTGGGATCGTATATCAGATTCCGTTCTCGTCCGGATCCTCCTGTTGCCAACAGTGTATTTGCAATAGGATGTTCAATTGACGGCTCGTTTACAATGCGATATCCAAAACCATAGCCTTTGCCTTCCTGGCGCGCCCTGTGCTTTATTAGGGTTTCGAAGTATCCGGATGCCATATAGTATTTAGCCTCAACATCTTTATCCAGAAGATCATTAAGATCGTTATACAGCTTTCTTGCACATCCTAAGGGGATAGAGCCCGGAAGTTCTTTAAGCTTGGCAAGGGGGAATCGTTCCGTATCAAAACCAATGATATAGGTTCTCGGTCTGTTTTGAGGCATTCCAAAATCTCTGGAATTCCTAACAAACTGTTTCGGATTATATGACAGAATTCCAACTTCAGATTGATCCACGCCTATCACATAATAACCAAGTTTATTTATCAACGTATCAATTATTATCCTGAACGTTTCGCCACCGTCATGTGTAACCAGACGGTCTACGTTCTCAAGGAAAAATGCCATTGGTCTAGTTCGCCGCATTATTTCAGCTATATGGAAGAATATCTGGCCTTTTGTTTCGTCATCAAAGCCCTCTTCTTTTCCAACTCTGCTGAATGTCTGGCACGGGAATCCGGCAAGTAAAACATCATATTGTGTAGAGTCAACCAGATTTTTGAATTCATCGGAAGTCAAATCATGGTAAGGATCGTCACCATACAAATGGCAGTACGTCTTGCAGGCATATTTATCGACCTCTGCAGAAAGAACATTCGCAAAGGCTCCTGTCATCTCAAAACCTTTCCTGATGCCACCTATTCCTGCACAAAGATCTATAGTACGAAACGGAGCAACTGGAACAATCCTTAAGGCACTTTCGATTTTATTGACACATTCAGATATATTTCTCTTTATTTCATGGCCCCAGAATCGAAAAACCATCCATCCCTGTTCGGCTAAAGCATTATT
>Ga0256404_1013552_pt1 | contig 10288 bp, 8 predicted proteins | sample RumenRJG_01DNA_FD_185990 | JGI IMG/M metagenome (GOLD analysis project Ga0256404, IMG submission 185990) | Bovine rumen microbial communities from Lethbridge, Alberta, Canada - RJG_01 | ecosystem: Host-associated > Mammals > Digestive system > Stomach > Rumen | place: Canada: Alberta | collected...
GAAGCCGAGTTCACCGGTGATGTATTCGTTCACCGCCACCGGGAACGATACTTCACACAACAAGCACCCTTTCCCTCATGATTGTATGAAAAATAGTCGCTGCCTTTGCCATAGTCAGATTCTGTATTCATACATCAGTTTATCATATACTCTGTCACCGACTGTGATGGCATGCTTCTCCGTGCCGAGGAACTGCATTCCCGCCTTCTCAAGCACCTTACGGGATCCGATGTTCTCTGCGGCGCACCATGCCGTTACGCAGGAAATCCCCTCATTTTCCGTCAGGTACTCCAGCACTTTTTTCAGCGCCTCAGTCGCGAGGCCTCGCCTCTGCCAGCCCGGCACAACACTGAAGCCAATCTCGATCTGATCGTCTTTATCATCATAGGCTCCGATCGTTCCGACGATCACATCATCAATATCCATGATCCATGAATAGGTATGATCATCTTCATAGCTGTCGATAAACCCGCGCACGGTTTCCCGCGCCATTTCCAAGGTCGCGTAAGGATTCCAGCCGGAGTATGCATACATCGCCGGATCTGTCCCAAGATACTGATACAGCGAATCGGCATCGTCCGGGCGGTATCTGCGCAGGGTCATGCGCTCCGTCCACAATTCAACGGTTCCATGCACTTCAATTTCCTCGATGGAAACGATCTGCGAATGGTAAATCAGGCAATCTTCAATGAAAATGCCGTCTTCCTCACCGCCGTATTCACACTCCAGGAAACTGCTGTTTCCATATTCCGCCATGCCAACGAAGATTTCTCCCCATTTGTCCGTTATACGGACATGCTTTCCATCGTATTTTGTCAAATCCATCGTTAATCCAACTCCGTATCCGGCTCCGCTGCCATCGGGTAGGGGGAACCGTCTTCGATGATTTCGAACATCCGGGGCCTTCTGTCAACTTTTCTCACTTCTGCTGTAGCGACAACAGAATTATGGATCAGGTTGATGATGCTGACAAGAGCCGGCACATCAATACCAAATACTTCCTGAATGTCATAGCTGTTGAAGGGCTCGGTATTCACCAGATCCGCCACCTCAATATCGCCGTTCACACGGACATAATCAATGACGGTTTTCACAAACTCCTGCTGCCTTGCGTTCAGGCGATTCCCACTCAGGTATTCCCCGAATTTCTCATTCACGGCTTCCGGGCTCAGACCAACAAGGCTGCGCACAAAGACAGCGAGATTATCGATCTCCGTGGTTTCTTCATATTCGTTTCTGGTACCGAGATCATGCCACAGGATCTGTTCCAGCTGCTGAAGATCTTCATAACTGATGGGCTCGAGATTCCTGATTTTCTGAATCACTTCGCTGTCACTGTTCTCGGCCAGATAATCCAGAACTTTCTCCCGATAGGTGCGGATATCAATGACGGTATCTTCCGGTGTATAATCGCTCTCCGTGATATGATCCGTGATGTCGATCTCATACTTCCCTTTTCCCTGTCCGTCAAGGAACTGCATCAGATCACGGACAGCTTCTCGAAGCTGCTCCAGTTCCGGAACCGACGGCGCCATCCAGAACGGATCCCCGGCAAGTTTCTTCAGCTCATTCGCTTTCGCCAGGACCTTTGGAACCGAAGCTTTCTCCTGCAGCAGGTACTTTGCAATGACACGCACCTTCTTCACATGCGCACCGGCGCTCTTCACCGTGCCGGAAGCCAGCAAATCGAGCTCAATGTAAAACATGCGCACATCGAAGGCAAGGGACAGCGGCTCCCCCGCCACACCGCTGTCCAGCAGCGGAGCAAGAACAGCTTTCGCCTGATGAACCATCAGCGGAGAAAGAGAAGTCCAAACCTCTCGATCACAAAACTGATCCACATACTGCATCGCCTGCCGGACCTGAATTCGCCCGGCATTCGCCTTTATCTTAAGGACTTCCTGAAACAGTTCATCCTTCAGTCTGTCATAAAAAGCATGGTGCCAGGGGTCCTCCTGATACTCGATCCTCTGCAGTTCATACAGTAAATCGAGCTTCACCTGGAACAGACGCATGGACAGGGAAATCTGTTCCTGGCCTCTGTTTCCGTCCGGGTGCTCACCAAAATACTCAAAATTCCCGCAATAATCAAAAATCTGGAATCCGCTCTTATTTCTCCCGGGCCCATAGACATCCTCACACAGCCGTGTCCCCCGGCCGATCATCTGCATGAATTTGATCTTCGAGCGGACCTTCTTAAAGAACACAAGATTCAGAATGGCGGGAATATCGACGCCCGTATCCAGCATATCCACGGAAACCGCAATCCGGAATTCCGGTTCTTCATCGAACTTGATAATGAGATCCTCGCCATATTTCACGGAATAGTCAACGAGCTGGCAGGTATTCGCCGGAAGCGCAGGATAGAGATCATGAAAGCAATCCACAATCATTTTCGCATGCTCGTGATTGTAGGCAAAGATGATGGTCTTGCCCATGGTCTCGCCGCCGTCCACACGGTAGCCCCACTGCATCAGTTCTTCCAGAACACGCTTACAGGTATTGATATTATATAGGGTCGTAAAAATCTCACTCCCGGAAATCGAGAAATCCGGTGAGGGCGTCTGCCCCAGCAAATAATCATGCAGCTGCTGTTGCTGCTCGGGGGTCAGCTTGCCATATTCGATGCCGTCATGCAACAATTCCGATGTGCGATTGATCACATGATAGCCGACAAGATATTTGTCCTGTATCGCCTGTTCCAGGCCATAATCATAATTGGGCACACCGGTCTCGCAGCCAAAGATCCGATAAGTATTCGCGTCCACTTCATCTCTCGGGGTTGCGGTTAGGCCGATGAGAAAGCTGTCAAAATAGGCAAAGATGGACCCATAGCGATTAAAGATGCTGCGGTGCGCCTCGTCAATGATGATCATGTCAAAGCGGCCGGTCGTAAAGCGCTTATCCTCCGCGTCAATATAATTGATCATGGTCTGGTAGGTACAGAACATGAGTCTCGCATTATAATCCTTCGGCCCCGGTGCGGATAGCTCACAGATGCTCATATCGGGGAGCAGTTTTTCAAAGTTGCGCTTCGCCTGGTTCACCAGCGCCGTCCGATCCGCAAGGAACAGAACGGTCTTCACCCATCCGGCCTTCGCCATGACATCCACCAGAGAAATTGCGAGACGGGTCTTCCCCGTACCGGTTGCCATGACAACCAAGCCGCGCCTGTGATTCTGATTCAGCCACTCACAGATGTTTGTAATCGCCATCCGCTGGTAATATCTGCCCGTAATTTCCGGATTGATCTGAGGATCCACCAGAGGCGCACGGTTTCGACGCTGCAGCATCCGTTCCAACTCTTCCAGGGAATGGAAAGCCATCACATCACGGTCCGGATAAAGGCCATCGATGATCCGGGTCGTATAGCCGTTTGTATAATACATGATCGGCTTATAGCCATAGATCTTTTCCAGGCACGCGGCATAGAGATCCACCTGATGTCTGCCTTTCTCCGGGGAGATGGAGGTTTTCTTGACCTCAACGATCGCCAGAGGCTTTGCATCACGTCCGGTAAGGACATAATCACAGTAACCCAGACCGGTCGGATTCGGCATGCCCTGTACTTCTATCTCAATGCAGGCTTTGCCCGGAAGGATCACGTTCTCCTGGTCGAGGATCTCCCACCCGGCTTCGCGAAGATACAGGTCCACATACAGCCTGCGGGTCTCAGCCTCGCTCATGTAAGGCGGTCTCTGATAGGTGTCGCCGGTCCCGCTCTCTTTCGCTGCAATCAGACCGATTAAATAGCTGATATTCGAGAGCGAAAGGGCGGCTTCCTTTTTGCGAATATGCCGGCCGTGAGCGGCATTCATACCGGAGATCCGGACATAGTGCAAGGAATTCAGCACATCTGCGTCGTCCACATATGCCCGAACGGTCTGACTGTCCAGCAGTTCGAGCATGGTTGCCTGAGACGGTTTCTCCTCTCCCGCCTTTTCAAATATATAGTCAATCGCGGAGGCCAGCAGTTCCCGGCACAAGCGGGCCTGTTCCTCCGGAATCTTTTCACTGGCGGCAAGCTGCAAATTATGCTGTAACTGATGAAGCGTCATAAATACGCCCCCTATCTCAAGAAGTGGGAAAACGAGTTCAACATTTCTTTTGTGCTTTACATTTTCTTCAAAAACATATTGATCTGAAGAAACGTTTATAAGGTGTTTAACAGTATTATTCACGGAATACAAGGGACACCTAAAAGATTGCCTCATCCCATGACAGGCAGAAAGTGTATTTCAATCATCTTCCTCAGGATTGCAAATATTGCTTTATCATGCTGTCTACCAGGAGCTTTGTCTTATCAATGGTCTCTGAATGGCAGATTTGGATTTGTCGACTTGGGATACAAATGAAGCAAACTCCTCTTGTTGATTCATCGGTGGCAATATCACAGTCAAGCCTTCTAGTTGTTGCTTGGTAATTGCCTGCCGTGTCGCACCACCAGATTCACCTATATCAAGCAATTGTTCCTTGAAGCGATCGTTAAGGAACATGTTATTAGCGAAAGTAGGATTAAGTAAATTACGAACACATCTAATAATCGCCACATGCTGATTCACTCTGGCAGGAAGAGTGTCTTTAGGAACAATACACGATCTCGCCACCGAGGCTCCGGTGATGTTTATGAACACATCACCTTCTTCTACTGAAACATTATCGAGCTGTGCAGCCTGTTCATCCGTGATATGAGCCAAATCTTTATACTCGAATCGGCCATCATGCACATTCATGCTTCGAATTAGTGTAATACCCTCTGCTTGATAGCTCTCTTTGCCGCCTCTTGGTGTAGCTCCCGATCCGATCTTACTAGTCACCTCACGCAGAAGGGCGGTCTTCCATTCAAGAGTGTTTGCCACAGGATCCCCAAACATCTCGACAAATCGGGCTTTGATGAGATCGTCAAGAGCTGAAAGCTGTTGCTGACGATTCTGAATAATACTGGCGATTTTATCTAACCGAAGAATAATCGTTGTTTGTGTGGATTTGTCTGGGATTGGCACTTCAATATTAGCAACTTCTCCCAGATATATTCCTTTTTGTGCTACGCCCTTTGCTCGCCCCTCGATATAGCTTCTTTTCCCCTGTAGTGCATACATCAGGAAACGACTGCTACATATATCTTCTCTTGGATGGAGTACGGCGACGCTCCGTTGCAGCGTAAACTTGGGTGCCCGCTCTGGTACGACAGCACATCTCCCAACAGTTCCGACAATAGTTAGCAGCACATCACCGGCTTGTATGTTTGTACGCCTATCCTCTATCTCAAAATCCTCTTTACGGAGGTATCTTGGATCTACAAATGTGATATTGTTATCGAAAATATTTTTGGAGCTAAGCATTAAATATTCGCTATCAGTAACCCCTTGTGGCGGGTTATGACTGCCATCAGTAATAGAAGAACAGATTTCCTGTATTCTCATCCTATCATCCCCACAAATGTCAATTTGCAAGGACTCACAGGATCAAGCGATAAATCTCCGATGGGCAGCTTTGACATTGTTCTGGTTCACGATCGCATAATGCATCGTCGTGTCGATCTGAGAATGCCCGAGGACCTTCTGTACCTGTTCAATTGGCATTCCCTTATCGATAGCACGGGTTGCCATGGTACGCCGGAATTTATGTGGATGAATGTTGTGAATTTCCAGTCGTCGGCCAAGCTCACGCAAGCGAATCTCCACCCCGCTTATTTTCAGGCGGTCATGCGGTGCATCCAACGTGACAAACAGTGCCGGATTACTGTCATTTCGTCCTGCTATGTAGTTTTGCAAATGCAGTTTTGTTCGGGCGTCGAAGTAGACTTTTCGCTCCTTGCCGCCTTTACCATAAACCACACACTCACGTTCATCAAAGTTGATATCCCGGATATTTAAGTGTACCAGTTCTCCAACTCGCATGCCGGTCGAATAAAGCAAATCTATGATCGCCACATCACGTGCAACCAAGCAGTTGTCCCGCAATCGCTCAATGTCTTCGTCGGAGATGACTTCTTTGACAGCAATCTTGCTTTTAATCTTGTGAATACGACGGACGGGGCTTTTCAGAATATGATCTTCTTCCTCCAGCCAGGTAAAGAAACTGGAAATATTACGACGGATGTTATCTACTGTGGATTTTCCACAATTATTGATCTGCTGGTAATCCGCCAAATAGGCACGGATCTGATCCGTTGTAATTTTACGCACAGGTGTACCGATGGAGCGAAGCAAATGGGAGACGCTACTACGATAATACGCAATTGTGCGTTCAGACAGTCCTTCCACTTGCTTTGCATGGAGAAACATCTCCAGATAGTCCTCGTTTCTGGCCGGCTCCGGTTGGGATTCTTTTTCACTAAACCGCTGAAGAAGCACTTCCTGAAGCTTTTTCAACTGAGCAACCGTTAGCGTTTCTGCCATATCGTTCAGAATTTCGAAAACCATTTCTTTCATGGTATAACCTCCGTTTTTGCTGGGATTATACCATGTTGTCAGGATTAGCCGAAATACTGATGCATCAGGCTGTCAAAGAGAAGCTGTGTTTCATCCAGGGACTTCTGAATAGCAGATTTGGATTTGTCGATTTGCAAGACGAAAGCAGAGAACTTTTTTTGGTCCTTAATTGGAGCAAGGGGTATTCGAACTTTAACAAGATCCTTGCTGCGGATTCCTTGTGCTGTTCCGCCTGTCCGATACACATTGATATCTTTCCAAAATCTATCTGTTTGCATATACGAACAAAGAAATGCGTTGGTTAGTAATCCTTTATGTGCTTTTATTGTTATGACCCGTTGTCCAAGAGCGAATTTATTCAGCCCACTCGGAATGAGGCATGTATTTCCGAAGGTATGTCCTTCTGTAACAAAAAGAATATCACCAGGATAACCAAATCCGCGATGCATCCATGATTCATATATTTCTTCTGTCACATACTCATCCACATATTTGAAAAAACCTTTGCCGACTGATTTTGCGTTTATCATACGGATTGTACCATCACGTGACAGTTCTGGCGTATGCCCACGATAGTCTATAAAATCTGTATTCTCCCCAAATGTCCCCCATTTACAATTATCCAAATCAAACATCTCGACAAATCGGGCTTTGATAAGGTCATCAAGCGAAGAAAGCTGATGATGATGCATTTTACAAATATTGGCAGCTTTTGAAAGTGTGCTAGCTATTTCTACCTGCTGTTCCAAAGAGGGAAAAGGAATTACTGTATCATCAAAATCCTTTTTCACAATGTGCTTCATTGTTGCGCCATGTGTTTTGGATTCCATCTCTTTCAGCTTGTGTTGGATAGCATATATGAAGTATTGTTTATCAACAGCACATTTATCAAAAACAACCTTGAAGATATGCTGATTCAGCAAAGCTTTTCCTCTATCCCAGAGGTATACACCAAGACTGGCGGACCATGAGATTAAAACGTCCCCATCGTTTATCTCTATTCGTTCCGGATAATCTCCGTTATAAAACCCAAGATCATATGCATTGCCTGTCAAATCCTGAATTCTAATAATGGGTAGCCCTTCTGTCCCCCTATCCTCGGGTTTAAAAGAGTATCCATTTATATATGATGCAATATCACCTAAGCGCTTATACTCCATCCCATCATCCCCACAAATGTCAATTTGACTGACTGAGCATCACTTTCAGCTCCGCCAGCTCTTTCTGGATCTGTACTTCCAGATCATCGATCTTCTGCAGGATCTCACTTGTGGGAGGATATTCCACAGGCACATATTCCGTCTTTTTATACTTGTTGATCGAGAGATCATAGGTGTTGTCAGCAATCTCCTGTTTGGATACAAAGAAACTCTGCTCCGTGCGTTCCCGCGTCTTTTCATTCTCCAAATTCCGGTACCGCGCAATGATATCCGGAATATCGCTCTGCTGCTGAGGCGTGCGCTTGTCATCCAGGCTGAAGCCATCCGACTTCATATCATAGAACCAGACCTGGTCCGTGCCGCCGCTGTTCGTCTTGGTAAAGATCAGAATCGCCGTTGAAACTCCGGCATAGGGCTTAAACACGCCGGAGGGCATGGAGATGACCGCGTGAAGCTGCTGGTTCTCCACCAGTTCCTTCCGCAGGGCTTTGTGCGCCGTGCTGCTGCCGAACAGCACGCCATCCGGTACGATCGAGGCGCAGCGGCCGCCGACCTTCAGCATCTTGATAAACAGGGCAAGAAACAGAAGCTCTGTCTTTTTGGTCTTGCAGAGCGCCAGGAGGTCCTTGCTGATCTCTTCCTGGAAGACGCTGCCGGTAAAGGGCGGGTTCGCCATGATCAGGGTATAGGCATCCCGCTCGGTATTATCGGAAGAAAGGGAGTCCTGGTAGATAATATTGGGGTCCTCAACGCCGTGCAGCATCATGTTCATGGCGCCGATCCGAAGCATGGACTGATCCGTATCGAAACCGGAAAACATCTCTTTCTTGAAATATTTCAGATTATCCACTTTCATGAGCTCCCGGCTCTGGTGCTCACTGACATACACCGCGCTGGAGAGCAGAAAGCCCGCGCTGCCCATTGCCGGATCCAACACCTTGTCCCGAAGTGTCGGCTGCATGAGTTCGACCATCATATTGATGATATGGCGTGGTGTGCGGAACTGGCCGTTCTCCCCTGCGGCCGCGATCTTGCCGAGCAGGTACTCGTAAACATCGCCCATAATGTCCTTGTTGTTCATGTCCATGCTGTCCAGATCATCCACGACCTTGGCCAGAACACGCGCCGTCGGAATCAGGAACACCGTATCTTTCATATACCGGCTGAACGCAGTATCCTTCCCCTCTCCGATTCCTTTGATGAAGGGAAATACATAGTTCTGGACATTGGAAAACATTTCACCTGGCTCGTAATTGTGGAACACACTCCAGCGAAGATTTTTATAGTCCGTCTCCACGTGCGGATTCTCACTGATAACACAGATGCCGTCACCAAATACTTTCGATTTTAGTGGGACGCCAAGGATGGCAGCATTGGCCTCTGCTTTCAGCTGGTTATCGTCAAGGAGCTTCATAAACATCAGATACGTAATCTGTTCCAGAACCGTAACAGGGCTGGTAATACCCGCTGTCCAGAGCGTATCCCATATAGAATCAATCTTATTTTTCAGTTCACCGGTGACCATGTAGCCTGCCTCCACACTCGAAAAAATGTATAGAGTATCCAATTTAAGATATTATTATACCACAGATTGCTGGTTAGATGCAACAAAAACGCCTCCGGATAACCGAAGCGCCCTGCCAAGACGACAGGGCGCTTCGGTTACCATTCAATTGTCTCTTCGAGCTGCTTGCTGATGTCGCGTCCACCGTACATGATTCGTGCAATAGAAACTGTTTCATTCTTCACGGTATAGAAGACGAGATAGTTCTTGACTGGCATAAAGCGGACATCCTGACTGTACCACGGCTCATCCTTGTACAGAGGATTACGCTCTGGGAACTTCTCCAAAGAACGTATATCAGCCATGATTTTATCCGTGAGGGAACGCGCCGTATCTGGGACAAGAAGTGTAGAGGCGATATAATCATAAATTTCCCGCAAGTCTTGTCGGGCAGTGTGGGTATAAACAATGTTCATGCTCATACGCTATACAAGCTCTTCATCTCTGCTTCAACCGCATCAGCGGAGATGACGCGACCAGCAGCAATATCGTCCATGCCTTTCTGCAGTTCCAGATCGAACTGTTCCTTCGTCATGCTGCCGATTGCTAAAGGTAGGGAGGCAGGAATCTTCATATCAAACGGAATTCCACGCTGCATAACGATCTGCTTTAAAAACATGCCGATTGCATTGGACATGGGGATGCCAAGCTGATTCAGGATTGCTTCCGCCTGTTCTTTTGTTTCAGGATCAACACGAGTGAATACATTCGCTGTTCTTGTTGCTGCTCTTGCCATAAGACACACCTCGCTTTCGGATTTCCGGGCATAGTATAGCACATTTGCTTGCTAAAAGCAATCTATTAGAAATATCTTTCTGTCAGGAAAGGGGGCACTACCGTGGAAAACAGAATCAAAGGACAAGGTCGTCTATCTGGTCGGTGTGGACGGCGTGACCAGCGCCACCTTCGTCTCCTTCGGAAATTCCAATCTGGCGTAATTTCAGACAAAAAAAGATTTGACTTTTTTCGAAAAACGTCCTATAATCCCCCGCAGTGTGTGGCGAAAGCGTAAATCCGACTTGGCCGCACACTTTTTAATTTCATAACCGGAAACGATACAAGCACTGTGCTGATACGATACAACAATCTGCACCGTGCTTGTTTTGCTTTCCTGAGGAGGACATATGGAA
>Ga0256404_1013553_pt1 | contig 10287 bp, 12 predicted proteins | sample RumenRJG_01DNA_FD_185990 | JGI IMG/M metagenome (GOLD analysis project Ga0256404, IMG submission 185990) | Bovine rumen microbial communities from Lethbridge, Alberta, Canada - RJG_01 | ecosystem: Host-associated > Mammals > Digestive system > Stomach > Rumen | place: Canada: Alberta | collected...
TATACCAAAGCCGATAATGAATTAGTTTCCATCGAAGGAAATACAAGTTCGTATGCTTGCGAAGTATTTTTTTATCAATAGAGATTTGGGAGTTAAGCTGTGAAAAAAGTCAAAACGAGCATAACGCCGTTAAAGAAAGTATCGAAAGATTTTATCGGAACTTGTGAACTCCGTCAACTCCCCAAAGGAACGTATTTCCGTACGCTCGATAAGAACGGTAAGATGAGTCGTGAAACTTATACCAAAGGCTATTACGAGCGTTCGGAAAAGAAGTTTGTTTGTGATAAACATTCTGACGTTTGGGGCAACGGTCGCGTTATTAAAGGCACTACGAAAGTAACAACGGACTTTATCTATTAGCATTTTGCTAATAAAAATAACCGCCCGAATTAACGGACGGTTAAGTGGTGGGTCTACCCTTTCAGCCATGAGTCCCTCACTCAGTCTACGCGAATTCACCGTAGCTTTACCACTTTGGGCGACTTCTCCTGAAGTCTTGGCGAAAGTATTATATCAACAGGAGTAAAATATGTCAAACGTAAATTACAGTCTAAAAAATAAAGGCGTTCGACTTGTATCTTCGTCGGACGCTTGGATAAAAGGTAAAAACGGAAAATTAAAGCTTAACCCTAAATTTAATTTTGTCGGGAAGATAGATATTTCTATGCCTAATATGATAACTACCGCTTCGGATAAATACAAGCCGAAGTATAAAGGCGACGTAAACGACCTTAATCGAACGGCAAAAGGGCAGATAGTAGACCATTTTTTTGATAATACCGGGAAGCGTAATAAGAAGAAAGTAGCGTATCTCGGAATAGAAAAATAAATAAAAGATTACAGGAGCATTTATGAAAACTAAAAAAACATTTATTTCAGTTTTTGCAATAATCGCCCTTGTGGCGGTTCTCGTCGTTTCCTGCGTGGCTTGTCAACAGATAAAAGACGGCGCGGATAAAGCCAAAGACAAAGTAAACGAGCTTGTCGACAAGGCGAAAGACAAGGTTAATAATCTTGAGCTCGCTGTCGAGAATAATCCTCGGCTTTCTCTCGCTATGGCAGACGATGCGACTAATACCGAAACGTATATCGAAAAGACGATAATCGCTACCGTCTATCCGGAAGACGTTGACGCAAGTCAAAAACTCGTTGACTGGTCTGTTCTGTGGGATAATGCCGACGAAAGCGTCGACGTATCGGAATATCTTACCGTAACTCCTACGTCTGACGGAGCGACTACGGCAAAAATACGCGTATATAAATCCTTTACGGGTACAATACGCGTAATATGTACCACCCGCGTAGGCGGTTACGTTGCACGTTGCGCATGTACTTACGTAGGCGTACCGACTAAACTCAACGTTACACCTTTCGTAAGCGCTTCTACATACGGCGATATAGACCTGTTTAATTTTAATCCAAACACTACCTACGACTTCGATATCGATATATCCAACGCGTTCGGCGACTGTGCGGATTCATATAAGAACTTTACCGTATCTGTTCTCGGCGTAGGTAAACTTAATTTACAAGATTATCGTATTACAAGCACCGGCAGTTCCTGGGTTCCCGGTACGGAAAAGACCGTTAATCTAAACGATATAAAGGCGAAATTTATCAAAGCAAGTATCGTGAACGGTAAATTGCACGTCGAAACTTTCGGACGTTACGAAGACTATTTCGAGAGTGCAAACGGAAACAGCTCCGTAAGTACGCAGTTCGGTAAGTATAAGAGTAACGTTCCTTCTTACGGCGGGAATATACGTCCGTACTTCACCATCGAAATTACGGAAACTAATTCCGGTTTGACTTGGCGCAGTAATTGCTATATCACAACTACCGTTACCACCGTGGGGCTTAATGCTGCGGAAATAGCATTCTGATAATTATGAGAAAAAGTAAGAACACCGTAAAATCGGTTGTAATAATCATTTCGGTATTGTTGTTCGCTTCGATGGCTGTCGGGATAGTCGTTTCCGTCTTCAATAAAGGCGGGAATATCTTCCCGACGCCGTCAGAGCGTATTTTAACCGTCGCGGATAAAGGATATAAGGCGGGCGAAACTCTCGCCTTGGCAACGGGAAAAAACGAAATCGGCGTAAACGTTGACGGCGAATATACCGTAGACTTTGCGTTCTATGATAAAGCAAAATCTTTCGATATAGTAGTCGACGGGAAGTATTATTCATTCCCGGGCGAAGTCGACGTAGGAAACGCTTTCCCTGTCGAGAAAACCGAAAATGGTTTTGCCGTAACTATTGCCGGTACTATGGAAAACGTGGTGCAGAGCCTGTTCCCCGACGTAGCCGCGGAAAAGATAGAAGTTCCGTCCGACGTTGATTTCGCGAAACCGTATTTCGTTCTTAACATCCATGTCGGCGAAAAGACCTATACTTTCCCCATTACGTGCAACCTTAACGGAAGCGGCGTAAAAGTATTTCTTGACACTAAGGAAATTATTTTCTAATGAAAACTATTTTTACTAAACAAAAACTTTTCTTCATTTTTGCCGCGTTGGTGGCGTTTGTATTTTTCTTCGGTTTGACTACCGGGGCGAATACTTACGCCGCCGATAACGCGGTATCTTCGTTTGATGATACTAACGTAGTGGAAGACTTGAAGACCGCAAACTTTAAGCTCGAAGAGTATCCGAAGAAGTCGGACGGTAAGGTTCAAGTAATCTACTTTGTAGAATATGGTTATAATATTCGTGCGAACGAACAAGCAAACTACGGCTTGTATTTGTACGTCTACAACCCTGCCGAAAAGAATATCGACGTAAACGGTAAAAACTTCGTTCAACTTTCAAGCAAACGCGACGAAAGCGGTAAACCTACCGATTATTCGAAGTATGCCGTAAAGTGCGTGAGTAAGTCTTCCGGGGTTTATGGGAAACTTTTTTATAAATTCAAGGTCGTTGCGGGGCTTTCCGAACAACTCGCCTACGTCAACGACGACGTCAGACGTTACGATGTAAGCGGTATCGAACTTCAAACCGCAGGGGAAGCTAACGCGACGGAATATCCTATTTCTACGACTTTTTACTATTCGGGTTACGCCAAAGGCTTTGGCAAAGACAAAACCGCCGAAAGTACGTTATCTTGCCGGAGTGAAGAACTCGAAACTATCGGACTCGAAGTAAAGCATACTACATATAAATATCAAAACGCAAAAAACGGCGGACAGGAAATAGCGTCCGTCTATTTTAACGTTCCGAACGAATACTTTACCGACTACGGCGGGTTGCAGAAAATAAAAGCGGAATGGCTCAAAGCTATTACGAAAGATATTCTTGTAACTAATAATCAACTTTTTTACGATTATCTGAAACCCTGGATAGGCAAAACGACGGGAAGCGGTTCGCTCGAAATGAAATACTATCTTTACGACGCGGACTCAAAGTACACGGGAAATAAATTCCCTGCAAGCTCAAACCCTAATATCTATTACAGCGAATTCTATATGCCCTGGGCGTATAACGTAATTACGTTCGGGACCTCTCCAGACTTTGGCGGCGGAACGTTCGGCGAGTATGTCAATACATTTTGGTGGCTGTTTAACGGCGGCACCGGCGACGTGAAAGATATAACGGTGTCGAGCGATACTATCCTTGACTATTACGGAACGTTCGTTAATAAGTCTGATTTACTTCTTTCAGTAGACGAAGAAAAGACCGTCAAAGAGATAGACGCCGACGATGCGTTCAAAATCGAAGGCTTCGATAAGAACGCAAACCTTGTAAACTGGCTGACAAAACTTCTCTACCCCGACATTGAAACGTCTACGCTTACGGGAATATCGCCGATACAGGTTTTATCTTCCGACGACGTTAAAGGTACGGACGAAGAAGTCGCGAAGAAACTTTACGTTGACAAGAACGACGTTAAAGGAATAAAGAGTTCCGTTAATCGGAGCGGAAGCAAAACCGTTCTTTTCCGCTTCGCCGTAAGCGACTACGTCAATAAAGAAGTGGTAGTTTGCAACAGAGAAACGGGAAACAACTTAGGAACGAATTTAGTCTACCGTAACCGTTTACCTATGTATCTCGACTTCGATATTATATGGCTTGGTTTCCCAAAGAACGGGAAATTAACGATTATCCCCGCTGTAAGTTCGCCTACGAATATAATCGGCGGAACGCAACCGCCCGAAAAAGACGTTATTGACAAAGCGCAGGACTGGCTTAAAGACCTTTGGAACAATTTGCAAAGTACCAAAGATAAGATACTTAACGTCTTAAAGTGGGTAGGTATCGCGTTAGGCTCTATTCTTGTCGTGCTGCTTCTGTACATAGTTATAAAAGCTATCGTCAAGGCGTGTACCGCTGTTTCGAAGAAGCGTCAAAATAATCGTTATACGAAAAAATAAGGGGGGTATGTTGAAAGATAAAAAGACAAATAAGACTTTTCCCGATAAATTTCCTTTTTGGGCAAGATTAAAAATCGGTAAAAATAGAACGTCTTTAGTTATCGACGAAGATAAAGCGTTTGATAAAAAGAAAAAATCGTATGTAGACGGTTTTGTACATAGAGAGTCTACTCACTCGTATCGGAAAGATTATGAAGAGATAAAACCGAACCCCGATAAGAGTGACAATAAACCTATGTACTTAAAACGTCCGGCTAAAACGCCTAAGTATTTATTTCAGCCGCATAATAAAAAATTGGATATGCCTGATGATTTAAGAAAACGATATTCTAAAAACAATAAAAAGAATACATAAAAAAAGAGTTGCAGTTCCGTCCTTTCGACTGTGCTCACGATGTGAGATACAAAGCAACTCTTTAATTAGTATATACTTTCATAATTTACCTTGTCAAGAAAAATGAAAACTCTCAAAAAAATATTATCCGTATCGTTAATCATAATAGCCGTCTTTATCGTCGGCTATTTGCTTTACTCGGTTAAGGCGGTGTTATGATGATAAAAAGACGTAAACCCGGTATAGATAAAAAGTCCGTTATATTTCACGTCATTTCCGTAGCCCTGCTTCTCGGCTCTTTGGCGATAGGAATATTTGTTCAGCGTATAGGGTATATCCGTTGTATCGAAGCTTTCCGCGACTTCGGAACAAGCGTAGGACTGTGGTTCTGTTCGATTTTCGGAATTGAAAACAGTATTCCTGCAACGGTGGGGAACGCCTCTTCGGTAGGCTTTAACGAGGTTATTAACTTCGACTTCGAGAGTTTCAAGAACGGTTTTTCCGTTTACGGTAACGCTTTAATTTCCGCCGAAAACTTTGCGGGATACGTAGTTTTTCTTTTAACGTTGTTTGTTAAGGTAATGCCGATAGCGATAATCGTAGGTTTGCTTCTTTTAGTTCTTGCGATAAGCGTAAGAACGTTGTATTTCACCGAAAACAACGATTATCACGATACTAAACAGCTTACGAAGTTCAAGAAAGTTACGGGGGTAGTGTATCTTCCGATTAAACGTTTCATATCTGAATACGCGTACTTTATCCAAAGTAAGGTTTTTTACGCATATATATTCCTTATGATATGGGCAATTAACGTCAATATCGTAGCTATCGGAGTGGAAGCCGTGGCGTTTCTTCTTTACTTTTCCGTTTCACTCAATCCGACAGCAGCTATATTCCAAGCGTATAAGCTGTTCCTTGACGCAGCGTTTTTATTAAAAAGCCTACCCGCGATAGTTTGGCTTGTCGTGGTGTATCTTTTTTGGAACCACCGCAGAAAAGAACGCGGTTACGACAGACTTACAAGAATGGACGAAGAGAACGACGATTTCTCTAAAAATATAGCGGTACTGTTTACGGGAAGACCGGGTTCCGGTAAGACTACTATGCTCACGTCGGTAGCTTTATCTATTGCTAAGAAGCAACGTTTTACGGCGTTCCGTCAAATACTCGAAATCGATATGCGTTTTCCTTATTTCCCTTGGATAAAGCTTGAAAAGTCTATCGAAAAACTTATGGAGAAAGGAAAGATATATAACTTAGCGACGTGCAAGAAGTATATTCGAAGCCGCGAACGCCGTTTCCACGCAGACCCGAAAACGGAAAATATCTTCGGCTACGACTTTACCCGTTACAATATGGACTATGACGACGGTTTGAAGATAAGATACATATTCGACGAATTAGAGAACTATGCGAAACTCTATTTCATGTACGTAATCGATACTTCGTTTATTCAGTCGAACTTTTCAGTAAGAGAAGATTACGTCGTCCAGAGCGTGGGTAACTTCCCCATGTACGATTACGACTTTTTCCGGAAAGACGCAAGAGTCAGCGAAGCGTATTCTCGTCATAGCCATATCCTTGTAATGGACTGTTTACGATTAGGAAAGAAAGTAAGCGCGAGCGGAAAATTTGCTAACTATGCCGAGTTCGGCGTTTTTCTTTTCTCCGAAGCCGCTAAGGATAGGGGAAATCAGTACGACCACCAACGTATAAAAGCGGAGTTGAAAACTCCCGTGCTGACGGTATCTAACGTCCGGAAGATAATACAAAAGTTCGGTAATAAAACCGATATATTAAGAGAACTATCAAAGCTCGATGCTGAAGCCGAAGAAACGGCTAACCCGTTGAACGACTACTTTAACCTTATGATTAAAATGTTCCGTCACATGACCACGATAGACGGCGTATGCTATTCGGTAATACTTCTCGACGAACAACGTCCGACGTCACTAAACGCCGATTTATTAGACTTGTGCGTGTGCGTGAAGATAGTGGATAAAAGCAATGCTCGAAGTGTACTTCCCGGCTTTTGGTTGGATAGCGCGATACATAATTTTGTCTACGGCAGTTTTCAGCGTTTTTACCGCCGCATGCGTTTTACTCGCGGCGATACAACGTTACTTACTCATTTGCTTAAAACGATAGTGTTTAAGGAAAATCACCGTTTTGAAAAACTAAAAAATACGTTTTCATACAGCATATTGAATTACGTTGTAGACGACGGGAGCGAACGCAACGGTACGGAATATGAGTATAGGCTTAGTCATAAGAAAGTATATGCCGATAGGTTTGAAACGGCATGCTTTAGCGACTTCTTCGAGAAGAGGGCGTTAAAAAGTAAAGTGGGTCTTGCCGACGTACCGTGCTATGAGAACACGAGAGCCACCGTCGACGAGCTTAATCAATGCGGAAGTTATTTCGTAAGCCTTTTGACGAAAGATATATTCGAATATTTCAAGGAAGACCTTAAAGAAGATTTACAAGAACTTAACAGAACATAGGACAGGGTGATGAACGGAGTGAAAGGACAGTTGACAAAGCGCGGCAACCGTGCTAAACTCCTAACTTAGGGAGATTAGCGGCGTTTGTTTTCGTAAATGATAGTTATTAGGATACTAATAATTTGCAGGGTAAGTGAAATCATTTCGTAAACGGACATAGCTAATTCTCCTTTTCTTTTAGAAAAAGAGCACGGTTGCCGTACTTTGTCAACGAGGGTGTGTTCTGTTAGAAAGTTATATGAAAAAGGTAAGCCGTCCGCTTACCTTAATTGATTTATTTGGTTAATAGTTCCGTTATTAACTATATGGTTATGATTATTGAATGTCTTGTCGTAAGTCTTCCGCCCGGCTTCGTCTTCGAGGCCCAAAAGGTAATCGGAAGAGACTTCAAAGAATTGTGATAATTTGTATATATATGTAGCTTTTGGTTCATACCTACCGCTTTCCCAATAGCTTATAGAACTAACATCGACATTTATTGCTTTTGCGACTTCGGTTTGAGATAGATTTTTTTCTATTCTAATTTGTTTAAGTCTATTTTTTATATTCATCATATTTTAATAATATGAGAGAACTCAAAAAAATACTTGATTTTTGAGATTACTCAATATATAATAATATTTGAGATTTCTCAAAAGTATTTTTTAGGAGGATTTACGATGAAAAAACCTATTCGCGCAGATTATGTAAAAAAGTACGGTGTTATCGGCGATAAGCTATGGCGTATGGACTTATTAAAGTACAACGAAGCTACCGACGCATACAAGAAAGCTCAATCTAATAATAAAGCAATAGCTTTACGAGCGAAGAAAGAAAAAAGATTTTAATATATTTTGGAGGGATTATACTATGATAGATTTTAACGAACGTAATTTAAGTGGCGGTAATGTATTTCCTAAATCCGATGAAAAATGGCGCCGTGAAAAAGTTTTGGAAGACTTAGCCGCTTCGAAGACTAATTACTTTTATTTGGGCGCGCATTTACTCGACATTTGGTTAACAAGAACTTATGCCGTACATAAATTTGACGTTAGCAATTACAGCGGGGCGAATTTCTTTGACTATTGCAAAGTGTATTTCGGACTTTATAAAAGTCAAGTTTCCCGATATATGAATATCGTATCCGAATTCGGCGACGGTCTCAGAGGCTTTAAGGACGAGTACAAAGAATATAGTTATTCGCTACTTACGGAAATGCTTTCGCTTACTCCGGAACAACGGAAGAAGGTAAAAGCAAATTGGACTATAAAGCAAATTCGGGAATATAAGAAAGAGCTTGCCGGGGTTGTTGCGACGTCGCAACCGAAAGAAAAGGTGACGAAGTTGTACGGAGAAATCAAAGCAAGCGAAAAATCCAAAACCATTCTTTTAGACGTCTTGCCGCCGCATGTCGACGTCGATGAAAATAATCTACGGGAATACTTCGACGAATTCGGAAAGGAATTTTTTGTCGGATACGATTATGACGGATACGGCTTGTCTTTTTCAGATAAAGTAAGAATACTGTTTAGCCTTGCTTGTTTCGCCCAGGATATTTCGATAGGTCTGCAAGGTTCCCGGTTTGTTAATATTTTTGAAACTTTTTCTAAGTTGAAGAAATTGGGCTATTTGCCTACGGAGAAATAATATGACAGATTTTCATAAACGTATTATTGAGATAATCGTCGATAAATCGCTTTCGGTAGAAGAACTATGTGCCGAATACGATGAAACTTCTTCAAAACCGCAATTAACGTTGTTCCAGCTTATGCTTATTCTTTGGGGAGAATATCCGCGTCACTTGGCTATTCTCGCTCAGTTAGCCGAACGTTTGGGCATATCGCCATTCTCTCTGATGTCGGTTAAGGAAATGGAAACGAAATATTGTCGTTGCGGAGAACGTAAACCCGCCGACGCTCCGTATTGCCTTGTTTGTACAATGTTATACCACCCGAAACCGAAGCTCACTCCCGCTAAGCCAGTAGTAGAAGTAGTCAAACCTAAATATGAACAGATGAGCTTTGAGATATAGCAATGAATAACGACGTATCTGAAATTATGGCAATGATGAGCGAAATGCTCGACTTGCTGAAAAACGGCAACGTATCGACGGAACGTTACGGAGATTATCTTTTACGGTGGTTCGAACTGTATAAATTTCCGAAGAACTGTAAGAATACGAATGATTTTATGTACTATTATATAACGAAACGTATAATACCTGTTTTCGGAGATATACCGCTTAATAAACTTTCCGGTGACGTGATACAGAAGTATCTGAGCGGCATAAAGGAAAATAATACCCGGATAAAAATAGGACAGATTATCAAAGGCAGTCTAACCAAAGCGGTAAAGTTGCGTTTGCTTTTGTATAATCCGTTCGACGCGGTGGAAGTGTTGAACTATAAAAAGGTCCATTACCGTGCCGTTACGTTGGAAGAACAATGTTTATTGTTGAAAGCGATAAAGAACCCGTTATACTTTTCGGTATTTTATATAATGGTATGTACCGGACTACGAATAGGGGAATTCCTTGCGTTGGATAGTCAAAGCGTTTCTTTTGATAAAAGATATTTGGCTGTACGGCGTACGGTGAATATACAAACGGGCGAATTGCAGAACAGAACGAAGACGTATACGTCTAAAAGAAAAGTTCCGTTTCTTAAAGAGTTAACTCCTTTTTTGAAGATATTCTTAACCTACGTTAAAGATAATGGTTCGTTGTCATATAACCAGGTTAAGAAGTATTTTCAGAAAACAATGAAGAAAAATAATATTTCCGGATTGAATTTACATAGTTTCCGACATACGTTCGGTTGTATGTGTTATCGAGCCGGGATAAAGGATAAGACAATCCAAAGACTAATGGGTCACGCGAGTCTTGACGTCACTATGAATACTTACGTAGACGTTATGGGCGGCGGTTTCAGCCCGTTGGATACGTACTTTGAGAAGTACAAGAAAGAAGTAGAAAATAGACCCACTGATTTTTGGCTGAATTTAGGCGTGTAGTGGGCACGTCTAAAAAAAAGAAAAAATCTACGAAAAACGTAGATTTCAAGTCAAAAATGGTGCACCTTCAGGGACTCGAACCCTGGACCC
>Ga0256404_1013554_pt1 | contig 10287 bp, 6 predicted proteins | sample RumenRJG_01DNA_FD_185990 | JGI IMG/M metagenome (GOLD analysis project Ga0256404, IMG submission 185990) | Bovine rumen microbial communities from Lethbridge, Alberta, Canada - RJG_01 | ecosystem: Host-associated > Mammals > Digestive system > Stomach > Rumen | place: Canada: Alberta | collected...
ACAGACTGAACTAAAGTAAAAACCACTTACTTTTACTGCAGTTGCGGCTGTTTTTGTGCCAATTTCCATAAAAGCATTAAGGAAAGAATATAATGCAATCTCAAATGGTTCAAAGTGTCCAAGCCAGGCAATCAATACTCCTGTGAACCCTTTTCCACCAACAATTGAGTCATTAAACGAGGTCTCAATTCCACATACTATGCAGAATCCAATGAACCCCATGATTGATCCAGTTAATATTAAAGTTCTAATAATTACTTTCTTTACATTAATGCCAACATAACGTGCTGTTTTTAAACTTTCACCAACAACTCTAATTTCATATCCATGAATATTACTTCTTAAATAGAATAGAATTGCAACAAAAGTAATCACTCCAAACACGATAACTAAAGTACCATTATGTTCTAATAATTCTGGGAAGATACCATGATGCAAAACGCCAAAACTTTGCGTTCCAGTTTTTACCCATAAAGATATCATTAACGCACTTAAGATGGCCGCAATGTAGTTCATCATAAGAGTAAATAACGTCTCATTTGTATTGAAGAACGCCTTAAATATTGCAGGTATTACACTCCAAATGATGCTAGCAAACATTGCTCCAACGCAAGCTAAAATTAAGACTACAAAATTAGGCATTGAAGTCGGACAAAATCTAGCAATTCCTGCTGCAACTAAGGCTCCAGCTAAGATCTGCCCTTCCGCTCCAATGTTCCAAAACTTCATTTTAAAAGCCGGAGCAAGTGCTAAAGAAATCATCAAAATTAAAGAGAATGTAATGAGCAATTTAACGACGTTATACATATCTCCAAATGTTCCTTTAAAAACTTCAGCAAAGAAAGTTCCAAAGCTTCCAGGAACAATAATTGTGCAAACAATAGCCGAAATTAAAAATGCTAAAAGAAATCCACCAATTCTAAAAAGCCAATATTTCCATTTAGCTAGGCCAATCTTTTTTGTGACATAGAATGGTAATTTGAAGTTTTTAATTTTATCAATAAATTTATTTTCCATCATCTACCCCCTTGTCATTAATAAGCCGATTTCTTCTTTTGTAACGGTTCTAGGATCAACAATTCCGCTCACTTTTCCATTACTTAAAACGAGTAATCTATCACATAAAGCCATTAAAACATCAAGGTCTTCACCAACAAAAATAATGGCTGTTCCCTTCTTTTTTTGCTCATCAAGTAGGTTATAAATTAAGTAAGAAGAGTTAATATCTAACCCTCTAACTGGATATGCAGTCATTAAAATCTTTGGCCTTGAAGACAATTCTCTACCAACAAGGACTTTTTGAATATTACCGCCACTTAAAGTTCTAACCTTAGTCTCTAAGCTAGGAGTTTTAATTTCAAGAGCATCAACAATTTGTTCAGCTAAGTCTTTTGGTCTTTTTTTATCAAGTCTTCCATGTTTTCCTTTTCTAAAACTTCTTAAGAGCATGTTATCAATAAGGTTCATATCAGCAACAAGCCCCATTCCAAGTCTATCTTCAGGGACAAAGGACAATTTGATGCCTAAATCTCTAATTTCGATTGGTTTTTTATATTTAAGATCAATGATTTCATCTTCATAGAAAAGAATTTCTTCATTATCAACCATTTCTTTAATTTCTTTATTTGTTTTTCCTTCTAAATTACAAGGTGAACCATCTTTAAAATAGAATTTGCCTTCACTAGCAAGTTTTCTAATTTGATCAATATTTTTATGGAAAAACGTAACAGGTTGATCTTTTTTAGGATTGGTAAAAATAATATCTCCTTGCGTTTCTTTATTTAAACCAGCAATAGTTTCTAAAAGTTCTCTTTGACCACTTCCACTAATGCCCGCAATTCCTAAAATCTCGCTTCCATATAAATCAAAAGAGATATTATTTATTGCTTTATTGCCGTCAATATCAACAGCACATAAATTTTCTACGTGAAGCCTAACTCCAGTATTTGGAATCTCACTCCTATGTATATTTAAATCGAGTTTTCTGCCAACCATTAAATCGGCGAGTTCTTTTTCGTTAGTTTCTTCTTTTTTAACAGTTTTGATGAATTCGCCTTTTCTTAAAATGGCTATTCTATCCGAAATTTCCATAACTTCATTTAATTTATGGGTAATTATGATGATGGTTTTGCCATCTTTTTTCATATTTCGAATAACATCAAAAAGAAGTTTAATCTCTTGAGGAGTTAAAACTGCTGTAGGTTCATCAAGAATTAATGTATCTACACCTCTAAACACTGTTTTAACAATTTCTAAATTTTGCTTTTCACTAATAGACATTTCATAAACTCTCTTTTTTAAATCGAGTTTAAATCCGTATCTTTCGCAAATTTCATAAACTTGTTCAGGTTTGTACTTCTTTTTAAGACCTAAAATAATATTTTCAAAAGCAGTAAAAACCTCGACAAGCTTATAGTGTTGGTGAACCATGCCAATCTTATAATTAAATGCATCCTTAGGAGAATTAATATGAACTTCTTCGCCATTTATATAAACTTTCCCTTCGTCTTGCTTATAAATACCAGCCAAAACATTGAGAAGAGTTGTTTTTCCAGATCCATTTTCGCCTAAAATGCAAAAAACTTCTCCTTTTTCAATTTCAAAAGAGACATCGTGATTAGCGACATTATCGCCAAACACTTTAGTTATATGTTCAAATCTAATGTTTTCCATGATACGTAAAAGGGCTGGTAGAAAACTACCAACCCTTGTTGTTTTTTATTCTTCTGGGAAACCAGAATTTAATTTTGTAATTCCATCGATTGAAAGATCAAAATATGGAGCGCTACGGAAGCTTGATTCATCAAAGAATGTTTTGCCACCTTCTGTTTTAATGACTTCGGTTTCATGTGAGAAATCACCATCATCAATAACATCAGCCTTATATGATGTTAAATGTTCACCTTTAACTGTGAAAGTTGAACAATCGAAAATTTTTCTTGTACCTGCTTCAAGTTCTGCTTTCACTTTATCAACTTCAGTTTTAAGTGCGCTATCAGCGACATCATATTTAACTGAACCTGATTTTAATGTGCCCGTGTAGTTGTTATCAACCTCGCCGGCAATTGATTTGCCTTCATAAAGTGAGCTAACAACATTTTCATAATATGGAGCCCAGTCAATTTTTGACATAGCAACATAAGTATTTGGGCAATCTTCATTTAATGCAAGGTTATATGAAACATTTGGAACACCTTGTTTTTCGCATTCACCTGGAGCACCCATCGAGTCTGCGTGTTGTGAGATAAGAGCTGCGCCTCTAGTAATTAAATCTTTTGCGCCTGCTTCTTCATCATTAATTGAATACCATGATTTTGTGAATGTAACATCCATAACGACATTACTAACAACTGATTTAACTCCTAAAAACCATGATGTATATCCAGAAATAACTTCTGCGTATTCAAATGCGCCAATGTAACCAAGTTTAATATTGCCATCAGCATCGTAATTTTTTTCCGATAGTGTTTTATCCTCAACAGCTTTCTTAAGTTTTAATCCTGCAGCATAGCCAGCTAAGTAACGACCTTCATAGATTGAAGCGAAAGCATTATGGTAGTTTGGAATATTAGCAGTTTTTGCCTTTGTTCCTGTTGCGTGGCAGAAAGTGACATTTTGCCACTTTTGAGCAGCTTTCATCATAAATTCTTCATGTCCAAATGAATCTGCAAAGATGACATTACAACCTTGTTTAACTAATTCTCTAGCTGCGTCATAGCATTCACTATTTTCACCAACGTCTGTTTTGATAACAGTTTGTTGATCAACTTTGTCACCTAAATTTTTAACTGCGGCGTCTAATGCATCGATGAAGTTTTTATCGTAAGTCGATGCTTCGTTGTGTAAACAGATTAAGCCGACTTTGACTTTTGTGCCAGGTGTATAAACTGCACCAGCATCACTACCACAACCAGCTAACGACATTGCGCTTCCTGCTAACATTACTGCGCTTAATAAAGCTTTTGTTAATTTGTTCATTTTTATCCTCCATTAAACAAAAAACAGCTCCTTATATTGGAGCCTCTACTGGAAGAACTTCTAAAGATTTTTCAATACGAAAAAATCTAAAAAAGAAATTCGTAGTACTAGATTACGGTCTAGTGTAGAGACTGCCCACCAATTTGGGAAATATACGAAATCGAGAATCCCTCTCGACATTTCAATTATAAGCAAATGATTTTTAGAAAAAAATACGCCTAATTTATGAAAGCGCTTTCTTAAAATTTATTTTGAAAATTAAATATTTTTTGCATACGCGCGTGTAATATAAAAATTAAAAAATGATAACCTATTTTTCTTTAAGATTAATCAAATAAATCAAATAATTCTAATAAAAGCCTTGCAAAACTTGAATATTTTTTAAATTTTGCAAGTTTTTTCAATTATTTAGCTTTAACCTATAATTAATTTTTGAATGTCTTAAATTATGTAAAACTCGCATTTCATTTTTTAATCTTATCTTAATTTCATAGCATTAAAAAACTCCTCATTATTATGAGTAAGCACAAAATGAGGAGTTAAAAATCAAATACTATTCTTGTCCACCAAGACTTATAACTTTAAATGTGCCGATTGTTTTGCCTTGTTTTCTAACCGGAATGATTTGACCAACATAGAAGGCAAATTTGCCAGTCTTATGTGTAAACGTTACATTCTCTGTAGCACCTGGAAGAATCATTTTATCTTCATTATCAATGCCAACATTAAATCTAAATGTGCATCCATCAATAGAGAATTCTAATTCTTCTTCATTTCTAATAGGTGTGTGGATACCACCTTCGTCTTCACTTCTCATAGCAAATTCACCTTCAAAACTATTAGATAAGGTATATCCGCCATCTTTTTCAATAATGTAATCACCAGTAGCAAATTGATCTTTTTCAAGATTAACATTGATGCCAAGCATAGAGAATGGTAGTGCGGTTTCAACCACCTTATGGCTTACTTGTAAGCCTTTAATTTCAAGGTCTTTAACTTCTCCAGCAGCAATATGAACGTATTGTAAGGAACTTGTTTGTTTTACAGTTCTATATGTTTGAGTTGTAATAACAGTTCCTCTTCCGGTAACTGTGAACGTATTGTTAATATAACCGACAATTCTTTCTCCGTATGAGCAATATAAATCAAGTCTATTGCTTTTTTGAGGTAACATTATGTAAGACTCGCCATTAATATAAGCTCTTTCTCCACCCATAGTTAAAGCAAATCCTTCCTTAACGAATTTATTTTCAGGAATAGTATATTCTTCTCCTGCTTTGACGCTTCCGCTAGCCATCGTACCTGTGCCGCCATTAGCATCGAAAGAGACAGTATATTTAGTTTCCAAAACAACTTGTGGAGTCTCTCCACCTTTATCTTCTTCTTTTCCTCCACACTCAACAATGCGAATTCCAAGGAGTACAGCAGACGTTAATACAAGTAATTTTTTCATTAGTTACCCTCCGTAAAAAACTTCTAACTATGTTTTATAACTGCTATTATAAATATTCATAAAAAATATCTAAAAATTGAAACAGTATGTATCATAAAATTATAAAACCTTTAAATTATTTATTAAAACCTTGCAAAATCGAAATATTTTAATAATTTAGAAGATTTTGATTACTTCAATAAAAGAAGTTTGTGATTGCTTATGAAGGAATAAAAACACCATCTCAACTTAATTTTTTTGGGCGTCCTAGTGATCTCTATTATTACGTTATTATCACATTCTTTGATTTTTATATTTATGTTCTTCGAAAAAATTTTAATGATTTAACTTCACACTTGTAGATACATTGCAATTGGTTTAAACAAAAAAATCATCACTAGATACTCAAATAAAGATTTTCATTTTGCCCCAAATTCAATATGAACTTATCAAAATATGAGATTTGCCCCAAAAACAGCACTTTTGCCCCATCAAAGATTAGTTTTTAGAGTACTACTGATTTTGCCCCATAAATTAGAGAAAATGTTAAAAATTTAAATTTTGCCCCAAAGTTATTTACTTTGCCCCACGCAAAGTTTATTATATTAACAAGGACAATATTATGAAGAAATTAGAGATACCAATTGGCATAGAAGATTTTAAATCATTAAGAGAATCATCTTATTACGTAGATAAGACATCATTGATAAAACGTTTCATTGATGCACCTGCTACAACATGTTTTTTATTTACGCGTCCTAGAAGATTTGGCAAATCATTGGCTATTTCTATGATTGAGACTTTCTTTATTTATGGCGAATCAAATTTACAATACTTTGAAAACACATACATTGAATCACTTGGTGATGAATATCTTTCATTTGCTAATACATTCCCTGTTATCCATTTAAATCTAAAAAGAATTGAAGCAAAAAATTATAATGAATTTCTCAACTTCCTTGCTTATGAAATGGAAAAATTATTTTCGAATCTAAGTAAAAAGTATGACCTTGGCGAGAATTATTTTTCACAAAAAATTAAAGATGATAACGGGATTGATGAAAGCCTATTAAAAAAGTCTTTAGATATGCTTATGCAGTTGATTTATGAGAAACTCAATAAACGAGTCATTATTCTTATTGATGAATATGATTCTCCTTTAGAAAAAGCTTATCACAATGGTTATTACGATGAACTTCAATCGTTTTTTAAAATATTTTTAGGCGATGTTTTAAAAGGAAACCAAAATCTAGAAAAAGCTATTATAACAGCCGTCAGTCAAATTGCTCATGCTTCAATCTTTTCTGACTTAAATAACTTACGTGTTAATTCTGTCTTAAATAAATCAAACGACGAATATTTTGGATTCACAGAAAAAGAAATTAAAGAATTATTTGCTTATTATGAATGTGAATACGATCAACAAGAAGTCACAAATTGGTATGGCGGATATATTATAAATGGGCAAATCATTTATAATCCTTGGTCGGTTCTTTCATTCATTGATTCAGGTTGTAGTTATGATACATACTGGGCAAATACTGGTTCTTACTCATTATTAAAAGAAGCAGTGACAGCTTTAGCCGATGAACCATATGGCATTTTATTAAAACTTGCCTCCAAAGAATCAATAGCGACAAACATCAAAAAAGATATTGTATTTAGTGACGCTACCTCAAGTATGTCTAGTCTATATAGCATGCTTATATTTGCTGGTTATTTAACAGGTTCACTTCTATATAGTCCTGATACATATTCAATAAGAATTCCAAATGAAGAAATAAGGCTCGCATTCCAAAGAGAAATTCTAGATTACAACGACAAAGATCGTCTTGTTCCTCTTCTTGTGGATTTAAAAAACGCATTTATATATGGCGAGAATGAAAAGATTAAAGAAATTCTTTCTCAATATATTTTATCTTCCTTCTCTTATTTTGATTTAACAAATGAGAAAATATATCAAGTTATCGTTACAACGATCCTTTCTCTATTGTTTAATGAGGCAATTGTAAAATCTGAAGTGACTGAGGGAGATGGAAGATGCGACTTATTTATTCGTTCCAAAAGAAACAATAAGATTGCGATTATAATAGAATTTAAACATCGTAAAGGTAAGAAATCATCTAAAGAATTAATCAAAAGCTCAAAACTTGCTTTAGAGCAAATCAAAAAGAAAAATTACGTCGAGGAAGCAAAAAGAAACAATATTGAAAATATCTGTCTTTACGGAATGGCATTTTCTGGTAAATTAATCGAAATTTCTCAAGAGAAAATTATGTAGTTTTGTTATAAATATGTTGAATCTGCAAGGTTTTTAAAAATTTCATTACTAATTTACTCAAATATTTCAGTTTTGATGATTTCAAGATTAACAAATTAAAATACACGATTATTAATAAACTAAAAGTTAGAGAGAATTAACTATTTTGTATTGTCATTATGATAGACTTGGAACAATTTATTTATGAAATCATTTTCAAGAGGTCTATCGAAATACGCTTCATCAAATAGTTTTCTAAACCTTTCATCAAAAGGTGTTCTATTAAGAACTTCTTGTACTCCATCTAAAATAGGTTGCATGTATTTATCAATGTATTCTTTGATATAAGTTGAATAATCATAATAATATAAATCAAAGCGACTTAAGCCATACGAATTAGCAACGTCTCTATTTCCTTGTTTGTATTCTCTATTCCAACTGCGTACGTTGTATTTAAAGCCTTGTTAATCTTTTCTAGATTGAGAGGTAAATCAAATTCTCTAGCGCTTTTAATGTTATGGTTCCAAGGTAATGGGTAAGGTGAACTTGTACCATCTATTAGGTCAAAATCACCATCAATTTCACTTACAACGAAAGTGCTTTTTTATTAAAAATTAATACGAATTAATCAAATATTCCTTTATCATATTTATATAGGCGGTAGCAAAATATGAAAATAACAAAGAAGAATATAGTAGCTAAATGTTTAGAACTTCTTAAATATCATAAAAGGAAATTCGAAATACTGTACATTAAAGACAAAGGGTACATAGTGATGGATTCTAAAGATAAAAACTTTGATGTTGATGGATTTACCTTTGATGAGCGTATGGAGCTTTTTGCTAGTGTAATTGATGATGATGAATTCGCACCAATCACCTTTATATATCGCGATATTGTTAGTTTAATAAAAAGAATTGCTAAAGAATTATCATATAGCTATGAAGAAGTTTGTGATACATTAGAAACCGATAAACGTTTTTATAACTTTATCGCTAACTCAATTATTGAAAACATGGATAAATCTTTACAGATTCCTATCGACCACATAGGTTATGAACACTATTATATCGAAGAAGACGAATTTAAGATTTTAGAAGAACGCTTTAATAAACTTTCAGAATTTAAACCTTACAAAATAGTTTCAGATGCAACTACCATTTATATTTATGAAGATGAACTACTTACTTCTAGAGTCGTCATAATGGGGAAAGCTGGCAATACGTTTGGTTATGATATCTATCTTGGCTTTGATGATACCGATATTGATTTGACTCGCTATGAATTAGATACTAACGATATGATTATTCATTCTATTGTTACTGATCACGTTGTCGTCTATCTTGATCCAAAAACCAACAAAGTTGACGAATTAACTAGTTATGAAAAAGGTAGAAAAACATATGGCACTCTTAGAGTGAATAAATGTGTTAAGCTCCACACTATTATTGATGCTTTAGAATCATTATTTAAAACAGAGGTATTCCAAAACATAACTGAACCTGAATCACATTATTTTGATATTTTCCTAGATACTTATAAAGGAACAGTTGATTTAGAAGTTAAAGATGACTTTCACTCATATTCATCAGTGTCAACTTATTTTGAAGATAGAATTAGTAAAAGAAGATTTGCATTTAAGAAATGCGAAGATTATAGAAAACCTGATGAATATGCCATCTACTTTGTTCCACTATATTCCAAACCAATAAAAGGGGATAATGATAAGACTTGGGATACTCCTTTACTTGTTCTTCTTTATAATCTTGATACTGATAAGTTAATGCAGGTATCGCCTTTATTTCTGTTTGATAGACAAAAATTTGTTAAGGATCTTAAAGCAATCATTACTAAACTTGATGAACCTAAAAGACTCCTTGCTACTAGCAAATACCAATGGGATCTTGTTAACCGCGTAATATCTTTTAATGGTCAACTCTCAATTATGGGTGAAGAACAAGTTAAAAAGATGGAAAAAGTTGCTAAGGAAGTTGTTAATAGATTAGACAATCTTATGCACCCTAAATACGATGCGTAAGTTTATAAAAACCTTGCAGTTTGACAAGAAAAGTCTTCAAAAACTATATATTTTTAAAAATTATCAAAATTCTAAAATGCATATTATAAGCCTTAAATGGTTCTTGTTATAAAGTATAAAAAGCTAGCTTATGAATGGTTAAAGTTGGGTTCTTGTAAAAGAAGGCGTAAGTTTAGTATTCCTTTGCTCCTGAAGTTAGCTTTTATTTTTTTATATCTAAGTCGTATGTTTTATCGCTTTTTTTCATCTTATGTACTTCTACTTTTTTAGAATTTAAAATATTTATTAATTCTTTATACTCTTCACTACTTTCATCGGTATAGACTCCAAAATACACTTTGCTTATTTTTGGAAGTTTGTAAAGAGTCAAGTTTTCATAGTTGAAAATTTTCTTCTCATCAAATGTTGTAAGAAGTCTAACTTCTTTTTCATATAACCAGTTATCGTTTTTAGTAAGAAAGTATTTTTCAAAACTAGTCTTTCCAATCGACTCAACATCAATATCAAACATTTTTAAGTATATGGCAAACGCAATTAATTTATAAAATTCAAATTTGGGCCTCTTTTTTGAATATTTTA
>Ga0256404_1013555_pt1 | contig 10287 bp, 7 predicted proteins | sample RumenRJG_01DNA_FD_185990 | JGI IMG/M metagenome (GOLD analysis project Ga0256404, IMG submission 185990) | Bovine rumen microbial communities from Lethbridge, Alberta, Canada - RJG_01 | ecosystem: Host-associated > Mammals > Digestive system > Stomach > Rumen | place: Canada: Alberta | collected...
CCTTTGGCTAATTTTTATAAAATAGAACCAGAGCATATTATCGTATTCTCAGACGATATAAATCTTGATGTGGGACGTATGCGTATTAGACCATCGGGATCTGCAGGTGGACACAACGGACTGAAGTCCATTATTTCCAGCCTTGGTTCCGATAAATTCGGCAGGGTTCGAGTTGGAGTAGGTATGAAGCCGGATAATATGGATCTTGCGGTACATGTTCTTGCAAAGTTCAACCAGACTGACGAAAAGATCATGAATGAAGTGTATGATGAAGCTGCATCTGCGGCCCTTGATATAATCGACAACGGCGTTGAACATGCAATGAATAAATATAATCCTATGAAGCTTTGATTTGATGACTTAGAAGGAAGGTACATGGTTAATCCGTTTTTAAGCACAAAAGTCTATGAAGAACTGCAGCAGGCTCTTAATTCCGGAAAAGGTCCGATTGCTGTTACCGGAACCGTGGATCCGGTTAAGGCACAGCTTGTTGTTTCACTGCTGAGTCCGGTGGCTTCTGCTAAAAATGCAAAGTCAAAATCCGGAAAAAGCTGGAAGCTTATGGTGGTTAAGGATGAGCTTAGAGGAAAACAGTTCGTGAAGGATATTCATGCTTTTTCCGAAAGTGCATGGTATTACCCGGCAAAGGATTTTCTTTTTTATCAGGCAGATACCCAGGGGACGCTCATAACCAGACAAAGAGTGGAGGTGCTCAGGCATCTTATGGAAGATGACGGGGGAGTCATAGTCGCAAGTATTGACGCTCTCATGGACAAGGTCCAGGAAAAAGAGAAGTTTTCGGAATCTGTTCTCACCATAAGCCCGGGTATGGTCATGGAGATGGAAGCTCTGTCCAAAAAGCTCAGTGATCTGGGGTATGAGCGTATGACAGAGGTAGAAGCCATGGGCGAATACTCTGTCAGGGGCGGCATCGCGGACATTTATCCTTTCACTGCAGAAAATCCTATCCGTATAGAATTCTGGGATACTGAGGTAGATAACATCAGAAGCTTTGATGTGGAAAGCCAGAGATCCATAGAGACTCTCGAGGAAGCAGAGATATATCCGGCTACCGACAGGGCAAAGGGAAGTGAGGTTAAGGAGGTCAGCCTTCTTGATTACTTCGGAGAGGATGATGTCTTTTTCCTCGATGAGCCAGACAGACTCAAGGAACGCGGAGAAATGGTTGAGACGGAATTCAGAGAGAGCTTTGAAGCCAGACTCGACGAAATGCAGAAGCATGCAAAGCTTACTGCGGTTCTTGAAGCAAACGGGATGGGAGTTCAGGATGAGAAGGATCCGGACAAGCTCATCTATGGAATCGATCAGATTATGGAACGGCTCTGCGACAGAAGATCCGTTATGTTCAGTACTCTGGGGACAAATCTTAAGGAGGTTATTTCCAAGGAAGCGTTTCATTTCGAGACGACAGAAGTTGTTCCCTACAAAGCAGGGTTTGAACTTCTTATAAAGGATCTTAAACATTGGCAGGATGATAAGTATGAGATAGTGCTGCTCAGTCCTTCCAGAACCAGAGCATCGAGACTTGCCCAGGATCTGAGGGATTATGGGCTCAGGGCATATTGTCCGGACACAAAAGAGGATTCTGAAAGAAATTCCTCAGATGCATCTGAGGATGGAACGGGAAGATCCGGTGCATCCGGTACCTCAGGCTCCGGAACCCTTAGGGCTGCAAGAGAGGAAGCTGAGAGGGGTGCCATTCAGGTGAGATTCGGCGTTCTCAACAGCGGTTACCAGTTCCCTGAAGAGAAATTTGTGATGCTTACGGAAGGCGATATGTTCGGCAATGCCAACATAGTTAAAAAGAAGCGTAAGCAGAAGAAATTCGACGGGCAGAAGATTTCCAAGCTGAGTGAACTGTCCGTAGGGGATTACGTGGTACATGAGGACCATGGTATAGGTATCTACAGGGGAATCGAAAGAATCAGATCCGAGGGAGTGACCAAGGACTATATCAAGGTGGAATACGGCGATGGCGGCAATCTGTATCTTCCCGCCACCAAGCTTGACAGAATACAGAAGTACGCGAGTCAGGATGCCGGAAAGGTGCCCAAACTGAACAAGCTTGGAGGAGCGGAATGGCAGAAGGCAAAAAGTCGTGTCCAGCATGCCGTAAAGGAAATTGCCAAGGATCTCGTGAAGCTTTATGCTGCAAGACAGAGCACATCGGGTTACAAGTTCAGTGCGGACTCTGTATGGCAGAAGGAATTCGAGGAAATGTTCCCCTATGATGAAACCGTGGATCAGGAGCTTGCCATAGATGCGACCAAGGCGGATATGGAGAGCCATAAGATCATGGACCGCCTCATCTGCGGAGATGTGGGCTACGGCAAAACCGAGATAGCGCTCCGTGCAGGATTCAAGGCTGTACAGGATTCAAAACAAGTGGCCTATCTGGTTCCCACAACCATACTGGCTCAGCAGATATACAACACCTTTGTGGAACGTATGAAGGGATTTCCGGTCAAAGTAGCATTGCTATGCAGATTCAGGACTCCTCAGCAGATAAAGAGTTCGATAGAGGACATAAAAGCAGGACGGGCGGACATTGTAGTAGGAACCCACAGGCTTCTGAGCAAGGATGTAAAGTTCAAGGATCTTGGACTTCTTATAATCGATGAGGAGCAGAGATTCGGGGTCACTCACAAAGAGAAGATAAAGAACCTGAAGCAGAATGTGGATGTCCTGACACTTTCGGCAACACCTATCCCGAGAACCCTCCATATGTCGCTGGCCGGCATCAGGGATATGTCGGTTCTCGAGGAACCGCCTATTGACCGTCAGCCCATACAGACCTATGTTATGGAATACAATGACGAGCTCATAAGAGAGGCTATCAGCAGGGAGCTTTCCAGAAACGGACAGGTCTACTATGTTTATAACAGAGTGAACAATATAGCCGATATAGCGTCTCATATACAGAAGCTCTGTCCGGAGGCAAGGATAGCCTATGCTCATGGACAGATGACAGAGAGCCAGCTTGAGGATATCATGCTCAGGTTCATAAACGGTGAAATAGATGTACTTGTATCCACAACTATCATAGAAACGGGACTTGATATACCCAATGCCAATACCATGATAATTCAGGACGCTGAGCGAATGGGACTTTCCCAGCTGTATCAGCTCAGGGGAAGAGTGGGCAGATCCAGCAGGACGGCATACGCTTTTCTTATGTACCGCAGAGGCAAAATGCTGAGTGAAGAATCTGAGAAGAGACTTAAAGCCATAAAGGAATTTACACAGCTTGGTTCCGGTATCCGTATCGCCATGAGAGATCTGGAGATAAGAGGAGCCGGCAATGTCTTAGGCGCGGAACAGCATGGACATATGGAAGCAGTGGGCTACGATCTCTACTGCAAGCTCCTTAATACGGCTGTCATGGCGGAAAAGGGAGAAACAGAGGAGGTGCCTGAGTTCGACACACAGATAAACTGCGAAATTGATGCATTTATCCCTGACACCTACATTTCCAATGAAGCACAGAAGCTTGATACCTATAAGAGGATATCGTCCATTACCGGAGATGAGGATTACAGCGATATGCAGGACGAGCTCATGGACAGGTTCGGAGAGCTTCCTGTGGAGTGTGAGAATCTCCTTCGGATTGCGAGGCTGAAGGCTCTTGCACATCAGTGTTATGTGACAGAGGCGGATATTCAAAGAGGTATGTTCAAGATCCTGTTTGACAAAAATGCTGATATTCAGGTAGATGCTATTCCTGAAGTTATCAGAGAGAATTATGGTCAGTTAAGGTTTTCGAACGGTACTTCGCCTATGATGGTATTTCGTCAGAGCACCAGAGAAAAGACCTGGTCTATGATGGAGACCATAGATCATCTGGAGGAAACTCTCAGGAAAATAAGGAAAACTCCGGTGATAAAGGCGTGAAATTGTGAGCCGGACAGTTATATTACGAAAGCCGCAGTTTACTGATTTTTGCTTTGGAAAGTCCTGATAATGAAATAAAATTACATTTATCTGAAAAATCACTTTCAAAAGGGGCAAAAATGGCTGGAAACCACGAGATTATGCGGTTCTTTGTTGACATGGTTGATATATAAATATATAATTTCAGAGGTGAAACAAAGTATAAGATACATCGGAAGCCTGTCATGAACAGGTAATATAAATCTGATGGTATTACGGAGGAAAATAACATGAATAGAGTAGAATTAGTAGCAGAGGTTGCTAAGAGAGCTGATCTTTCAAAGAAGGATGCTGAGGCTGCTGTAAAGGGCATTTTCGATGCTATTTCAGATGCACTTGCAAACGGTGATAAGGTTCAGCTTATCGGATTTGGTACATTCGATGTTGCTGAGAGAGCTGCTCGTGAGGGTAGAAATCCTAGAACTGGTGCAACAATGAAGATTGAAGCTTCAAAGGCTCCAAGATTCAAGGCTGGTAAGGCTCTTAAGGATAAGGTTAACTAATTTTTAGGTTTTGATACTCAAAACATGTTTTATAACTATAGTTAACATTAAGGATGGTTGCATTGCAGCCATCCTTTTTTGTCACAGAATAGATTTTTTGGATAGGAGAATTATGCGTTTAGATAAATATCTTAAAGTTTCAAGACTCATTAAAAGACGTACTGTTGCCAATGAGGCATGCGATACCGGGCGTGTCATGATAAACGATAAGGTGGCGAAGGCCGGTACAGAGGTGAAGATAGGTGATGTTATCGAGGTATCCTTCGGTACAAAATCCGTCAAGGTAAAGGTTACATCGATTCAGGAGACTGTTCATAAGGAAGATTCAAAGGATATGTATGAATATCTTTGAAGCAGGGCCGGATCTTATACATTGGCAGAGTTCTTGCTATTTATTTTTTAAGAGTTTATAATCCAATCAGAGGATAAAAATATGAAGAACAGACGAAGAAACAAAAATGAAGCATCAAATCGTCTGGCAATCATCGGAATTACGATAGTTGTTTTATGCATTGCATTTGCGATACACATGCGTAGTGTGACTCTGAGGGAACAGGCTCACGAATATCAGTTGCAGGAAGAGAGTCTTCAGGCTGAAATAGATGAGCAGAAGCGGCTGTCGGAAGAACTGGAGCAGAAAAAGATATACGTAAAGACAAAAGAGTTCACTATGGAAAAGGCCAGAGAGATCTTTGGACTTAAATTGCCGGATGAGATCATCATAAAACCGGACACGGAGAAGTGATTTTGATTTAAAAAGAGGGGATTTCCCCTCTTTTTTTGTTCGCAGGCGGAAGAAAATTTAATAAAAATGTCATTAACTATAGATTAAAGGTTAATGAAATCACAGTTTATTGGTATAATAGTCAGTATGGGAATTGAACATTTCATTAAAAAAGATACAAAGATGGACAAGCAGATGCTGGGTGTCAGAAATTATATTACAGGACACCGGCTTGTGGAAAAGGGTGACTGTGTGCTGGTAGGGCTTTCGGGAGGACCTGATTCGGTCTTTCTGTTATATGCTCTCAGTCTGTTTAAAGAGTCTTTGGGATACAGGCTTTTTGCGGTGCATGTTCATCATGGCATCCGCGGAGAGGAAGCTGACAGAGATATGCATTTCTCTGAGGAGCTTTGCAGGAACTGGGACATTCCTTTTAAAAAAGTTTTTGTGGATGCTCCCGGGATTGCCCGTGAAAAGGGCATGAGTCTTGAGGAGGCGGCAAGGATCCTCAGATATGAAGCATTTGAGGAAACGAGAAGAGAGATTGAGGAAAAGTATATAAGTACTGATGACGGGAATGAGGTCAAGAGGCCAAGATGCCTCATAGCGGTGGCTCATCATATGGATGATCAGGCAGAAACTGTACTTCACAATCTTGTAAGAGGCTCCGGTATACGGGGGCTGTCAGGTATGGGACCCAGAAGAGGGTTCATAATTCGTCCATTGCTTTCGGTCAGGAGAGAATATATACTGAGTAGGCTTAAAGATAATGGGATCCCTTACGTGATCGATTCCACCAATCTCGATACGCAGTATACGAGAAATCATATCAGAAGCGAGATTCTTCCGGGACTTAGAGAGATAAATCCTGAAGCCAGCGCCCATATAGCTCATACGGCTGATATCCTCAGGGAGGCTGATGATTTTTTTGTGAGACTTGCATCTGAATATGTTGATAAATTTGCCGAAATAAAGGACCGGGAAAAGACGGGACAGGAGGGGATGGAAATCTCCATACCGGTTACAGGACTTAAGTCTTATCCGGAGCTGGTGAGGCAATATGTAATGATTGAACTGGTCAGACGTATAGGGACACCTCTTAAGGACTGGGGAGCGGTTCACTTTCGTGATATGGACAAACTGATCCACGGTCCCGGAAATGCCCATCTGGATCTTCCGTACAAGATGAGCGCCGATTATCGGAAAAAGCATCTGATTTTGAGGATAAATCAGGAAATTATAAGCATTAAAAGGAGAAAGAATAATGACGGAGCATGTAAGAGTTCTGATTCCTGAGGAACAGATTGAAGAGAAGATTATTGAGATAGCGGAAAAGATTTCAGAGGAATATAAGGGAAGGTCCCTTCATCTTATATGCATACTTAAGGGCGGCGCTATGTTTATGTGTGAGCTTGCCAAGAGAATACATGATGTTGATATTTCCTTCGATTTTATGTCTGTTTCCAGCTATGGTGCAGGAACAACCTCAAGCGGTATTGTAAAAATCGTCAAGGATCTCGATGAGCCTCTGGAGGGAAAAAACGTTCTTATCGTAGAGGATATCATTGATTCCGGACACACGCTCAGCCACTTAAGCAAGCTTCTTCTGGATCGTAATCCTAAATCCATTGAAATCTGTACATTGCTTAACAAACCTTCACGTCGTGAAAAGGAAGTTCCTGTAAAGTATTCATGCTTTGAAATTCCTGACGAGTTTGTTGTAGGATATGGTCTTGATTATGATCAGCGTTATCGTAATCTTCCTTATATCGGAGTAGTTGAGTTCGATAAATAAATGTAGCATTGTGGGTGTTCATCGCCCACTGAGTCCTATTTTATGTGAGAAAGAAGAGTATAGTGCTTCATGGCAATGAGTGAGATCAACTGGGATTCACTCTATACTGCGGGAACCGATGACTATCGTTCTCCTGCGGAGCAGAATCCCGGAGATACCGTGAAAATACGATTCAGAACTAAATATCAGGATGTAGACGATGTTTACATTTATTTCCACGAGAGCAATACCAAAGAGCGTATGCGCCGTATCTTCAGCGACGACTATTTTGATTTCTTTGAGTATCAGGTTGTCGTGGGTAATGCCATGCTCAGTTATAGCTTTTTCATTGAGAAACAGGGCGAGGAGCTGCATTATAACAGGCTTGGGGTTTCGGCGGATATGAATCCTCAGATGGCATTTCATCTTATGCCGGGGTTCCATGTCCCGGACTGGGTCAAGGGTGCCATCATGTATCAGATCTTTATTGACCGGTTTTATGATGGCGATAAGAGCAACAACGTCAAGAATAACGAGTATATCTATCTCGGCAGAGCGGTAAAGGGCATAGAAGACTGGGAAACACCGGTGGAACCCTTTGATGTTCACAGATTCTACGGCGGTGACCTTCAGGGGGTTATGGATAAGCTTGACTACATCCAGTATCTGGGGGTTCAGGTCATATATTTCAATCCTCTGTTTGTATCGCCTTCCAATCATAAGTACGATATACAGGATTATGACCATATCGATCCGCATATCGGAAAGATCGTAAAGGACGGAGGATCCGTCGTTGAAGACTGGGAGACTGATAATGCCCGTGCAACCAAATATTCTGTGCGCACTACTCATCACGATAATCTGGAGGCCAGCGACAGGCTGTTCCTTAAGTTCGTTGAGGAATGTCACAAGAGGGGCATGCGTGTAATCATTGACGGTGTGTTCAATCACTGCGGTTCATACAACAAGTGGATGAACAAGTCCAATTTTTACAATTACAAGGATAAGTCCAACGATTATCAGGCCGGTGCATATCAGCTGAAGGAAAGTCCGTATCATAATTATTTCGCCTTCGGTGACAATTCTGACGAGGCCTGGCCTAAGAATAACACTTATGAGAAGTGGTGGGGCAATGACACTCTTCCAAAGCTCAACTATGAGGGCTCCAAGGAGCTGGAAAACAAGATACTGGCAGTCGGAAAGAAATGGGTCAGCCCTCCTTACAATGTTGACGGCTGGCGTCTTGATGTTGCAGCTGATCTTGGCCACACCGGTGATTATAATCATTTATTCTGGAAGAGATTCAGAAAGGTGGTAAAACAGGCTAATCCCAATGCCGTGATACTTGCGGAGCATTATGGTGATCCTTTCTGGTGGCTTCAGGGAGATGAGTGGGATACCATCATGAATTATGATGCCTTTATGGAACCTATAACGTGGTTCCTTACCGGCATGGAGAAACATTCCGATTCGAGAGACGAGAGACTGAAAGGTGATGGAAAGAGATTTTTTGATTCCATGACCTATCATATGTCACGAATGCCGGAGGTTTCGGTCCTGTGTTCCATGAATCAGCTTTCAAATCACGATCACAGCCGTTTTTTGACCAGAACCAATATGAAGGTAGGCCGTATAGGCACCTGCGGCTCATACGAGGCCGATCAGGGCGTAAATGTGGCTTTGTACAGGCTTGGAGCCATGATGCAGATGACATGGCCCGGAGCTCCGACTTTGTATTATGGTGATGAGGCCGGGATGACGGGGTGGACGGAGCCTGATTCCAGACGTCCTTATCCATGGGGGCATGAAGATCTGGAGCTTATAGAGTACCATCATTATCTTGCGGGAATACATAAGAGGTATGATGTGTTCAAGTATGGATCAGTGATGAAGCTTATGGCCGGATATAACTATGTTGTTTATGCCCGGATCTATAAAAATGAAGTTTCCATAATTGTTATAAACTGCGGAGAAGATGAAATCACAATGCAGATTCCGGTATGGCGTACAGGAATAAAGGAAAATAACCAGATGGTGAGACTTCTTCTTACCGAGAAGGAAAGATATAATGCCGGTCAGACCAGGCACTATATAAGGGAAAAGGGCATTTATAAGAGTAACTGCCGTCCGTATACCGGAAAGATATACTACTGTAATCTGGCAGCCCGGAGCTGACAGAACTTTATTGGAAATTTTTTATAATTTGTTGACAAACAGGTTTTTCTAGTGTAATATAACACTCGCGTCACAAATGAGCGACGCGAAAGACCTTCGCGGGTGTAGTTCAATGGTAGAATGTCAGCCTTCCAAGCTGAACATGTGGGTTCGATTCCCATCACCCGCTGCGTTGCCCAGATAGCTCAGTTGGTAGAGCAGAGGACTGAAAATCCTCGTGTCACTGGTTCGATTCCGGTTCTGGGCACTCAGAGAGATTCGAACTGATGATTCAGATATTGAGTCCTCTAACTAAATACGCGCGAGTAGTAGAGTGGTACTACGTCGCCTTGCCAAGGCGAAGATCGCGGGTTCGATCCCCGTCTCGCGCTTCTCAAGAGCCTCAGGAAAGTCCTGAGGCTCTTTTCGCGTCTCGACGAGGATCGAACCCAAGGGTTCGTCTCGCCTCCGGCTCGGTCGGCGCAAAGCAGGCGCCACTGGCGCCTTGCGCCCCCGTCTCGCGCTTCTAAATCCTCTCAGGTTTTCCTGAGAGGATTTTTGCATTTCAAAAACAGGGTGATTTAACTGTGATGCTGAGGGTATAATAGGATAAAAGTGATTGGGTAAGACAAGAGCAGCGCCGACGCCGGCTTTTGATACTCAAAAGAGGACTTAAATAATGGTGGATTTTTAGAGAGGGATTGCTATGAGATCAAAAAACTGTTTAGCAATGTGGATTGTAAGAAAGATATTTAAAAAGGCCGCGGTTGCAGCAGCCGTGGCGGCTATTCTGGTGCTGCAGCCGGTCAAAACATTGGCAGCTGTATCCTATATGCCTGATGTAACTGCGGAGATGAATAGTCCGGACTACTGGCTGGCTCTCAGGGGCGGAGATGCAGATGCGGTTCTTGCGGATGCCGGGACGATCCGGAGGATAAATGCGGCGAATCTTGCAAATGAGAAGACGAATATGAATGACCTTCGCAACTACAGCGAGATAACGGATGTTGTAAGCTTTAACAAAAGTTTACTGGAGTCATCGATGACCGATCTGAAAAAATATCAGGAAAAGGGATATTTTGATCAGTTCGGAAATGTACTGAGCGATGACCTGATATATCTTATCGCCCAAAATACACAGAATCAGATGGGGTTACAGACTATGGCACCGCTGTACGGAA
>Ga0256404_1013556_pt1 | contig 10285 bp, 7 predicted proteins | sample RumenRJG_01DNA_FD_185990 | JGI IMG/M metagenome (GOLD analysis project Ga0256404, IMG submission 185990) | Bovine rumen microbial communities from Lethbridge, Alberta, Canada - RJG_01 | ecosystem: Host-associated > Mammals > Digestive system > Stomach > Rumen | place: Canada: Alberta | collected...
TAAAAGCCAAGGACCTTCTGATATTCCTCAAATCCGCCGCACTTTAATGCTACATGATGAATGCCGGTGAACGCGTTCATGTTGTATCCTCCTTATACCTTCTTTATGTGTTTTGCATGGCAGTCAGGGAATGAACTGTTATTCCTGAAGCCGGAAAAAGACATGGTTTTTTTAGAGCAGGGGAAAGACGCCTTACTTTACGCTGCATCCTTTCGCTTGATTATACGGATTGGAAAAGCAAAAGTCCAGTAAAAAACATCAGCGTTTTCCGCTTTTTGTCTGTTCAATGATCGAGCGCATGGTCTCCGAGCTCATCGACCCGGATACATACCCGAACATGTTTCCGTTTTCGTCGATCATGTAGGTCGTGGGGATCGACATGATCGCGTAGTTCATAAATGTCCTACCTTCCGTATCAAAGGCGACCGGATAGCTATACCCATTATCCTCGAGGAATTTACGTACGCCCTCTTCACTTTGCTCCTGACCGTTTCCGGGTTCCGCCACGCCGAGGATCACGACATTTTCCTCCGGGTGGTCTTCATAATATTCGTACAGTTTCTGAATATCCGGCATTTCCGCACGACAGGGCGGGCACCAGGTGGCCCAGAAATTCAAAAATACGACCTTGCCCTTATAGGATGAAAGCTGCTGACGGTTTCCGTACTGATCCACAAGGTCAAAATCGATCGCCGGGTAGACTTTTTCGGAAGGGCTGCTGTTCTCATCTGCCTTTGCGCTGCCATCATTTGCAGCTTCCGTCCTGGCTTCTTCTTTTGATACATCTTCGTCCGGATGCGGCTCTGATGTGTAAGGATCCGCATCCGTTTTTGCTGCAGGATCCTCCGCAGCATCGGTATTTTTGTCATCAGAATCCGCAGCTATGCTCTCATCTTCGGCAGTCGTTTGCTGCATAGTGCCGCTGTCTGCGCTTACAGCTCCAAACTGAGAAAGGTACGAGGAGACACGCCCCATCTGTCCGCTCAGCATCATGACGCCCATCAGGATCAGCAGTACGCCGCCGATCTTCACCGTATACCGGACGATGTCGCGGTGCTTTCGGAACATCTCAAGCAGTGAAGAGGTGAAAAGGCCGACCAGCAGGAAAGGAATAACGAATCCGGCAGTATAAACGGCGATCAGCAAAAATCCCGCCGCTGCAGAATCTCCGGAGGCAGAGGCCGCCATCAGGAGCACACCCGAAAGCACCGGTCCGATGCACGGCGTCCAGGAAAAGCTGAAGAAAAATCCAAGTAAAAGAGCTGTAAGCGGCGACATGGCGGAGGGCTTTATGCCGCTGCCAAGCTTTCTTTCCCGATCGAGAAAGCCAATGTTTCCGAACACGCCGAGCTGATATAAACCGAACAAAATGACGGCAATGCCGCCGATCCCCGCGATCAGCTGCCGGTGAGATCCGAACAGGCGCCCGAGGGTGCTCATTCCCAGCCCCAGTATAAAGAAAGCAGCGCTTATGCCGATCACGAACATCAGGGTGTGAAGCATGACGGTCCTCCGGTCATAACGCATCACTCCGTTTTTATCTTCGACCGCTGTACCCGCAGCCAGATAACTCATATAAAGCGGCAGAAGCGGCAGTACGCACGGGGAAAAGAAGCTCAAAAGGCCTTGTATAAAAACCGTAACGGCAGACATTTGTAAATTCAGATCAAATCCCATAGCTGACTCCGTAAGCTCTCATGTCTTACATGGTATCATAGCACAACCAATAACAATTTCCCATACACATAATCGTTGAGGGAAGCTCCGATATGATAATACTATCGGCTTTCCTCTGTGAGGATATAAAGAAAAGACCATGAACTATAGAGCTCATGGTCTTACAGGGGCAGAAGGATTCGAACCCTCATTGACGGTTTTGGAGACCGCTATCCTACCATTGGAAGATACCCCTTCACACGGAACGTTCTTATGTTACGTCAAAAGATTTGATTTGTCAAGTACAATTCAATGCAAATTGAAATAGTTCATTTCGAACCGGTTCAGGGTGATCAGCGTCTGAACAGGCCTTTTTTTGCGGTTTTGATCTCCGGATTCTTTTCCAGCAGAAATTCCTTTAAATGATTCTCCTCCGCGGCCTTCCTGTTGATGATAAACCACTGGCGCCCGTAGGCGGCGATCACAAGGTCGTCCGGCGTATCGATAAATTCCGCCAGGATCTCATAGTCATAGGTCATGCGGTCCTTTGTAAAGCTGTTGTCGATCTGGAAATTAGTCTTGTTGAAGGTATAGACCAGATCCACATCCTTTCCCTGATAGGTATCGTCGAAAAACCGAAGATGCGTTTTCAGACGGCGGTTCCTTAAAAAGATGGAGATCCCCTCGATCACAAACGGGACTAAAAGGTAATAAGCAAACAGCGAACCCTGTCCCTGCCTGTAATACCGATACGCAAAGTAAAAGCAAATCAGGGCGATCGCATGCGCAAAGATCCGCGAGCCGCTGGCATAAAGAACCTTGCCCAGCTGTTCCCAGTCGCTTCTTTTAATCGTTGTCTCGATCCGCATATCTGTCTCCTGCTTTGTTACTGCACTTCAGTCCGGTGAGCAGCCCCCTAATATTATATCCGTGCTAACCCGGGGCACTGCTCTCCTACTATACCTGAATCCCGGAGAAAATGCAATCCGCTTAGAGAGAATGAAATCGTCATAAAGGGGCTGCCGCGGCAGCCCCTTATCAAAAATGATTCGATACCGTTATTTTTACTCTTCCATGATCTTTTTCAGGGTATCCGTCTCCAGCTCGGCGAATTCTCCCTCATCAACATGGCACCAGTACATATCGTCGATATAATCTCCGAGATGCGAAAGCGCTTCGATATCTTCAAATGCCCATCCGTCATTCATCTGGAATGCAGCCACCGATTCCTCTGAACCTGTTTCGTCCGTAAAGACGATCAGGGTAACATAATCTCCTGCCGGTACGGTCACCGAGATCCGGTCAGTCCCTACGGCCGGCCAGCTTGTATATGTATTTTCGTTTTCCAGATTGACGAAGGTGGCGGAAATATCAAAGGAATCCATCAGTTCTGCATAAGGCAGATGTAAGGAGATCATCGCGCGGCCCCCTGATACCTCCTCGGGAAGCTCATTCTTTCCCATTCCGACTTCCTCGATCGCCTTGTTCAGATCGTCGATATACTGTGTATATCCGGTTTCATTCATTACCCAGGGCAGAAGCTTCGTCATCTGGGCGAAGTCAGTACGGGGCGTCATGGCAAGGGAGACATTGACCCAGTAATACAGCTGATCACCCGCCGGCATACCGGCCTCATGCAGGCGATATGCCACCATGTTCAGAAGTGAGGAATTGATATGTACGCCGCCGTTGTCATTGCTGGATGTTGCCCATACAGAGGCCGGTACATAATAATAGTCCCAGACAAAGGCCGGCTGCTCATACTCATTCGGATGGCTCATGGAACGCAGCGTTTCACCATGCTCGCCGATCAGCCATTCCGTATCATCCGTATCTCCGAGCATTTCTTCGATCAGGTTGCCGCAGATGTCACTGAAGCCCTCGTTGATGGCGCCGTAATCATTGAAGTACAGGTTTTCGGTCATCAGGGTGGAGGTCAGGCAGTGTGTGAACTCATGCGCCATGATATCCGTGTTTTCGCCGTCCGGATCTTCCCGGTTGAACTGGAAGGTCTGATATCCGTGCTGGCGTCCGGCATAGCAGGCATTCATGACAGGGTCTCCGTCCTCGTCGACCCAGTCCATCAGAAGGAGTGCCGGCGTGCCGTCGCCATCCGGTCCTGCCCAGCCGATATCGGCGTAAGTATCCCAGATACGGACAAAGGTATCATAGATCATCAGCTCATTGTCCGGGCAGTCTTCCCTGATGCGGAAGGTGATCGTATCGTCAAATGCATACCTTGCATAATCCGCGCAGAGGATCTTTCGATCCGCATCTCCGAGGTATTCGATGCCGGTCTCGGGATCTGTCATCGTCGGGATGGTGATCTCCTTCTGCTTGCCGTCATAGGTTTTTACCATGCCGGTCCAGCTGGTAGGCTCCATACCGTGGAAGGCCAATGTCGCGCCTTCGCCGGACAGTGAGTCCGCGTTGTTCGGCTCGGATACGGGCAGTGAGTACAGATACTGGCCATCAATATCCACATAGTGCGCAAGATAAGCCGCATCGTATTCGGTGCCGGGGTTGTTGGTAAAGACCACCCAGCAGGTGTAGAACTCATAGGTATCTTCATAAGGAAGAATGGTACGCATCGTAGCGTCCTTAACAACCTCAAGACCGCTGTCCTTTCCGACCTTTCGTACGATCTCCTCAGCCTCTTCCTCACTGATTCCGGTGTGCTTGATTTTATCCGTATCGATATCCGGCGTCAGGGAGCTGATGAGCGCGACCGCCTGTCCGTCCTTGTCCACGACCAGCTTTATGGCGGAAGCATAGACCACGGTTTCCCCCTCAAGCTGCTGGAATGTGTAATACAGGTCCCCGTCCTCATTCGGACGGATCGAACGAAGCTCAAGCTCGGTATCCTTCGTTCCCCCGAGATATTCGATCACACTCATAACCGCTGCAACGGCATCCTCTTCATTCTCGATCACGCCCTCATAAAACGGCTGATCGATAAAAGTGATCGGAGAACCGTCTGCGGGCATCTCCGGCTTCCAGTCGGCAGCAGATTTCCCAGGAGCCTTTGCAGGCTCTGTCTTTGCAGCTTCCGTGCTCTCCGCTTCTGTGGCCGGCGCTTCTGTTTCCGCCGGCTCCTCTGCTTTTGTTTCCGGGACAGCTTCGGTCCCGGCGGCAGCGGTTTCTGCTGCAGCAGATGCTGCGGCCGTCTCCGCTGCGGTCCCCACGGCAGGCGCCTGTGCTGCTGAGGCCTCTTCTTTTTTACTGCCTGTGCATCCTGCAAGCACTGCCATCAGAACAAACAGAGCCGCAGCTGCCGGAAGCATACGAGGTGTCCGTCTGATCCCCTGGTTTTTCATCATTGATCCTTTCCTCCTCCGGGATTTCGTCTTACCGCTTCTCATCCATATATTCAAAATACAGATTGCCGTTTGTGAGCTCTGCCCAGCTGTACTGCTTCATATACTCTCCTGCAAAGCTGTTGACAGCGCTCATATCTCCGTCCAGCATGCGGTATAGATCACAGTCCACCTTATCTGTCCTGACGGCAAGAGAACCGCTGTATCGGATCAGGACATCATCCGCATTAAGCTCTCTGAGCGTTGCCCGCAGGTCGTTGATCAGCACACGGATACGGTTTTTCAAAAGCTTCAGGTCGGATTCATCCTCCCAGAGCGCTTCGGCTATTTCCTCCGGTGTGCACTCTCTTCCGCGCTTATCGATCAGATATGCAAAAAGTTCCTTGGTCTTTCTCCGTTCAAAATGGACCGGTTCATTATAATAAAACAGCTCAAAATAGCCGAAGCACTGTACACGGAGCCGGTCCGCTCCTTCGGACCCGTCGCTCGCGGCCTGGTCGCTCTTCAGAAATGCCAGTTCTTCCCGGATACGCTCCGGCTCAAGCGGCTTCATGATATATCCGTGCGCACGGACCTTCCATGCCTCGAGAGCGTATTCACTGTACCCCGTCACAAAAATGACCTTTGTATTCGGGCTGAGGGTCTTCAGACGGACAGCAAGCTCCAGTCCTGTGATGCCGGGCATCTGTATGTCGCTGAAGACGACATCGGGGTATTCTTCGAGAGCTTCGATCTGCCCGAGCGCATCCGACGCTCTTAAAAATCCCTTCACTTCCGCTTCCGGGACAGTTTCACTGATCATCCGCTCGGACGCCTTTGCAAGCAGAGCTTCATCATCAATCACATAGATCAGCATTTCCTATCTCCCCTTCTTAGTTTCCTTGTACATCACGATCGATGCTTTGGTACCTTTGCCGGGCGCCGAATCGATCACAAGCTCTCCTCTTCCGGTCTGTCCGAGTCTGTTTCTCACATTTTTAAGCCCGATATGTGTTTCCCAGTCATTCTCCTCCGAAGGATCCAGTCCGGCTTCCATATTCAGCACGGAAATATCAAAGCCCGGTCCGTCATCGATCACATCAATCACAAAACGGTCTTTGTATTCCCTGGTCCGTACAAGGACACTTCCCCTTCCGTCCGGACTCTTCCGTACGCCGTGGGAAACCGCATTTTCCACAAGCGGCTGCAGCGTCAGCGCCGGAAGCTGAAACTCCGTGCAGGCGAGGTCAAATTCTGTTGTCAGATCCTCTCCGAAGCGGATCTCCTGCAATTGAAGATAGACCTTCGTATGCTCTAATTCCCTGGAAAACGGGATCATTTTATCTGATCCGATGGAGGACATGTTGTGTCTCAAATACTGGGAGAACAGGCCTACCGCGCGTTCGGCCTCCGGAGGATCGATCCGGCACAGGGCTCTGATGGTCGCAAGTGAATTGAACAGAAAATGCGGCTGGATCTGGCTCTGAAGCACCCTGAATTTCAGGTCGGCATTTTCATGCTGCTGCCGGTAAAAGCGTTCCGTCTGGTCGATAATGATGTAAAAATACATGATAAGACCGGCGATCACAGTTGAAAGGATCACGATATTAACGCCATAGATGAAGAGCTGAATCACGGCAGCAGCCAGCGGGACCATAAAATAGATCCAGAAGGCGGCTTTTTCCCTGTAAGTCAGCTTATTCCGATCTTTGATCAGAATCAGTATATTCAGAGCGATAGCGATTGCTGTCGTTATATAGGACAACGGATATAAGGGCCGGCGGTGATATACATTCGCCTGATCAATAATATAAAACAGCCCGGTGAACTGTGAAATGAAGAGCAGGATGGTCTGCAGCACAGCCAGAAAGATCTGGATGCGGCGCAGGTCTTTGTGTTTTTCCTCCGGATCGACTATAGTCAGAAGATACATGGAGATCGTGAGTACAAGAAGATCCGGAGCCAGAAATTCACAGAAGTTGGATATATAAAGGATACACCGCGGCCCTGCCCCGGGAATTCCCCTGAAGCCCAGGCCGACCAGATTGGAAAGCGCAAAAAGAATCAGAAAGATATAGAAAAGTCTGCCATACCACTCTGTTCTTTTATCAACGTTTCCTACATTGATCATCAGCAGACTGAGCGTGCATACAATTACGGCTGTCAGGCTGACAGCGATATTCAGAACAGACATTTCGGCGCTCCTTCCTGCCGCATCGTGGTGCAGCCCGTTTTGGCAGCACAGGATCGTACCGGATCAAAGTCATACTGCCTCAAGTCCGGCCGTGACCGGAATCGGAAAGAAAACAGGATCAGGCAAAGATCCCGAGGATCCCGTAGGAAATGAAGCACATGATCACGGATGCCAGCAGCACGCCGAGAATACAGGCTGTCATGGACTTTCGGAACTTCATATGCAAAAGCGCCGCGACCAGGCTTCCTGTCCATGCTCCTGTTCCCGGAAGGGGGATGCCGACAAAGAGGACGAGTCCCCAGAAGCCGTATTTCTCGATCTGCGCCTTGTTTTTATCCGCTCTCTTCTTAAGCCATAGAGCAAACCCTTTCGTGAGACTCCAGGACTCCATCAGTCTGAGGATCTTTTCAATCAGTAAAAGGACAAAGGGGATAGGAAGCAGATTCCCGATGATGCACCAGGGAAGCGCGGTCATCATGGGAACATCCAGGAAGGCCGGCGATGCTGCCAGGAGGCCTCCTCTCAGCTCCAGGATCGGAAACAGGGAAATAATAAAACAAATGATCTCATTACCGATCTTTCCGGCCAGTAATGAAGTAAAAAAGCTAACCAGTTTCTGTGCCATACAATAACCTTTTCAATATATAAGTTCAGCGCCGCGTTTCAGAATCCATGGTATTTCAGAAACCTGAAGGCGTTCAGAGAAGTCCGAACATCTCGCCGATGAAATTGATGCCGATGACCTCGATCGACTTCTGTTTCTCCATGCTCTTTAAATTCACGGCAGGCATGATGACCCTGCCAAAGCCCAGACGCTCCGCCTCACGGATGCGGTCCGCGGCCTGCGGAACGGATCTGACCTCACCGCTTAAGCCAACCTCACCGAACACCACTGTGTCCTCGGGAACCGCAACGTTCCTCAAGGAAGACATGATCGCAAGGATGACCGCAAGGTCCGCAGAGGGCTGTGTGATCTTCATGCCGCCCGCAATATTGACATAGGCGTCCATCTGGCCGATATTCACGCCGGCTCGCTTCTGCAGGACCGCGAGAAGCATCACGAGGCGGTTATAATCCATACCGTTGGCCTGTCTCCTGGCCATGCCGTACTGGGTATCTGCCACCAGCCCCTGGACCTCCATCAGCATTGCGCGGCTGCCCTCGATAAGGCAAGTTACAACGGCGCCGGTGGCGTTCTTAAAGCGTCCTTCCAGCAGGTATTCGGAAGGATTCTGCACCTCCTTTAGTCCCTCTGAGGACATTTCAAAAACGCCGATCTCGTTGGTGGAACCGAAGCGGTTTTTGGCGGAGCGCAGCACGCGGTAGCCGAACTGGTCTCCGGATTCAAAGTAAAGCACGGTATCCACGATATGCTCTAAGACTCTCGGACCCGCAACCGTTCCTTCCTTCGTCACATGCCCTACCAGGAAGGTCGCAATGTTGTTCTGCTTTGCGCAGACCATCATCCTCTGCGAGCACTCCCTGACCTGGCTTACGGATCCCGGAACGGACTGTGAATCCGAGGTAAACATCGTCTGGATCGAGTCGATCACGCACAGATCGGGCCGTTCCCTCTCCAGCACGGCGATGATCTTATCGATATCCGTCTCGGAAATAAAGCGAAGATCCCCGCTGATCCGGCCGATGCGGTTCGCCCGAAGCTTGATCTGCTTTAAGCTTTCCTCACCGGAGATATAGATGACGGAGCGACCACCTGCAGACACCTTTGCTGCCGTCTGCAGCAGCAGTGTGGACTTGCCCACGCCGGGATCACCGCCGACAAGGATCAGGCTTCCCGGCACTATGCCGCCTCCAAGCACCCTTGAAAACTCCTCAAAGCCGCTTTGGATCCGTTCCTCTGCGTCCAGGCTGATATCATCCATCCGGACCGGCCGGATATCGGATGCAGCACGCCCTGAAGAAGCAGCGCCCTTAGCTCCTGCCGGTCTGATCTTTACGACCGGTTCCTCGGAGAAGGTGCTCCATGCTCTGCAGGACGGGCACTGACCCATCCATTTTTTTGATTCATATCCGCACTCCGTGCAGAAAAAAACGGTTTCTTCTTTCCCTTTCGCCATTATTTTACCTGCGTTTGAAGACCAGCTCTCCATCCTTTCCGGTGTCGATCAGCACTCTGTCCTTATCACGGATCCTGCCTTCGAGAAGCTCATCCGCGAGCTTATCCTCGACCATGGTCTGGATCGTACGCCGTAAGGGTCTTGCGCCGAATTTCGGATCATAGCCCTTTTCGATCAGAAGGGCTCTTGCGCTCTGACTGACCTTTAATGTGATCTCCCGCTCTGACTTTAATCTTCCTGAAAACTCGCGGATCATCAGATCCACGATCGAGCCCATATCTTCCTTCGTCAGCTGCCGGAATACGATGATCTCATCAAGACGGTTCAGGAACTCCGGGCGGAACAGTCTCCGCACTTCGTCCATGACCTTGTCCTTCATCATCTGATAGTTCTTTTCCGTATCATCTCCCGAGGCAAATCCCATGACCTTCGGCTGAATGATATTTTCAGCGCCTGCGTTGGAGGTCATGATGATGACGGTATTCTTGAAGTCGACTTTCCGGCCCTGAGAGTCCGTGATATGTCCGTCATCAAGCACCTGCAGGAGGATGTTGAATACATCCGGATGCGCTTTTTCGATCTCGTCAAACAACACAACGGAATAGGGATTCCGGCGGACCTTCTCGGAAAGCTGTCCTCCCTCATCAAATCCGATGTATCCGGGCGGTGATCCGATCATCTTGGAAACGCTGTGCTTTTCCATGTATTCGGACATGTCGACACGGATGAGGGCTTCCTCGGATCCGAATACCGCTTCCGCAAGTGCCTTGGAAAGCTCTGTCTTGCCGACGCCGGTAGGGCCTAAGAACAGGAATGATCCGGTAGGCCGCTTCGGATTCTTGATGCCGGCCCTTCCGCGCTTTACAGCCTTTGCGACTGCCGTCACGGCTTCATCCTGGCTGATGATGCGTTCATGAAGAAGCCTGTCAAGATGACGGATCCTTGCAGCCTCCGCTTCCGTAAGCTTCTCCACCGGGATCTTTGTCCATCCGCTCACGACGGCCGCAATATCCGCTTCGGTCACGACGAGGCCGTTTGTCTTTGTTTCCTCATGCCATTGT
>Ga0256404_1013561_pt1 | contig 10283 bp, 7 predicted proteins | sample RumenRJG_01DNA_FD_185990 | JGI IMG/M metagenome (GOLD analysis project Ga0256404, IMG submission 185990) | Bovine rumen microbial communities from Lethbridge, Alberta, Canada - RJG_01 | ecosystem: Host-associated > Mammals > Digestive system > Stomach > Rumen | place: Canada: Alberta | collected...
GTCAGTTGTGGCTGATGATAGTAGGCAGCAATGAGCGGTGCCGAGAAAAAGAGTATGGCATAGATTATCAGACTCAGCGACAGGCAGAACCAGAATACCGAATTGAAATCGCGGTGGGTGGGATTCTTCTCGTTGGCAAGTGCCGTGAAAAAACCGCTCTCCTGCAAGTTGTTGGCGAGAACGGTGAATATCGTAATCATACCCACCAAGCCTATGTCGGCAGGCGACAGCAGACGACCGAAGATTATGCCGAAAACGACATTCAGCAACTGTGTGGCTCCGCTTGTCAGCGCGCCCCACAGCAAACCTTTCGCAGCCTTGTCCTTGAGTGATTTTGCCATCTGCAACTGTCTTATTTTATGCAAAAGTATAAATCTTTTGCCGATAATCAAAAGAAAATACTTATTTTTGCAATGTTTTAGTGTCAATAAGCGACACAACGAGACATAGACCGGAAAATATTCATGCAATGACAGACAACAGGGTTTTCAATACAGGCGAGACTCAGCAGCAGCTGCGCGAGAAGTACAATCCCGACGGCTCGCCGCTGAGAAAGGCACAGATGAGAATGCTCGACATGCTCGACTACATCGACACGGTGTGCCGCGAACAGGACATAGCCTACCGACTCGACAGCGGAAACGTGATTGGTGCCGTCAGACATGGTGGCTTCATACCGTGGGACGACGATATAGACATAGCGCTGTCGATGAGCGAATACAAGCGGCTGTGCCGCTACCTGCACGACAATCCGCACCCGCAGTATGCCATACAGTCGCCGAAAACCGACCGCAACTACCTATATCCGTGGAACAAACTGCGCGACACGAGAACGGAATATGTCATGGACTATCCTCCCGGAAGCAAGGATGCAAAGGTGTTTGAACAGCAGAGGTTTAAGGGATTGCAGATAGATATCTTCCCCTTTGAGGACCGCATGCTTCCGCGATTGCAGCGACTTGCAGGCAAAATGGCTTGCGTAGCGATATTCGACATAGGCAAGAGCCATGCCCGACTGGCGCGCATGCTGTTCAAGTTCAATATGAATGTAGCCTTCCCGCTGTTCCGTCTGATGGGAAAGATGTTCGGAAAGAGCAGCCGCGTGATGCATGCTTACGGCACATGGTTCTACAAACAGTATGACAGGCAGACGATAGTGCCATACACGGAAGTGCAGTTTGAAAACCGGCGATATCCTGCACCTGCTGACAGCAAGGCTTTCTGCCGCACCGTCTATGGACACTTCGAGGAACTGCCACCGCAAGAAAAGCGCGAATGGCACGCTAAAGACATAATATTCAGATAGAAAAACAATAACCGTATGGGATTTACTCCCAATAAAGACATTAAAAGAAATGCCCCCGAAAGTTTAAAGCATGGCTTTCGGGGGCAATTATTATCGGTCAGCCTATTGCTTATTTAACAATAAACTTCTTGCCGTTCTTGATGTAGATACCCTTCTGAGTTGCGCTGTTCACGCGTACACCCTGCAGATTGTAGATAGCATCGTTGTTACTGTTTACAGTTACGATACCGTCTTTAATGCCTAAGTATTCGTTGATGTCGAACCAGAAGATGTCAGACTTGTGTGTTTCGCCACCGCCCGTATATATGCTTACAACACCAATCTCGTCCCAGTTTGCACGGTCAGCCTGATTGAAGTAGATAGTGGAACCGCCCCTGTAGATATCATAGTTGTCGGTAAAGTTGTATGGAATTTCAGTCATGTCATCGTCAATGTTAGAGTACTCGCTTGCCAGGAAGTTGATGACATTTATTTTGCCGTCAACAACAGAGTAGAGAAGATATGTCAACTTGGAAGGAAGCATAGGAGCGTCTTCTGTGTCAACCATAGGAATGTTCATGCTTACATAGTCGTAACCTTCGCCGCGACTGTAAGACATGATGACAGGATTAGCAGGAGTGGCAGCCTTTTCGATAATCTTTGTGATAGTAACGTTGCTGTACTCGTCCATCTCCTCGTCGCCGTTTGTTGTTGAATAAGCGTCAATTGAGAATGTATTTGTCTCTGGATTGTAGTCGAATACGCACTCGTTAAGCGTGATATTGGCAGAGCCAAAGATACTCTGGTACAAGCCAAGATACCAGCCGTGGATTGTCAGTTTGTTGTCTTTCAGCTTGCCCACAATCCAAGATTCCGGCATGTAGAAGCTCAGGCCCTGAATGTAAACTTCGTTGTTGTTGTCTCCGTAGAAACCAACATGTACTTCGCGGGTTTCTTCTTCGTCCAAGTATGTGTCCGTAGCCTTGAAGAAGTAAGGTTCTGTTACGAGGTCAGCCGGAGCCTCAACCATAGTCTTGGCGTAATCCAGGTAGTAGATGTCAATGCGCTGTATGCGTGCCTGGCTTCCTGACTCAGAAGGAACGGTGAAGACAACCTCTTTTTCCATGCCGGTCCACGTACCCTTGTTGCCGTTCAGTTTGTATCTTCCCTTGTCAGCAGTGAGAAGCATATTGTTCTCAAATGCACCTGTCATGGTAAACACAATCTTGTAGATTTCCTTGTTTTCAGAAGTGATAGTCAGTGTATTGTCTGCATGCATGCGAAGAGCTTTGTCGTCTTCGACATACCAAGAACCGTACTTCCCTTCGTTCTTGGCAAGTGTGCCGGTAACGCCTTCGTCGAGAGTGATTGTCGTGACGTATTGCCCGTCTTCATAGCCCTGCTGTTTTGCAACCCAAGATGCATCTGGGTATACGCCGATAGTGGCACCAGCCTGGATAACGTCATAATTGTGAGGTTCATTTTTCTTACCATTAATGTATAAGTCGTTGACAAACTCGAAAGTGTTGAAGTCTGAGTTGTATGTAAGAGTAATGTCAGTAACCTCTGCTGTTTCGTTGTCGATGTAGTTTAAGCCCACAGCATATACAGGAAGATAGCTTTCAGGCTCAACGCCTACATACTGTCCATAAGGAATGGTTACGGTCTGGTCTTCGTTCAATATACCCTTAATCCAGCCCCCCTTAACATAGCTGATGAGGTTCTGGAAATATACGTCATTGCCATCGAAACCAACGTTTACAGTGCCACTTAATTCATTTCCATCGTTGTCGAAGCCATTTAATGCAAGTGCTTCTGTTTCCAAATAGTCAGGAGCAGTAGTTAGCTCCGGACGCTCGCCAATAAGTACGCCTGTGTAGTATGTCAGCATTTCTGCCTGATTGTACTTCTTGCTGCTTTTGTTAACAAGCAATATATCCACTGATTCTCCAGAATGTTTTGCAATGTTGAATGGCATTGTGAACGGAGTTAAACTTCCATTGTTATAACCGCACATGAAATAGTTGGTGCCGTCGATTTCGCCTATGCACTGTATTGGAAATTGTATTTCATTGCCGTTTAAAGTGCCTTTCAACCATGCTTCAGGTGCTGCCGGAATCATGCCCTGTACGTAAACTTCGTTCGTGCCGTTGATGCCAGCTTTAATAGTAGTGTTTATAATTTCGTCATTGACTCTGTCCTTGCAAGTATAAGTCAGATTTATTGTTGCCATGTCTGCAGGAGGTGTAACTGTGGTGTAGTCTTCTGGCGTTGCAAAAGTGATAGACAGATTCTGCCAGAAAGCATAAGACTGTACGCTTTCCTTGCCATCGGCTTCTATCATGATGATATTTTCGTTAGGCAATGTCATGGTTTTTGTATCAGCGTCATAGTCGAATACGATGTCAACAAGGCTTGCTGTTTCTTCCGCATTTAAATCCTGGCCGTTCAGGTATTCTGGACCCTCTTCGTCTTCGCCTACGAACTGACCGTGTTCGAACGTAATGGTGTTGCCGTTGATGATACCCTTTATCCATCCCTCAGGGAAGAAAGATGCAAATCCCTTTACATATATGTCATTGCCGTCGATAACAACTTCAAAGTCAGTATTGGCATGTGATGTGCCCTCTACCCATCCATTGTCGCCGTAGTAATACCACGAACCAGCTTTGTACTCCCATGCTTCAGGCGTAATGCCTGCCGGTGGAGTTACGAGCTCATCGCCCTCTGCCTTGCGGATTTTGTTTTGCTTCGAGGTTTTGGCTGTGCGCTCAATGCCTTGAATCCGGTTGCTGACTGTAGTCGCTTGCTTCGTCAACGTTGCCATTGGATGTTTTTGGCTGCGTTGAGCAAAAGTTAACATAACGACAAGCATCAATAATGATAGAATTGTAATCCTTTTCATAAATGATCCTTTCTTTTAGATTAGAATAATTAAACTTGTTAAATTAATTTTAGTGTTATGTTTTAAGTTTTAGATACAATATTATAGTTTATAACTATTCTTTTGATTTTTCAGCGCAAATATAATATTTTTTATTTTAAGCAGCAAAATTTTTCGTTAATAAAATGTCTTGCCCCAGTTAAAAACCATGTCAATGACTGTTTTGTCGGTGTGCCGTCAGGAAGTTCAACCGTCAGTTCCTGTCTCCATGATTGCGGACGGTTTGTGAGAATGTTGACGATATAGTTTTGCGATGAGGCAAGAGTGGCAGCTATGACATGCCCCAAGTTGCCTCCTCCACAGATGCATACGGTTTTCATAAAGAACGAAGTGCGTTTATCAGACAGTTGTTATCGTGTTCGTCGCGAATTGATATGCGTATAAAGTTGCTGCCGTTGAGTGTTGTCTTATTGTTGCAATCCTTTATCATTATCTGGAACTTGTCGAGCAGTATGCGTGTCAGTTCGTATGCCGTGTATTTGTCTTTTATGCGACAGAAAAAGTAGTTTGCCTGTGTGGGCATAACCTCGAGGAATGGAATCGTCTGCAATTCCTTTTCAAATCGCCGTCGTTCTGCTATAAATTTGTTGCAGGCATCAGTGTAGTCTGACTGATATTTGCCGAAAATCTGCATGTAGAATTCAGCAAACGAGTTGATGTTCCATATCGAAACATCTTTCTTTATGTAGTTTATAAGTGGCACGTCGGCTGTTGCCAGAATACCCAGTCGTAAGCCTGGAACACCATACGATTTTGAGATACTTTTCACAACAACAAGGTTTCTGTTGTTTTCGAGAATGTCGTCTTCCAGCAGTGAGTTCTCTGTAAAGTTGTCGCTGAAGTCAACAAATGATTCATCCACGACAAGTCGTATGTTTCGTTCTTCGCACCATTGTGCCAGTTTCAGTACGTCTGGCTTTGGAATAAAGTTACCCGTAGGGTTGTCTGGGTTTATGACGAGCAGTGTATCAATGTCTTTGCCTTCATAGAAATCAATCAGTTCGTCTGCCGTGTACGACAGGTTTTCGCTTGCGGGGACAAATGCCACGATGCGTTCCTGTTTCAATCTGTTTGGATATTCCTCGAAAGTAGGATATATGATGCCTACTTTTCCTGCTGAATGTTCCATCATTGACTTTATCAGCTCAGCTGCGCCATTGCCCACAACTGTATATTCTTGTGCTATGCCGAAGTATTTTGCAGCCAGCAGTGAGTTGACAAACATGCCCGAAGGATATTCGGTAAGCAGCGTGTCGAAACTGTATCGCAGTTCGTCTTTCATCCTCTGCGGAGGGAAGTACGGGTTTACGAGATAGCAGAAGTCAAGCATCTTAGGAAACCGCCAGTGTCCGCCGAAGCGCATGTTGTATCGGTGCAGCATCTCGTCGTTGTCGGCAAAGATAGTCTCTGCAATGTCTAAGTCTTGCACGTCGTCTATCTCATACCATTTTTCGCTGCCTATTTCGAGTGCTTCGAGGTTGCTCTTGTCAAGCATGGTAACAACTCTCAGCACTTGTTCGTAGTATTCGTTGTTTCCCAACGCCTTGCAGTAGGCGTCGAGAAATGGAACGTATATGTTTTGCGTGAAGTTTTGCGAGAATTTATATATGTTGACCGTCTTGTAGTATTTGTCAACATCTTCATATCTGAACGCCTTTTTTGATACGAAGTTAGTGATGTGGTTGTCATCGTCCAGACACACCATCGTGCCGTCCATCCACGTCTCATATTTGGCTACGAGGGCAATGTTCGGGCGTTTGTCGTTGACAATCATTGGTATCATGCGGTCGGAGAAGATAAGGTCGCTTTCTATGAGCAGCGTCTCGTCTTCTTCCATCTGTTTCCTGACAAGCCACAGCGAATAGATGTTGTTTGTCTTGTCGTATATGGGATTGTCGTAAAATTCTATGTTCAGTTTGCTGTTGGCGTAGTGCGATGTTATATATTGTTTCAGATTGTCGCCTTTATATCCAACGACGATAATAACCCTCGACAAATCTACCTTCGAAAGTTGGCGAAGCAGCCTGTCAATGAGCTTTACTCCGTTGACTTCTACCATGCATTTCGTGTTGTCCTGCGTGTATTTCCCAAGTCGGCGACCCATGCCTGCCGCCAATATAATAGCCTGCATATAATTATATATTAAATTTATATTCGTTGACAAAGGTACAAATTTTCTGCAATAAAATGGTGTAGAATGAAAAAAAAATGTAATTTTGCAGCGAAAAACCACATAACAACTTGTATGAAAAGAATATTACTTAGCACTTTAATGTTTGCAACAGCTCTTTTTGCTGGTGCGCAGGGTAACAATACAGGCATGGGCGATGAGAACGACGATGAGCAGTCGCTGGCGGAAAGAGTATTCAAGCTCGAGAAGAAGAATGATGCTTTCAACGTCTATTTCAACTATGCTGCATCGGGTTATGCACGCGATAATGAAGGCGACTGGAGAACGGGATTTGTCAACCGCGAACTCCGACTCGAGATATTGGGACATATTACCGACAAGCTTTATTATCGTTTACGTCATCAGCTGAACAAGAGCAATGCTGCACGCTCGCAGGATAATTTCGCCAGAGCTACCGACCTTATGTTCGTTGGCTACGACTTTACGCCTAAGTTCAGCGTGCAGGCTGGTAAGCTGTGCCAGACGTGGGGCGGTTTCGAATACGACGAAAATCCTATGTTCATATATCAGTATTCAGACCTTGTAGACAGGATGAGCATATTCAAGGCAGGTGTAAACGTGATAGTAAAGCCTGTGGAATCGCAGGAAATAGTGCTTCAGCTGACCGACGACAGCAACGGAAGGCTTGCCGAAGAATATGGCGAAGATGCTAAGGCGATAGGCAACAATTTCAATACGGCAACGAAACTGAAGGAAGCCAACCATCCGTTTGCATTCATAGTAAACTGGAACGGAAACTTCTTCGACAACAAGTTGCAGACGCGTTGGGCGTGGGGAATACAGAACGAGGCTCACCACAAGTATGCACGAATGGTGATGCTGGGGCAGCAGCTGAACCTGCCGAAGCTCCAGTGGTATGTCGACTACATGTATTCTACAGAAGGTCTCGACAGGCTGCGCATAGCATCCGACGACGTAAAGGGTATCATCGAGACTGCCGGACTCGGAAATGCATATCTCAGCGACGTCCACTATTCTGCGTGGGTAACAAAGCTGAACTGGCAGTTCTGTCCAAAATGGAACCTTATGCTGAAGGGTATGTATGAAACGGCAAACGTGAAGAATGTAGACATACTGAAAGACTACAAGAAGTCTTACGGCTATCTGGCAAGTCTGGAGTATTTTCCTATAAAGCATCAGAACCTCAGAATATTCCTCGCCTACATCGGACGCAAGTTCGACTATTCTGACAAGTGCGGACTGAAGGACTACGACACAAACCGCATTGAGCTGGGCATGATGTACAGAATGAAAGTCTATTAATATATTAATGTATAAATAAAAACTTATGAAAAAACTATTTTTATTTTTGATTCTTGCCGTTGTTTCCGTAACTATGGAAGCGCAGGCACAAAGTGCAAACCGATTAGTTGTTCACAAGGGCGACCAGACAGTTGTTGGATATACTCTCAACGGAGTAGACAGTCTTACGTTTGAGTCGCTCGGAGAAGTAAAGGCTCCGATGACACTCGTGTCTACGGAAAGCAACGGGGCAGTAGTGAATGTTACACGCTCTGCAGACTGCGAAAAATTTTATATGGCTTATGAGCCCGCAAGCAAGTGGGACGGACAGGGCAGCGTAGCCGACAGAGTGAAGACAATAAGCCATACAGAGTATTCTGCAGATGGAGAGAAGACCATAAACAATCTGATTACCGATACCGAATACAATTTCTATACTCTTGCTTTCGACAAGTATGGTATCGAGGGAGAGGCGGAAATGCTGAAGGTAAAATTGGAAAATGCAGGAACAGAGATGTTTACGGTAGAATTGAACAACCTGTCTGCCAACTATGTGGACATAAAGATTACCCCGAAAAATCCTGAAATGTATTACAGTTGGCTACTGCACACCAAGGAACATTATGACCAGATTCTTGCTAAGGAGGGCGATATGAACACATGGGACCTGGCGTGGTGGAACTTCAAGGCTGAGCAAACGGGGCAACCGTGGAGCGACTGTATGCACTCAGACTTGTCGAAGGGCATCACGGATGAGCAGTCTGTATGGATGACGTGGGACAGCGACTACGTAGTAACAGTGTATGGAATAGACTACGATGATGCTTCACCACTCACGGAAACATACGTAACGAGCCTACACACACTGAAACCGACACCGTCTGACAACAAAATCACAGTAGAAATCGGAGACGTTTACTATAACGGAGTGGACGTAAAGGTTACGACGACAAACAACGACCTGTACTTCGTAGGCTCTGAACCGGCATCATACTTTAAATATTTCGCTGACAACGAAGAGATGTTGAAGTCATGGTTCACCGACATACGCGACAACGCAGACCTGCAGCATCGGGGCAATGCAGAATTTAAGAAGACAGTAAAGAAGCCAGACACAGACTACTATCTTATAGTCGTAGGCTACAACGGTGGACCGTCAACGGAACTGCAGCTCATACCGTTCCACACAAAGAAACTCGGCGAATAATACTTACCATTCGCAGAATTCATAGTTCATGGTGAAAGCACATAGGGGCATAGTTCCCTTATGTGCTTTTGTCTTCTTTTGCCTTATGTTTGTCCACTCCGCGCAGAAACAGGTTGAAAGCCTCAAAGCCTATAAGCACGAGAATAGTGGCTGCCGTCGACAGCAGATACATGCCTGACCCGCACGCCAGACCGATGGCTGCAGTAACCCACACGCCGGCGGCAGTGGTAAGGCCGACAACCATGTTCTTCTGAAAAACGATGGAGCCGGCACCGATGAAACCTATGCCGCTGACAACCTGAGCTGCCACGCGAGACACGTCGAGGCGGTGGTTCGCGCTCGTCAGACCACCCTCGAAGCCGTAAACGGAGATTATCATAAACAGGGCAGACCCAAGAGCAACGAGGAAATGAGTGCGGAAGCCAGCTGCTTTCTCGCGGTATTCGCGCTCAAGACCAATGGCACCGCCAAGAATGGCAGCCACCGTAATGCGCAGAATGAAATCGAATGTAGTGTCCATAAAGATTACCTTTTAAGTTTTCTGCAAAAATACGAAATAATTTTCAATTAAACCCAAAAACAACCCACGCTAAATATACAAATCCATCCGCATTCTCCACCCTCTTCAGATTCTCCAGAATATATAGGTCCTCCGGAATATCCAGAATATATAGATTCTCCAGCCCCTCTAACCCCTCTAGTTTCTCTAGATCCTCTAACCTCTCTATTCCCTCTGGATACTATCGGCTATCTACCTCCTTTCGAAAACCAATATTTCCCGTTCCCGTCAAGGTTATCGTTCCCGTCAATATTTCCGTTTCCGTTAACGTTAGTTTTCCCGTTAAGGTTATCGTTCCCGTTAGATTTTCCCTGCAAAAACCGTGCCAAAGTGTTCGCGCCTTCCGTTGCGACCCCGAAAATTATGAAAACTTTTGACAGAGAAAAACTCTCCAAATAGAAATTTTTTACCCTCTGAAACTGCAAAAATCTGTTAATTCCGTACCCAAATACAACTGTTAAAATTGTCAAAGAGTATCTTTGACGCACCTATTTCATGTTTTTAGCCCTGCAAAACACTATGCCCGACACCCACAAACACTATGTCTGACCGCCTCAAACAGTGTGTTTGACAATCTCAAACATACTCTTTGACAATTTTAACACTCCTCTTTCGTCTTCAAAATCGCCACACTTCGCACTATCAACCTGACTCTCAGACAATTACAATAATCTTCAAAATACTGCCATATTTTGCCCATCAGATTTCCGAAACCACTTTCGCCGCCACTCACGCGACAGTAAACGACCCCAAAATTGATTAGCCCTTTTTCTTTAAGACGAAGCGGCAGGGGTAGCCCGTAAGAAATAATTGACAGAAAGTTTCTCCGTATAAATTAAAATATGTATCTTTGCA